>Ga0209756_1003875_pt1 | contig 11888 bp, 11 predicted proteins | sample ETNvirenome_6_85_FD_184071 | JGI IMG/M metagenome (GOLD analysis project Ga0209756, IMG submission 184071) | Marine viral communities from the Pacific Ocean - ETNP_6_85 (SPAdes) (version 3) | ecosystem: Environmental > Aquatic > Marine > Oceanic | place: Pacific Ocean | collected 2013-06-19
TGAAAAGTATTACTATACGCTCTTTGGAATTTACTCAGTAGATGGCAAATACTATTACTACGAAAACAAAGGTCTTACGATAGAAGACGAGAAATACGAGCTATTAAAAGAGGCCGTTTACCAGATCCACGATGTGGAAAAGCCAAATTTGACTGGGGATAAGAAATACAAAAACCCTTGTTGTAAATACAAAAATCTTACATCGCTGTCGGGCAACGGCAATCCTAGCAAGGGGATAAAACCAGTGAGGGAATTCAATCAAGATCCCACAAGCCATGAGTTCTGGATAAAAAGCATAAAGAACAACAAGCTATTAAGTACTTATGATACAGAAACCATGGTTCAGTTAATTTCCGCTCAAAGCAGGAAAATTGGATGGCCGGCCAACTCCTGGGGCTGGCAAGAGGGCACGGCGCATTTTAATAATGCACTAATTCGTCTCCACGGCTGGCCACCGCTGGCAGCGACAGATCAGTTAAGATGCTTCTTGTGCCGTCGAGAGGCAGAATATGTTGAAAATAACACCAAGTTCTCTCTTGTTAGTTTCTTGCAGCAAGTTGATCCGGATGAAGAGGAGTACAACGACCCATGGCCCCGTATTAAAAGAGCCTTAAATTGTGAAGAGTTTAATATTGCCAAGGAGATGCTTAATCAGTTCCCCTATCTAGAAGGGGATGACCTCGACAAGAAACCCGGGATCAATCATCCGTGTACGGTGAAGCATAAAGTACAGGGTAAACAGATCGCCCCCGCCGAGGGAGACGGAACACCAAGAACTTTTAAAGAGTTTAAGTTCGCAATTAAAGAAATGAACGCCCGCCGTACTTATGAATTCCCACTACAGCCAAGCGTTGATAACACAATTATAAATTTTGTGCCTCTACCGCCAGATGCCACTTTTGTTACACTCAAGGGCGCCACCGACAAGGTTATGATTAAGTTCGAAACCTTACAAAAAACTTCTACCAATTATTATAAAGATGGTAATTTGGTACATTATGCTGGCTTTTATTATCAACCAACAGATGGAGTCGTGGACACTTTGAATGATGCGCTCTATGAAGGCTTATTAACAAAGTCGAAAGTTCATGCCCAGAACAACAAAATAGTCCTCCCCACCACCGCGATTCTCGCACGAGCAGAACAAGATGTTAAAGAGATCCATGCGTTTAAACTAGACCGAACTCCGACATCCAGAGAAGACCTTGTTTTATCTGGTGATCGTTATGTTCTAAACCTTTTGAATGGGGAAACTGCGTATTTCAGCAACTTAAAGCCAAATCAAAAGTATTATTATGTGTTCGCCAGCCGCGACATCACCGGGTTGTATTCCGGAGGCACAGAGGTCTATCAAGTTGAGATAGTTGAAGATTCCGGGTACAGTTATACAAAGGTTGGCATTTATGACTTTGTTACTAAAGAAACAAAAGAAACTACCAAGTCATTTAAAAAGCTGCTTAAGATAAAGCCGAGTTTTGAAGAGACTTTGCCGTCCGATGCAGCCAACGTCGGTTCAACCAACTTATTTTCAACGATAAAATTCACAGACGGCGGCGCCTTCGGCGGCGGCGCCCAGCCTTCAAAGTTCAAAATTCGAATTAGGTCCAAAAAGACAAAAAGAGCATTTGACATCAACATCAAATACACACAAGAGATAAAGAAGATACTAACGAAAAAATTCTTAAAACAGATAAAAACACATTCGACTTTGATAGACACTAAGGACGAAGGCACTAATTAAGTTTAAGGGATAATTAAGTAAAGAAGTTACTATTTAAGTAAGGAGAAGGTAAATGGCATTTTTAAATAACAGCGGAGACATCATTTTAGATGCGGTATTAACCGTACACGGAAGAAAGTCGCTGGCCAACGGAACGTTTAGAGTGGCGAAATTCGCACTAGGCGATGACGAGATCAACTATGGTCTTTATGATAAAACCAACGCCAGCGGTTCAGCTTATTACGATCTGAGCATTCTTAAAATGCCAGTAGAAATCGCATTTACCAAAGATGACATTTCTCAAAAATCACGTTTGATTAGGACCATCGCGGCAACTAACCTTCTCTATCTGCCTGAACTTAAATTGGATCAGGTAACAGACTTAGATTTAGCTTATGCCTCTGGTCGCAATGCTTATGCTATCGTTGTTGATGACAACACCTACGACGACGCCACAGCAACTAGTACGACAGGATTACCTGCGGGCTTTTTAGACGGCCGCAGCGCATCTGACTCATTGAGCCGCAGGATTAAGACTCCTTTAGGTCTTGACGGAGGGCCCAGTGATTGGAAGAAATCACTTTCTGACGTGGACGCCGCCCTTGAAGAAACCCAGTATAACATTACTTTAGATGGCCGATTTTTACAGTTGGCTGAAGTTGCCATGACACATCCTCCCAGCCTATTATCAGCTACCAGTGTTTTACAAGGTGGTTTGGTACAGCCTTCGGCAAAATCAGCCGTATTTTCTAACGGCGGCAATCTGGATGTTTACACAATTACGACAGCGACCCACCCCACATTGTTCACACCCGGCCCAAACCAGAACACGAAAGTGTTCGCTGCTTCTAGCACGGCAAACATTTTAACCATTTCGTTTGTGGCACAGGACAATTTGGATTATTTGTTCACCACCTACGCTGATGAAGCCGTCACCAGTTACGCTAGCGTGAGTGACCTTGATGTGAATGTTGTCAAAACGAGTGTACAAATTCAGACCGCGATGGGTTTCCAAATTACGGTACCTTTAGAATTTATTAGAAGATCATCATAGTGACGCAGGAGATATTTAATGGCAGTTTCTAACAACGACATGAGCAAGGGATTTAAACCCTTAAACCCATCAAACGATACAGTTGATGTGGAAACCCTATTGCATGAAAACATTCCACTGACCGGATCAATTATTGCCAATACTTATGGCACATTCCCCTCCGAAAGCAACATACGCTATGATGCTAATGGTCTTTATATTGCTGTATCTGATTATCCCTATGCCAGTTCATCGGCAAATCACATTTTTGACATGACTGCTGGCTGGTCAGCCGACTCTACAGTGGCTACACCGTCCGTCGAGCTAGCCAATAAAAATAACATTTACCGCTTATTTGACCAACAATACGTTGGCTATGATGCCGCACAAGAGGTTGTGCCCTTCAACGTCTCTGGAAACTTAAACCCTCCGGATACATGGCTCGCGGACGACGGCGAAAAAGTAAGTGGTGTTGTTTTCATTGATTTTTCAAGAACATTGATGAAAGACGAAATTAAGATGGGCACTTTTAAAATAGCGATTGGCACCGGCTCTTTCGACGGCCCAATGGATGATGGCACAAAAACTTTCAGTGACTATCATTCAAGCCCCACTGATGGAACGACTTATAAAGAGAACTCACCTATGGGCACCTATTCCTTTTTGCAATTGGGAACCACGGCCACTGCAGCGGCAACACCAGCTAGCGCACTATATGGGGTTGTTTATCATCAAGCCGGCCTCTGCGCTCTATGGGCCACGCCATCGACGTGGGGTACTGAACTAACAAGCGGCTCGGATTTTTCGCCGTCAACCGCGCAGTCGGCCGAGCAGGCGTTTGTATCGTCCAGCATAAACGATATCGTAAATGGGGCGAGATACCACATTGACAATATTGAGTTTAGTAACACGACAAAGCTGAACTCTCGTGTTTATTTCTGTCGCGCAAATCATAATGAATTTAACTATAGTTCTAATCGTACTTATACGAGCGGTTCTCAAATTGTGGTTAAAAATCAGGCAGCAGATAATCCACGCACATATGTTACTTCTGTGGGCCTTTACGATGATCAGAATGAAATGGTCGCAGTGGGCAAATTATCGGAGCCTCTAGAGAAATCACCAGAGAACGAACTTACCTTGAGGGTTAGATTAGATTTTTAAAATGACATGTACAAATTTAAACAAAATGACATTATTAAAAATACCGTAATAGCTTACCCACAATATAAGTTCACTCTTTATAATGATTCGGTTTATATAAATGATCAGGCCGATACCGGCATCTACGCTTCGGGGTCTCTCTGGGTTAATGATTTAAATTTAACCGCTGGAACTACTGGCTCACACATAATTTATACGAACTTATCGAAAGCATCCAAAATAGGTGGCAATAAAGTTTCTAATGTAAACAACTATCCTGTTAGTGGCGCAGCAGCTTTTTCTTTTAGTATTACAAGAGAGTTCATAGCGACAAGTAGTGTTGGTGGGTATGAGCCAATTTATACCACTGGCTATGGCTCTCCAGCTACTTCCTCTATCGCCAAGTTTATAGCGCTCCGAACTTCAATTGATGAGAGGGAAATTGACTCTTCTGTTTTTAAGTTTAGTAATTATTTTACACGAACTTTGAGTTTGGAGGGAAATACAGGTTCGCTGGATGGAACTTTGTTACAAAACATCAACATGTTGAGCGTAGACAATATCTTTTATGGGTCGTCTATTAAGCCCGGTTCAGTTAGTTTAGAGTTCTATCAAACTGGTTCTCTGTGTGCAAAAGCCCAAGACACTAAAAAGAATGGCGTATTGATCGAAGAGAGCAATACCCACATAGGGGCCGGAACAGCAGTTGGGTTTGTATTATACGAAGAAGGAATTTTTATTCTTACAAATACCGGAAGTTTGGGATCTTATCAGGAATACTTTGTTCAACCAACAGCATCCGCCACCGGAATCCCGGCAATTTTAGATGTTCCTCGGTGGACAAACTTTGGTTCATATCAAAACATTACTGGATCTTCTGGCACAGGAATGAGTGGATCAACTTATGTAGTTGATTTCAAAGGAACAACTGTTCAACCAACCATGGCTCTGTTTGCTTATGCTCCAAAAAATCAATTAAATTGGAGTAATAATCCCACCTACTTGGATAGTTCTACCAAACCTTATTACATAAACGAAAGTGGATCAACCTATTACAAAGAAAGTGAGGCAACGCTGGTAAAAAATGTGGTTTCAAGTTCGTTTTCCAACTACTCATCGAGCTTTGATGCCACCACTTACATTAGAACCATAGGCGTTTATGATGAAGACAAAAATTTAATAGCTGTCGCCAAAGTCGCCAATCCAGTTAAAAAGACTGCTGAACAAGATTATACATTTAAGTTAAAATTAGATTTATGATTTTAGGTTTAGATGTTTCCACCAGTATTACTGGTGCCACTGTAATAGATAATAAAGGTAACGTTGTGATGTGCGAGGCGTGGGATACTCGTAAGTATAAAAGCTTTTTTGATAAAGCCTCTGTTATAAGAGGCCGTTTAATGGATATCAGAACAAAATTCCCCATAACCCATGTAGTGATTGAGCAATCCCTTCAGATGTTCAGGGCCGGCTTCTCATCAGCAAAAGTCCTCACTCTGCTTTCAAAGTTTAATGGTGTTGTTAGTTGGCTTTGTTATAGTACGTTTGGATTAGAGCCTGAGTACGTTTCGGCATCATCAGCAAGAAAGTCTTGCGGTATCACGATTCGTAGAGGCCAGAAAGCTAAAGAGGTCGTGTTAAAATTTGTTCTTGACAACGTAGGTGGTTTTGAGGTACAATATACCAGAAGTAACAATCCCAAGCCGGGAAGTTATGATCGGGCAGATAGCTATGTTATTGCCCAAGCTGGTTATTTAGAATGTCAGAAAGAAAAAAAGTAAAAATTTTGAAAGAAGTTTTAGGCTCTCCCTTCAATTCTGGAAGGGAGAGTTTGTTTTATTGCCCCAAGTGTAAGCATCATAAAAAGAAGATGTCGGTCAATTTGTCTAAAAACAAATTTAAATGTTGGGTATGTGATTATTCCGGAAACGATGTAACACATTTAGTTCGTCGCTATGGAACAAAACAACAAAAGGAAGAATGGTATGAAGTGTGTGACATTATCGATCATTCGGATTTAGAACTACGGTTAAACGAGATTCTATCTGAAACGCCAGATACAAAACCAGATAAACAGAAGATTGACCTTCCAGAAGAGTTTTATACTTTAACATCGCGAAAGCTGCCGGAATCTACAATGCCGGCTATTTCTTATTTACGTCGTCGCGACATAGAGAGGAACGATGTTGTGACATGGAAGATCGGCCACTGTACTTCTGGTTTATTTAAAGATAGAATCATTATTCCATCTTTTGATGTTGATGGTGACGTAAATTACTTTATTGCTAGATCATATTCGAAAACTGCGTTTCCGAAGTATAAAAACCCAAATGTTCCAAAAAACATAATTTTCAATGAACTGTTTTTAGATTTTACAAAAGATTTAATCCTAGTTGAGGGCGTGTTTGATGCAATTAATGCTGGAGGTAATGTGGTACCTATTCTGGGTTCGACTCTAGACGAAAAGCACCCTCTATTCCAAAAAATAATTGAGAACCAAACAGAGGTTTATTTAGCTCTGGATCACGATGCTCGAAAGAAAGAAACAAAAATTGCCAAACTCTTAAATTCGTATGACATTTCAGTTTATAAAATTGACACAACCGGCTATCAAGATGTGGGGGTAATGCCCCGTGATGTTTATGCTTATAGAAAGGCCAGAGCATCTCTTTTTACAGAAACCACGTTGCTTAATCATAGGTATACTTAATGAAGTTTGCTCATATTGCAGATACGCACATTAAAAATTTAAAATATCACAAAGAGTATCGGGTTGTCTTTGAACAACTTTATAAGACTTTGAAGAAAGAAAAGGTTGATTATATCGTCCATTGCGGAGATATAGCCCACACAAAGACACAAATCTCACCAGAATTTGTTGAGCTTTGTTCCGATTTCTTGAAAAACTTAGCGAACATTGCCCCGACTTATGTAATTCTAGGGAACCATGACGGCAACTTACGCAACTCTTATCGTCAGGATGCCATCACTCCTATCGTGGAAGCTCTGGAACATTCAGATCTTCATTTATTAAAGAGTGCGGGCGAAACTCATTTGAATAAGGATTTTTGTTTGAACGCTCTTTCGGTCTTTGACGAAGATAATTGGGTTCAGCCGACAAAGCCAAAAAAGATCAACATCGGTCTTTATCATGGCGCTGTTAAGTATTCTAGGACAGACATCGGCTTTGTTATGGAACATGGCGAACACGATATCTCTGTTTTTAATAATTGCGATTACGCCTTTTTGGGTGACATTCACAAGACACAAGACCTTAATAAAGAAGGGACGATTGCCTACGCTGGCTCAACCATCCAGCAAAACTTTGGCGAAACAAACGACAAGGGCATTTATATTTGGGATATTAAAAGCAAAACGAAATTTACAAAAAAGAAAATAAATTTTAATAATCCGAAGCCCTTTATCACAATCAATCTTACAAAGACGGGAAGAATCCCAAATAAGTTCGATTGTCAGCATGGAGCTAGGCTAAGGCTCGTTTCGAACTCCAACATACCACTAGAAAAACTTCGAAGAGCAGTAAAGATCGCAAAGCATAGGTTTAAGCCAGAATCAATTACTTTCTTGAGTCGCCATGGCCCGAACGACCTGTCTGTTGAAGGTAAAATTGACGCAGAGTTGTTTGAAAATTTGAGAGACGAAAAGACTCAGCAAGAGCTAATTAAGGAGTACTTGATGGACTTTAATCCATCTGAGGAAACTTTGGATGAAGTCTACGCTCTTAATTCAAGATATAATAAAGTTGTCGAGGAAAATGAAGACGTTTCTAGGAACGTTCATTGGAAGATTAAAAAATTTAGTTGGGACAATTTATTCAACTACGGAGAAGGTAATTCTATCAATTTTGATAAATTGTCTGGAACTGTGGGAATCTTTGGAAAAAACTTTAGTGGTAAATCTAGCATCGTTGATTCACTACTCTACACAATCTATAATAATACTTCTAAGAATATTCGAAAAACTTACAACGTTATCAACCAAAATAAAGACCAAGGCTCTGGCGCGGTGGAGATTGAAGCAAACAATAAGACTTACACGATTTCTAGGAAATCGGAGAAGTACGTTAAGAAACTTAAGGGTAAGACTACGAATGAGGCGAGAACCCAAGCCGACTTCGAATTTATAGATCAGGTGTCCGACGAGAAAGGCTCTTTAAACCATACTGAGCGCGGCGGTACCGACAAGGCGATACGGAATGTGTTTGGAAGTTTAGAAGACTTCCTAACCACCTCTATGGCCTCGCAAATGGGTGCTATGGACTTTATTAACGAGGGTTCAACTCGACGCAAAGAGATCCTAGCAAAATTCTTAGATCTTGAATTCTTTGAAAGAAAATTTAAATACGCTAAAGAAGAGGTTTCAGAGTTGCGCGGCGCTCTGAAGAGGGTCAAAGACATCGATTACGACGAAGACATCAAGGCAGTTAAAAAAGAAATTTTTGAAGCCGGCGCAGATGTGGCAAAGAAGAAAAACGAATGTGCTGACTTGAAAGAAGAGCTATCATCCCTTCAACAAGAAATTGTAGAACTGCAGACTAACTTGTCTGATCTACCGGACGAGATCATCCACATTAAAGATGTCAGACAACAACTCCTTAGTCAAGAGATTCGTGAAGATGGGTTGATCAAGAAAATTGAAGACCTTCTACAACAAATTGATGAAAAAGGGGACTTTCTTAAAAAGAGCGAAAAGCTTTTAAAAACAATTGATATTGTTAATCTTAATAGTGAAACAGAGCGAGCAGATGAAATAGAAAAAGAAATCGTCAAGCTTACACAAAAGAAGGGTCACTCTGAAAAAGATCTTAATAATTTTAACAGACAAACCAACATTTTAAATGAAGTACCTTGCGGCACCAAGTTTGTTACTACTTGTAAGTTCATCAAGGATGCGAATAGCGCAGAAAAACAAACAGAAATAGCCAAAAAGGTCATCGAAGATCTCAAGGGTAAATTATTAATAAAAAATGAAGAGTTGGAAAAACTAGATCTTTCCAAGATCAAAACAAGAATTGAAAACTTTAATAAGCTGGCTGACAAGAGGAAGGCTGAAGAATCTCTTCTGATGAATTTAAAATTCCAACATGAAAGAATGTCGGGCAATTTAGTAAAGAGTACTTCATTAATACAAGACTTGTCGGAAAAGATTCGTTACTACGAAGAGAATAGAGAACTTCTAGAGAACACAGAAAAGCTATACTCAGATCTAGAATCAAAAAAGAGTGAAATTGAAGAGAGGCAACAAAAGATTAATGAGTGTGATGAGTGTCTGTATTCTTTGATTGGAACTCATGGAGCATTAGAGCAGAAACTAGAGAACCTTCAGCATCTAAAGGCAGAGCGCTCCAGACTAAACGCAGAGTATTCAGCGAACCATCTTTTCTTGACGTGTATGCATAGTAATGGTATAGCCTTTGACATTATTAAAAGGGCGCTTCCCATTATTAATGACGAAATTGCGAAGGTGCTATCAAACGTGGTGGAGTTCCAAATCTTTTTTGAGAACAACGAGAATAAATTAGACATTCAGATTAAACACCCCAAGCACGAACCGCGACCCTTAGAAAATGGTTCGGGAGCAGAGAAAACTCTTGCTGCTATAGCTATTCGAATTGCCCTGTTAAATGTAAGCAACATGCCAAAATCAAATTTGTTTATTCTTGACGAACCGGGCACGGCTTTAGACCCCGACAACATGGAGGGATTCATGCGTATCTTGGAGCTTGTGAAAGGATATTTTGATGTTACCTTACTAATTACTCACATAGAGTCTTTAAAGGACACGGTAGATATGACCATCGACATTATGAAGACAGACGACGGTTATGCTTATGTAGATCAGTGAGGTTAATATGGTGGCAGCAGCAAAAGCATTTATAGATCAAAATTTAGAGAGGTTCATGTCAAAGAAACTTCTCGTTTGGCTAACGACAACGGGATTACTCTTAACAGAGAAAGTAGATTCAGAGCAGTGGGTGATTATTGCAACAGCATACGTCGGCACACAGGGCTTCGTTGATGTTGTAGCTCGCTTCAAGGGGAAATAGATGAAACTATTAATAGAAAATTGGCGAAAGCACTTGAAAGAGGAGTCAACCTTGCCAACTGAAGGATCTGATCAAAAGAAGTGGTTCACTGTAAAGGGCAAACGCGACGGCTATATGGGCACCGGCGGTTGGATCGAGATTGCAACTGTAGAGTTGCCAGAGTCTTTTACCAATAAAGACAGACTTGAGAATTTTAGCCTTACAGAAGAGGGCGTTGCCTACTTTAGAGAAAAAGTTCCCAGCTTTGACCCCGAGCAGGGGAAGAATCTGATCATTCCGAGCGTAGAACCCAACGTTATTCCTTGGGAAGGTGCCGCGCCAGCCGAAGAAGAGGCAGTATGACTTGGTTAACAGTTAAGGAAAACAAACAATGAAACTATTAATAGAAAATTGGAGAAAGTATTTGAAAGAGGCAAAGTGGACTGAGCCATCAGAACGCAACTTGCCGGAGCCGCCTTGGGGCCCGAGGACGCAAGAGTGGGATGTTGTTAACAAGTATAATGAACGCAACGCGCACTTAGGATATCATGAACTTGAAAATCCCGGCATGATTGGCTGGGCTGATCAGATGGATAGGTGGGTGATGAAAAATGCCACTGACGCAAATCAAAGCGCTTTAGATGATCACAAAGCGAAACGCGAAGAGCTAAAAAGCAGCTTATCTGCTGCTGGCGACGAGGAAGTTGAAAACACCGATGTCGAAGTCGCTCATGTTGATAAAAACATGCAGCCGCTGCCCACACCAGCTTATTCGATGACAATCGAAGAAATTACCGCCCCCCATCGCGAAGACTGGGCGCAGCGCAACAGCCCCCTCATGACTGGCCGTAAGGGGCGGGTATATACACCCACCGCAAAAGAGTGGTACTTGGGTATCGACGCAGAGGGAAATCCATCGGGTCCAAAGGAGTGGGTGGCAAAAGCCGGAACGGGCGCATCCACCGAAGAGATGTGATGACTTGGCTAGCCGTTAAAACATTTTTTAAAAAAGCTTGGGCGTGGATTACCAAATACTGGCAATACTTTGCTCTTGCTTGTTACACGGTAATTGTGGTTGTTTTGTTGCGAGACAAGAAAGACGTTGATAATATTAAGTCTGCTTTTAAAGCTTCAAAAAAATCCCACCAAAAAGAAGTTGAAACAATCAACAATGCTCACAAAGAAGAGTTGGCGAAGAGAGATAAAATCATCGAAGATTATAATAAAACCATTATGCAGCTTGATGAAGAATATAAAAAGCAGAAACTAGATTTAAAAGAGTGGGAAAAGAAAAAGGTTAAAAAAATTGTCGAAGAGACGCATAATGATCCAGAGGGCAGAACTGCAAAAATTGCTAATGAATTTGGCTTTGAATTGGTGACAATAGATGACGATGCGACTGGTTAGTATAGCTTTAATACTTTCAATTATTCTTATTCCTGTTAATTCTTATTCCAACCCAAAGGTAGCAGAGATTAAGCAAGGGCAAAAGGCACCCTATAACGGCATTCTTTACAACTATGAGGCCAACGCGGTCCTTTTGGCGTCCAAAGAAAAGGGCCAGTTAGAGTGTTCGTTGCAGCTTAAGCACAGTGCGGCAAAAGAAAAGGCGAAGTGTGACATGCTCACTTCAACAGTTAAAGCTTCGCTGGACGCTACAGAAAAAAAGTATGACGCAATTTTAAAAATCAAAAATAATCAAATTGATCATCTTGAAAAAATAACACTTAATCAACCCAACTCACACAACCATTGGTGGTTTGCTGGTGGTTTTATAGGCGGCGTTGCCTTATCGTTGGGTATTTTTTATGCGGCGGTGCAGACAGCGAAATGAAAAAAGAGAAGGATTTAAATTACATAGTCAAAATTGAAAAGGCAATTCAAAAGCGCTGGGGCGAAGACGCAATTCAAAATCCTGCCTCTTATTGGGATGATGAAAAGGAAAA
>Ga0209756_1003878_pt1 | contig 11878 bp, 24 predicted proteins | sample ETNvirenome_6_85_FD_184071 | JGI IMG/M metagenome (GOLD analysis project Ga0209756, IMG submission 184071) | Marine viral communities from the Pacific Ocean - ETNP_6_85 (SPAdes) (version 3) | ecosystem: Environmental > Aquatic > Marine > Oceanic | place: Pacific Ocean | collected 2013-06-19
TCTTGCTTGCGCTTGGGGCAGCTACTCTTGTTGTGTCCAATTTCGTAGCAGTGTCCACAGCGCACCGTGCGCTGGTAATTTCCGTTCTCGTCTACTTTATATGCCATTGGGTCGTCCTCCTGTGGCTTCGTTTGTCTACACTAGTAAAGTAAGTACCAGCGAACCCTATGTAAAGGGTGTAATATATTTAATGTGGTGTCCGTAAATATAGACACGGTGGCCGCTGGGCCTAACAAAGTGATGTGCGTTGTCAAACTTCGCAGCACTGCCATTCATTCCGCCGTAGACGCGCTTGCGCCCTAAATAAATTAGTGGCTCTTGCATCTCTTCGGCCACGCGGTACTTATAATCTTCACGATGCTTAATCTGATTTTGAGTGAGCATGTACAGGGAAATTCGGCTAGCTTCTTCTAAGGGTGTCGCTCCGACACTAACCCCAAGTTTGTCGATTGGCTTTACTCGATACAGCGAGCCTTCTTGCAGGTCTTTAACTTTCACTTACAACCATCAAGTGTGCCCAGGGCACTCTTATTTTTCGGCCATCGGAAGTATGCACATAACACCACTCGCCAAACGGATGATCAAACTCTCCGAGAAACAGAACAATATCAGTTTTCTTCAGGATCCGTGAGTTAATCGTCGATTGTACAAGATCGCCTGTCTTCATAACAACACCAACCCTGTATATTCAGGGTCAAAAATGTCCTCAACGTACTCAGTGGTCACACTGTTGTCGTCTGTCCATACGACCTCAACGGCATTGTGGCTTTTACGAAGTGAAATGTCCCCCTCGGCGGGTGGGGCCTCGTGTACATCCTTGCACACAATGCCGTAAACCCTGTTTCCGTCTAGGTTAATGTATTCTATTAGATCGCCAAACTTCATGTACACAATGTAGATACGCGAGGGCGCGAGTAAAATACTATGTGGCGCGTGAGTAAAAAACTACTCCTTACCTGCTGCCTTGTCCATTGCTTCCATCGTCTTCTCAATGATCTGAAGGCCAAGATTCGCCTTGGATGTCTTCTCCATTAGGTCCGACATAGTTTCCATTGCATCACCTAACTGTTCGATATCTTCTTTGATGTCTGCTATCACTTCATCCAAGATCTTGAATTGTTCGTTGTTCGATTGCGATTTGAGAATTAAAAAGTCCTGTGTATTCATAGAGTTAGCAGCATAAAACCCGTTAACAGCTTCTTCGTTCGTCTTTACTGTATCTTGCTCTTGATCTTGCTTTTTATTTACATCAGCAACAGATGTGTCATCATCTTGCTGTGGTTTTGCAGCGCCCTCTGCCGGCTTGACGAAGCGGGCCGCTGATGTTGTGCTGATCGAATCGATACTCATTTTCTGCTGGGATAATTCTTTATCGTCTTTGTGACCTGTCAGTGGTAGGTACATAATAAATAGTCCAATGAAAAATTAATAGCAGTTGTCGTATAACATGTACACTAGCAACAGTATACATGCGTCTGCGAGAAGAAAACGAATTGTTGGTTTAAAGTCATCCATAAAATAAGTAGTTATCGGGAGGCTTTAATCTTCGAGGTCTTCATCCGGCACTTCCTCGTAGATGATTCCGACTTGATATCTTGGGCTAAGTTTTTTCAGCTTCTTTTCAAGACTTTTTAACATGTAAAATTCCACAGACTGCGGTGTGTCTTCGCGCTCAACAACATACACTGTTTGAACTTCGCCGCTATAATCATGGAATTCATATTTAACGTCATATAGGACCGCGGCATCGAGCGCTTCTTCCGCTACAATGTCTTCAAACAATTTGATGAGTGTCTTCTTTTCAGCCATGTGAAAAATCTACGCTGTTTATGTCAATATAAGAATTAACTGTAATCGGAAAAAGATCTTTCGCTATCTTCAAACAAGCGTTGGCAGCTTGCCGGATTTCCCACTGTGCGCCGTGATGAGTGCGGAGGCTAACAAACTTCAATAAATTATTGAGATTTGTTGTTCCATAATATTCGGTGTAGAGATTTTGCGGCAAGATCCCGCGCGCTTGTTCCCTGCACACTCCCGCATCAAGCAAGTTGTTGTATAGCCTCAAAGACTTCATATGATGGTCTTGCACCGCCCAAGATGCGGAGCGCTCATTCGACCGACCTTCGTCCAAAATTGGGTCGTGGAGGTCATCAAAATTGCTAGCCTGCCTGTTAGACGCATGCTGAGAGCGAAATAACTTTGGTTGATACAGCTTCAAGTCAACATCTGTGTACCGGCGGCTGATCTCGTTATAAGACCAAGTGCGGTGCCTGTGATGCTGAGACCTAACAAACAAAGGGACAATGAATCTAAAGGTTACTACGTTGTGTTCCAAAGTGGAGGTATGCTTGTGCCTGATAAGATACTTGATCAGCTTTTCATCTTTCTCATCTAGTTCTTCTTTCTCAACGCCAAAACTTACGCGCGCGCTGTTAACAACTGTTAGGTCCGAACCCATGTGTGACACGTAGTCCACTCGTCCGATGCCGTCATCATATAATTCAATTGATTTAATCATTGTTCCTCAAGATAATTGGTCGGGGAGGTGGGACTTGAACCCACGTGTAACCGGCTACTCTTTCTACTGTTTATAAGACAGAGGAGATACACCCCGGTAAAAACACTATAGAAACTAGCCCACACAAGTAAACATTATAAAGTACTGTCCCACCTGGGTTCAAACCACTTTAATTTTTCCAATGCGTATTTCACTCCCACGGGGTCAAAACCTCTAATAATATACTTGCCTACGACAAAGAGGGGTACTACCCCTAGTCCACCTTTGTAGTTCAGTTTTTTTGCAATCTCTTGCAGCTTTTTGAACTCTTCGGGGTCTTCTAGGTCCCTTTCGATATATTCTATCTCATTGTCTTTTAAGAACTTTTCTGCCTTATCACACCACCAACACCAGTCTGCGCTGTATAAAATTATGACTGGAACAGGGTAGGGCGGCGTATCCGCCTGACGTGCTGGTTTGCTCGTGGTGCACGAAAAACTACTTAACGACAGGCAAATCAGCAGCACCATTAAAAGTTTCTTCACATAGTAAATAGCTGTAAAACTTTTATTTGGAGTGTTTATCAGCGACACTCATGGCCGCAAACGAATCTGGCTTTACCTTATAGCTGAAGCCCGCCCCTTTCGCATAGCCCACAAGCATGTCGGCGAAGCGACTGGTTCCATTATTTTTGGCAGGGGGGCTGACGTCTAAATGGATCTCGATATCTAACGCAGGTGAAATGCTTCGGAGTCTAGTACCTAAGTCAATTGATTTCTGTGTCTCCAATACTATTCTTTGCAACATGGTTGGATATAACTTTTTGCTGCTTTTTGTTCTGCTAATAAAGTATCTTCCGCCGCTCTGCTCTTGCGCTCCGTACAAACAAATCGCCACGGAGAAAATACAATCGTCCTTCTTTACAAAGCTGTCGGTCCCAATACAGATCTTCCCACTTCTTTTGTTGTGGGTGCAGATAAGATCTACGATCTTATCAAAAGAGATCCTCTTTCCTTTCCCTGTGATCCAGTTGTTCATTTTGCGTGCTTAATTTCTTTTCTATAGAGCATTTCTGATTTATCCGTTCCGACAAATAGCACCAAGTAAACTAGGCGATCACGAATCTTGTCGCGTTCTATGCTGATAATAACTCCAACCTGGTCGATGCAATGCTTTAAAGCAAGAATGCCGGCACCATATTTTGAGAGAGTTACAAGATCGCCCACTTTCATTTTCCCATCTCCCTTTTTATAAATAGTAAAAGAAAGTTGTTAAGTGGTACGCCCGACTGGATTTGAACCAGTGACCTACGGCTTAGAAGGCCGTTGCTCTATCCAGCTGAGCTACGGGCGCTCTTATTATCAGCCGATCTCTTTAGCGAGTGCAGACAGACGCTCGTAATCGACAGCGGTGGACTTGGGCGAGTAAATTTCGCCGCGTAGCGTCTTGAGAGGCACACCCTTGTTTCGATATTTTGTGGCGCGAGCGCGTAACTGTCGCAAGCCAATCTCACGCGAGGTATAGAAACTACGTGCAGCACTTACCGGGAACTGCCATTGTTCTCGCCATGCACCTTCGACCAGTGCGTAGACCTCTGCAATGTCCTGCGAACGCTGCCAGGCGACTACAAATGACTCTGGATCTAGCGATCCTTTGCCGGTGAGGCGGTTTTGAATTCTAAATTTAATTTTAATCATTTTTTCTCCGTAAAGTTTAAATTTAATTTACTAATATAATGTAATAACAGGTGTTGATAAAGTCAAGCGAAAGTAGTTAAAGCAGGATCCTGTAGCAAATCACACCAAGTATCCCTGCTAAGACCAACACGTTGAATAGCTGATCTCCTCTTTCTTCTGTCGTGTTTTTCATGCTCCCTCCATTAGCTCGCGCATTTTAAAAAGCCCAACTTCTTTGTGCTTACACTCTAACATAACATCCAGATCCAGATTGTAAAGGTCGATTTGTCTGGTGGACCCTCTCGGACTCGAACCGAGGACTACCCCGTTATGAGCGGGGGGCTCTAACCAACTGAGCTAAAGGTCCGTGTCTGTGGTAGCCAAGGTGGGACTCGAACCCACAAGCCCGTACGGGCGACAGATTTTAAGTCTGCTGCGTATGCCTATTCCGCCACTTGGCCTTGAGTCAAGCAGTGCCGTGTTCTGGTATATAGCGAAACATCGGAAATAACAAATAATAATTCCAAGTCACCTGTTGCGCGTCGACTTGCTCGGGCGTCTCACTGTCGTAAGCATGCTTCCACCCATCCGCGCACTTGCCACAAGAGGCAGTGGTTAGCGCCACAATGATAATAAACATAATAAAGGTATTCTTCATCTTAAGTTTCCGTATAAAAATTTAATTAACTTGTTTAAGTAGTGTATTGACTTGTGCTTCAATTTTCTGATTGACCTCGATGATACCCTTGCCTCTAAACGAAGTTGCGGCACTCAAAGAAGACGTTCTGGTGTTGTGCACTCTCATAGTAACAAAAATATAGTCACCAATACTGTTCAGTCTACCTGTTAAAACATAATCTGCGCCGACCATAACTCCGAACTCCAGTTCACAGGATGCTTCAGCACACTGCTCTAGGCTCGTACCGTTGCTCTCAAGAAGAATCTCCACGTTCTCTTCGGTAACTACATCGTACTTTCCGCTCTTGAAGACTATTTCTCTCGCGCGCGCGGCTAGAAAGCGCTGGTCGCTCAATGAAATCTGGGAAGATTTATCAACCTGAAAATCTAAAACAGCTAGCATTCCCTGCTTATAGACAGGGGTCTCCACGGTGGAAACACCACTATGTGACGTTCCGCTGGGCTTCGCAGAGCGCACACTGTTAAGAAATTTTCTCTCACAGTCAAAATAGAAAATCATAAGTCCAGCGATAAAATAGAAAATAATAAATTTTTTCACTCTACATCTCTTTCAGTGTGGTGTACAAGCGCCATGTGGGCACGTCTTCGTTAACAAATAAGATCCTGCAATACTGTAAAGCATTCGCAAACTTGATCTCCAACACGAGACCTGCCCTCTCACTATCTAATGTAGTAACCAACTCCCCAACTTTAAACATCTTTAGTCTTCCAGAAGATTCTTTAATTTTTCTCTGATCTTGTCGATCATATCAATCTTTGAATCGGCGACGACATGGCCATGCACAATAGACTGCCGCAAAAGATATAAATCCTTTAAGACTTCATTGATAATTCCTTCGTTCTTGTCAGGAATATAAATACGCATAAGATAAAACTCCCTATAATTCTATTATGATAACTCTAGTTTTTTCATCGTCTTGCTCTTTTTGTTTTTCTTGGCGCTTGGCCCATTCTTCAAAAAGACGCCTTTCCTCTTCGGAGGGTAGGGGTAATTCTTGCCAGACGGGTTCAAAATCGCCGCTCAACGGCCTTGGCCTCTATAGGGTTTCTTACGTCTGTGGGCTTTGCCGGACGAGGTACCAGCACGAACGTTCTCGTAAAAGGTCTCTCCCCCTGAATTAGTCTTTTTTGTGTACGTACCGGATCCCTGCGACGTCTTCTTATTCGAAGTATCGGTAACGATTGTTTTATTTGTTCTTGCCATTTAAACTCTCCATATCAACAGCTCTTTCAAACATAGTAACTCCATTAAGATGGTCAATCTCATGTTGCACACAAACACACTCCAGAGCATTTTTGTCAAAAGAAAAGTCAACTCCTTTTACATGGTTGTCTGCGATAACAATTATATTTGTCCATCTCTCAGTTAAAATATAGTCACCTGGAAACGACAGACAAGCCTCTTGAAAAAAGCTCTTACCAAAGTGGCCAGTTATTTTAGGGTTGATTAATATAATTGGTTTTAATACATTTACGACACAGACTGCGGCGTCGACGCCAACTTGGTTGGCGGCTAGCCCAACAGCATCGTTTTCATTTTTCAAGATCTCCAGAAGTCGGGCGCCCAGAACCTTACCTTCCCGGATAGTTGCACACGGATTACAAGGCTTCGAAAGAGCCTTCTTATTTCCAACAAACATCAAGCGGGTGCCCCCCTAATTATAAATAGAGTACTACTTCCAAAAGATCTGTATGGCTATTATTATTATTGCTAAAAACAAACATGCCATTGTTTTAGCTGTAAAAATGCTTTCTTTCATAAAGACATATGTCATTACGGCAAAGACAATATTTGAAACACCGAACCCCAAGAGCTTTGACGCCCACAGTTCACCAGTGGAGGCCACAATATTTTTAATGGCTAGCCAGAAGCACATTCCCATTGGGACTGCAAACAAAAAATTAGATAATATTATCCTATCCTTCCACCAACCCCAGACAAACTGTGAATTAAATTGAAACCACGCGATGATGTTTCCGAGCAAGAAAAACAACACGCCTACACAGACACCAGGTTTCAAAGTATGTTCAGAGAGTAGCCGTATGAATTCAAATCTTTTGTTGCGTGAAATTTTGCTAAAGTTAGGGTCATCAGTGATTTCAAAGTGACCTGCGGAATTACAACCTCCTGTTGATCTTCATCATAAAAGTTTGGATCCGAGAAATCTCTTTTTAAAATCAACAAGACACTAGATTCCAGCCAAATTAACTCGCACACCACAAAGAAGACATTTTCTGGTAGGCTAAAGTCAACTTTATTATCGAGATCTATTAAGTCTTTCAAAGTCTGCAGATTTTCATTGCTGCTCAGACTCATCTCTATCAACTCTTGAGTGGGAATAGTTGTCGACCACTCTTCAGACACTTAAAAGACTCTCTAGTTCGCTGCATCCCCCAATCAATTTGATTACCCCGTCATCTGCCACTTGAAAAATCATGGGAACAGTGTTCCACGACGTAGCGACCTTTATCTCTTGCAAAATTCCCCGCTGCTCTTCTTTGAAGTCTATTATATGGTGGGGCAAATCTCTGTCTTCCAATATCTCTTTAGCGCGTTGACAAAAGGGGCACTCTGATTTAGAAAAGATTACATATTTCATTTTATTCACCTTCTTTCAATGAGGTCAGTAGTTGCTTTGGATATCCCACTACATCATAAGTTTTGACCCAGCTGCCTCCCGAAGAAACAACTATTTTCGAAAACCCAATATCTTTAGAGAGATTTTCCACCAAACTGCCTGATGCGTGTTTTTGTGCAATCTCCTCGTTTTCCCTAATTTCAACGATATACGCCGGGTTGATGTACAGAGTCTTCAACAAATAGGAAGTGTCAACGGTCCCTGTTTCTGGACTGTAAGAGTCTGCTTCGGAAACAACTTCAGTAAATTTGATCATTATAAAACCTCGTAAGTCTTGTCTTTGTTAACAAGCCAGTTTTGCCCTTCATAATATACTTCATAAGTATTATCACGAACAGAAGTTATCAGCAGGTTAGCCGGCTTGCTTAATTTAACATATTTCTTTATATTTCCCTGCTCATCCGGGCAGTATAGTGTAGCGCTGGACGGCACGTATACCAGATCTCCCTTTGCTAGACTATTCACTTTCGGACGCTTCTAAGTCTAGGGGCGGCGGCTGTGGTTTAAGTACCTCATCGTAGCCACGACACAAGTTAAGACAGTCCTCAAGTTTTCCTGATAACACATCTAGTCTATTTTGGACGGTCGTTACTTCGTTCGCGGTAGTATCAATGTTCCGAACATCAAAATTGAAATTTGAAATAGCTCGAAGCTCGTCTCTACAGTCGGCGATTATCTCATCAACTAATTTTGGTACCTCTTTGTGGTCCAAAGTATATGCAACTCTAACTTTCATTTCATTCCTCCACTATTGCATTGGCGCTAGTAATAAGTGTTGAGGCGGCGGAGACTGAATTCTGCACCGCTGTTCTTGTTACTTTCGCTGGATCAATTATACCCTTCTCTAACATATCAACTAGTCGGGCGGTTTTAAAATCCCATCCCTTTCCCTCACTGTTTTTGATTTTGTCTACAATGAGGTCCGGACTATCCCCTGAGTTGAGCGCCATCTGTCTAATCGGAGCTAAGAGAGACTTTCGTAGAATTTCGGCTCCGATCTGCTGATCTTCATTCTTGCACTCGGCGTTAAAGTCCATACAGCTTAAGAGTGTTGTACCGCCTCCGGGAACAATTCCCTCCTGCTGCGCGGACCTTACTGCTTCTAGAGCGTCCTCAATCCTATGTTTCTTTTCGATCATTTCCACTTCGGTTGGCGCGCCGACCTTAATTACGGCGACGCCCGAGGCTAGCCTAGTAATCCTTTTTTGCAGGACTCGGCACTCTTCCATACCTTCGGTTTGTTTTATCTCGCTCTTTAGGGCTTCGATTCTTTTCTCAACCTCTTCATGATCGCAGGCACCTCCCATAATCGTGGTATACGATTTTAGTACCTCGATCTTTGTGCATGTACCAAAGTCAGATAATCGAACCTCTTCGATAGACTTGCCTGACGCTCTGTTAAAGAAAACGGCGCCGGTAGCAGTACAGAGATCTTTCATGGCGTTTATTCTTTCGTTGCCGTACTCAGGGGCCTTTACTGCCGCGACCTTCATTGTCCCTCGCACCGTATTCATAATTAACGCGGCGAGAGCTTGACCCTCAACTAGTTCGGCTACGATAATTAAGGGGCGACTTTCCCGGGCTGCAAGCTCTAGGACGGGCAAAATCTTTTTGACTGCATCAATCTTATGATCTGTAACAAATATAAGCGCGTCGTCATATTCGATCGAGTTCTTCCTTTCGTTTGTAACGAAGGCTTGCGCGAAATATCCAGAATTAAACCTAAAGCCCTCGACTAGATCCAAGCTAGTCTCCATGGATTTCGCTTCTTCAATAAGGATCGAGCCTTCCTGCCCTACCTTGTCCACCGCAGAAGCGATTAGTTTGCCAATTTTTTCATCATTATTAGCAGAAATTGTAGCTATGCTCTCTACATCCTCAACAGACTCCACCGGACGAGAGATATCCTTGATTTTATCTACAATTTGCACAAGTGCTAGATCCATGCCTCGCTTGAGTTCTATCGGAGACGCGCCGGCAATAAGATACTTCTGGCTATTTTTAATAATATCTCTGGCCAATACTGTTGAGGTTGTAGTACCGTCGCCTGCAACAGAGTTCGTTTCTGCCGCGGCTTGCTTTAAAATTCTGGCTCCTGCGTTTTCAATCGGATCTTCCAGGTCAACAAAATTAGCTACCGTAACACCATCCTTGGTAATCATCGGACTGCCGTCTTTATTCGCAAGGATCACGTTGCGGCCTTTGGGGCCCAGGGTGACTGCGACATTATCTGCTAATTTGTTAATACCGTTAAGAATTCTTTGTTGTAAGTCTAAATCATTAGAATAGACTTTTGACATATATACCTCTCTGAATATAGTATAAGAACATTATAAACCCAATCAAGATAGAAGTTAAATTTTATAAATCAACTTCTGCATTATCTTCCGGTCGAAGCTCTTGAACTTTGCCTTCGACCTCCTGGGAGGCATTGATCGCCTTCTCGGCTTCGGAGTCGTCCTGTAGACCACCAGCCATAAAAGCGTAGGTGCCCTCTTGGATTATCTTAACACTCTGAAAGATGGAGAATATGCTTCTATTTAGCTCTTCTGTCATTCTGTTTAAGACTTCTTGAACATATACTGCACCAATTTTAATTTGGCCAATATTTTCGGATATCCTGATTACTTGCCCTCTGTTTAAGTCGAACTGTAGATTGTTCAGCCTTCCTTTCGTATTCAGCAAAGCGCGCTTCTTTAGTTCTGGATCTGTGAGGCTGTTGTAAAACTCAACTGATGTTTGAGGATCTGCAAAGACGTCAGGCCCGGCGAGCATTTCGGCCCGGGCAGTCTTCAGCGTTTTGGCCGAGTAATCAGCGTTCACCGCTGCGGTTGCCGTAACAATCGCGCGTCGGATTGCCCATAGTTGACGACTGTCATATCCTCTCTCACCAAAAGCGTTGTTGACCGCAGCGGCGGTGGCTCCGTCATTGCTGTTGTTAATGTTCACTCTACCTCTCAGGACTCGCTTTTCCGCACCAATCTGTCTCGGAGTGAAAAGAGCGTCATTTTTTGACCAGTCCAACTGGTTGGTCATGAAATGCTTTATCTCATCTGTGGTAAGATTTAACATAATTTCTGGTTTGGCTGGCGAGGGCGTGTAGACAATTGGCTCGTTAACAAGCTCTGTAAACTTTTCTATAAATTTGCCCTCCAACTCTTCCGGTGACATATTCTCTTGTGCCGGCAACGTTGCACCAAAGTCATAGTCGGTCTCGCCAGCGCTGACGCGCTGAATGAACTCATTTGAAATTTGTATACACACCACAGACTTATCCATAGAGTCGAGGATTAGGTCTGCTACATTATCTAAGGTAAAGTTAAATCTAAAGAATTTTAAATCTCCCTGTACATCTAGCCCTTGAGATTCGCCTTCAAAGGATTTCATCACAACCACGTATTGCATAAAGTCGTGTGGTGAAAATTTAGGCTCAACCAAATCGCCTACGAGATCGTTGAAACTACCACCCACAACAACACTTTTTTCAGCGTAAAGCTTTAAGCTAATCGGTGTGTTGTCTCCTGTCTTGAAGTCTGCAATTGTGCCGGTATTCGCCTGAATTTGTGCACCTTCAAGCAGCACAGCAAGGAACGCTTCAAAGTTAAAACCTGCCGAAGCGGCGTTGAAGTTTGAGATAACTTTAGTTAGCGTTTTATAGAACACGAGATAAGATAAAGCGCTAGAGATTCTTTGGCCTGGCGTGGCACCTTCCAAATTAATTGAGTCTGGACTGTTGTAGAATTCTGCTAACGAAGTTAGCTTGTCTTGTAGATCTGCGCCTTGAATGTTTTTTGTGAACTGTAAGAGCTGATTTCTAGCTGGGCCTGAGACTTCTTGATTGCCGACCGTGCGGACATCTGTCCATCCGAGTTCAGACACAGAAATATCTGGGATTGCCTGTAACGTGAGCGTGCTCCCCTGCATCCTCTCCCTCAACAAACGCCGATTTTCCGAGACCACCTCGACTTCGAAGGCCTCTTCGATCATCTCGTATATAAGTTTTAAACCAAGCTCCTCGGCTGGATCAGAAAAATAGTTTTCCTTGATATAGTTTAACTCTTTCTTATTCATGCTAACACCTCTATATAATTAGAAAATAATATCTGCAATTCCCAATTTTACTGCTTCCTCTGCGTCTAAATAAACATTTGTCTTTTTGTTCATTAATTTTCTAACGTAGGCTTCAGACATGTTGGTCTCTTCAGCCAAGGCCTTAACATACATTCTTTGAATGGCGCGGGTCTCCTTAAACTCATTCTCAACGTCAGCAAGATAGCCATGTTGGCCGGCCATAACTCCATGAATCATAACCCTGCAATATCTGCCTATACGCCTCTCGCCTTTTGTGCCAGAAGCCAAAAGCAGCA
>Ga0209756_1003884_pt1 | contig 11862 bp, 21 predicted proteins | sample ETNvirenome_6_85_FD_184071 | JGI IMG/M metagenome (GOLD analysis project Ga0209756, IMG submission 184071) | Marine viral communities from the Pacific Ocean - ETNP_6_85 (SPAdes) (version 3) | ecosystem: Environmental > Aquatic > Marine > Oceanic | place: Pacific Ocean | collected 2013-06-19
GCCTCAACCACAGATCCACACCCTCGCCCACGCGCGCCACCAGTCCGTAAGCGTCCAATCTAGGACGGACCCGGGCCACGTGGTCCCCTGCGCGCGCGGATTGCTGGTGCTCACCGGAAGAACAGGAACGCTGCGAGCGCGTACAGGGCGATCGTCACCGCATCGGGGCCGGCGTTCTGTGCCTGGGGCCCGTACAACTCGGGGTGGTCGAGCTGATCCTGTTCGATCGCCTCTTCCATCGCCTTGCGCGTCGACGGGTTCACCGTGGTCTCGTTCAGCAGCTCGGGGCTCAGTTGGTTGAAGCTCGGCACTACTTTGGCCCCATCATGTCGCTTGGTCCGTGAGGCGCCGGCGGTCCGTCGGTGCTGCTCGTGGGCTTGTTGTCGATCACCACGGGCCCCGCCGGGGTATCGATCGTGCGCGCGGGCGCGACCGCGATCGGGTCCTCGACGGCCTCGAGGAGGTTCACCAGCGTGTCACCGGGGAGGAGCAGCGGACCCACGAGCCCACCGCGTCCGCGGCGCTCCGCGGCGGCCATCGCCCACAGCTCGATCGCGATGCCGACCACTCCGGGCATCTTGAAGTACTTCGCGACGTACCAGCCGGCTGCGAGGTTCGCGCCTCCGGCAACCATCTTGCGCGTGTTCGAGTCCATCTTCACCGCCTCTTCTTGCTGATCATCCACGCCACCAGCACCGCGACGCCCGCGACCAGCCGGTTGCGCTCGCGCGCGATGTCCGCCGGGGCCTTGTCGATCTCCATGCGGCCGGCGCGTTCCAGGTCGCAATCATCCTTGAACTCGATGTGGAGCTCGCGCCAGTGGTCCACCACGTTTTGGTACTCGTCGAGGTAGCCGCCGGGCGGGTCGCCGGGTCGCCACAGATGGGACCCGACGTAGTACCCCATCCCCTCGCGCCAGTCCGGCCACGCCGCCGGGCCAACCATGTCCCTCACCGACGCCACCCAGGAGTCGTACAGGTTCCGGATCGCGTCTCCCGCCATGCCGACGCCGGGGACAAAGTAGATCCCGCTGATCGAAGGCGGCCGGAAGTTGGACGGGATCCCGGCCTGGTCGAGCGCCTCTGCCAGCGTCGGCGGTCGCGTGTGACCGTCGACGGGGAGCAACGGGAGCGTTTCGAGCTCGAACACCAGCGGCGGGGTTCCGACCAACGGCTTGTAGTTGGTCCGGCTCGCGATGTAGGAGGGGAACGCCATTTGCCCCGTGGCGCGTGGGTCCATGCCCCAGGAGTAGAGCGCCTGATCTTGTGCCAGGTCGATCGCTTCAACGGCCTGCTGAGCCCAAGCTTCCATATCCATAAGCGCGGTCGTCTGCTTAAACAGCTCGTCCTCGAACTGCACCAGACGGACGCAGGCTGAGTTGCCGCTGTCGATGTAGTACTGGCGGATAAATCCGCCGATGTCATGTGTACCCTGGGAGACAACGGCGCCGATCTCCGCGACCTGCCCCATTGCCATTCCGGAGTCGTACTCGGGGATATCTTCGCTGTACGTCGTGTCGCTCATCGTTTGATGATCCAGGCTGCGACGACGGCGACGACGGCGAGCGCTCCAAGCCCGATGCTCGTCCGCGTCGCGTCGCCGGCGATGTCTTCGGCAGTCGTATCGATGTTGTCTTTCGGGCGGTCGATGTCTGCGGCGGCGCCTTCGATCGCGGCCTCAACCACCTCCAGCTCGGCGGCAGAACCGGCGGAGTCCACCGCGGCCCAGAAATCCAGGGCCCTGGCGTTCACCCGCTCGGACCACTCCCCGTCGCAGTTGGCCCAGAACTCGGCCTGGTCCATCCACCCGCTCGCGTTGCTCCACTCGATGCACTCGGCGCCGCTCGCGATGATGTTCGCGTCCGCGTTAAGCGCATCCCAGAGGTTCCAGGCCGCGGGGCCGATCGGCGCCGGCTCGAACGTGCCCCACTCCGCCAGCGCGAGCAGCGCCGACAGTCCGCCGCCCTGCACCGCCGGCATGGGGTTTTCCGCGCTCACGGCCGCCACCACATAAGCAGCCCCAGGAACAGGACCCCCGCCCACTCGGCCCCAGACAGTGCCGGCGACCTGTAGCGCCCGGTGTCCACCGACTCACGCCAGCCGATCACCTCGAGGTGTCCTGCGTCGCTGTCCGGTAGCGGCTGTTCGAGTCCGAAGCCGGCGGCGAGGTTGGCGAGGTGGACGTAGGCCGGCGCGGAGCTGGAGCCGATCGGGTTGCCGTCCGGTCCGTATGCCAGGAAGTCAACGGCTTGCGACGGATCCTGATGGTGCGCCGACTCCGGCCACGGTCGCAGCGGGCTCACGCCTGCGTCTGCGAGAGCTTCGGTGGTCCCCCTGGATCGTGTGACGTGGCCGACCGCCCAGAACGACACGCCGGGCCCCGGGTCCGCCTCAAGCTCATCCCAGAGGTGAGCGAACGCGGGCGCCGCGTTTCCGAGCGCTTCAGGCCCCTGCGTCGTGGCGGTCGCGAGGCTCACGACATTCCACCCCACAGGTCGATCTGAAACTCAACGCGCGCGTCTTCGTTGCCCCCCGAACTCTGAGCCAGGGCGATCTGTCGGTCGGCGCCGGGCGTCTCGTTGACGCTCATCGGCACCCACTTTCGGCTGTCTGCGGTATCCGTGGTCGTGTTGCTGTACTCGGCCTGCGCCGCTCCTCCGAGCCCGATCCGCTCCTGAACCGTGTACTTGCCCAGGTCCGCTTCCCACGCCGGCCGGTAGTGCGTCGCGCCAGCGGGGACTGCGTACTGCGTGAACGCGCCGCCGGTCGCCACAGACGCCGCGGTCCCTCGGTTGTAGAGGTAGCGCGCCTGGGGCCAGGAAGCTCCGAATGGCACGGCGACGCCACGGGCCACCACGTCCGCGCCGTTCGTGCCTGCGTTCGACAGCGTGACCTTGACGGCGGACCACGGTACGAACACCCGCACCGCTCCATCGAGCAGATCGGCCGCGCCGGCCTCAAAGACCTGCGCGCCGTCGGACTGTCGGAGCCCATCCCAGGCTCCCACCTCGGCCTGAACTCGGCTGGTCGCGTGCGCGTTGGTCACCGCCAGCGTGAGCAGCCATCCACCGCACGGTTCAGGCAGGCCGCGGCCGAACTCGAACACGGCCGATTCGGCCGCGGTACCGGCCGCGGTGAGCGTGACTTTCTGGTGAGTCGTCTGCACGGGGCTTGCTCCTTCCCTTGGGTTGACGCCGACGGGGCGGAGGGGAGTGAAGGCCCCGCCGGCGCGCTCCCTGGGGGGATCAGTAGCAGCCGCCTCCGCGCTGCTCGTGGGGGATCAGCGGCACAGCGGCCGAGCCGAAAGCGGCGGTGGCCGACTCCTCGCGGACGGTGACGGTGATCGTGTCGCCGGCGACGACCTTGGCGACACCGGGGTTCCACCAGTTCCGGAGGCGGTGAACGCTGTTCGGCAGCGGACAGACGGGGGTGCCCTGCCCGACGACCATGTTGTAGTCCGAGCGGACCACCATCTGAGCCAGGTTGGCCCAGCGGTCCACCATGGACCCATCGTTGCTGTTTAGGTTCGAGGTCGGCACGCAGGACATCTGCACCGTGAGGCGCGCCAGGTCGATGTAGCCGGGGTGGTCGACGGTGATCGTGAGCGCGGTGGCGCTCTTCGCGGTGATCGCGGTCACCGGGGAGGCCATGATCACTTCGGCGCCGGCCGGAAGCGCGGGGAAGGACCGGCCGCGGAAGCGATCGGGGAAGAACGGCACCCCGAGCGTGGCGGTGAAATCCACCGTGCCAGCGTAGGCCGCTGCGTCCACCGTACACGCCAGCGTGTCACCGCTGGAAACCCGCCGGGTTCCCAGGTTGATGAAGTTTCCCTTTCGGTTGGGGCTGAAGATCGACGCCGGCGCTGCCGGAGTGTTCCGGCCCCGGACGAGGATCTCGGACCCGTTCAGCTCCAGGGAGGTGATCCGCGCCACATGCGTAAGGATCTCCGTCGAGTTCCCGACCGCGGTCCCGTCCTGGGCCAGCAGCAGCAGCAACCGGTTGAGGTCGATCTCGCCGGGCTCGGAGAACGTAACCGTGGCGGTCGCCACGTCCGCGGTGTCGACGGCGAGCGGAGAGGCTGCAAGCAGCTCGGCGGAGTGTTTGGGGTTCGGGGACATCGGTTCAGGCTCCGATCAGGTCGGCAGTATGCTTGCGGACCATCTTCGCGGCGGGGGACGCCTTGGGACGGGGAAGGTTGTACCGCTTGGCGGCGCTGAACTTCGATGCACTCGAACCGGCGCCGGCGCCTGCGATCATGCTGGTCACCTGGGGGACGAGCATTCCGGCACCTGCGGCCAGGATCGTCGCTCGGGTCGAGCCCTTGGCGAAGAACCAGCCGGCCGCGATCGTCACCAGCGCGGCGGCCGTGGACGGCTGGAGCTGTCCACCGAACGTGAGCGGCTGGAGCGCATCCCTGAGCGCGCCAGGTCGGCTCACGTAGCCAGCCGCGGCAGCGCCGGCGACGGCGGTGAGGCCGAACTTGAACGCGGGCTGCGCGAGCAGCCCCTTGGGGTTCCGTCGGCGACGGCGCGCGGGCGCCTTGCGGCGGGGCGAGGCCTTGCGGGCCGGTCGGCGGGCGACTGCCTTGCGCCGGCGACGCGTTGTCTTCTTCTTGCGACGGGCCATACGGTCAGTCCTCCAGCCCGCGGTCTTCTACCGCGGCATTGATGATCACCCCGCCGGGCCAGGCCCACAGCGCGGTCGGTTCCTCGAACTTGTGCGTGTACTCGGTGATGCCCTGCACGTAAACGATACGTGTGACATCGCCCAGATAGAGCAGCTCCTCACCGTCGGCCGGCAGATCGACGGCTTCGGTCTCGCACTCCTCGCCGTGAACGGCTTCGCAGGCGTCGCCAAGGTCTGGCTCATCCATGAGGCGGAGCCCGCTCACTTGAAGAACCGCCAGAGACCAAGGATCGCGATGCCCCACGCGACTGGAGCCAGGACCCGCGGCGCGGTCCCGGCCGACAGCGCGTCCGAACTTGACCCTGAGCCGCCGCACGATCCGCCGAACTGCTTACACTCCTCGCAAGAGCGCACACCGGCGAGTCCGCATGGGCCGCATGGGGTCATCGGGCGAGCAGCCAGAGAGCAGCGAGCGCTACCAGGGCAACGCCGGTCATCCCGACCGCCGGCGAGATCCCCGCCTCTTCCCAGAATCCCGGCTGTTCGATGATCACGGTGTCGCCGGTAGTGGTGATCACCTCTCCCGGCTGAGAACCGGCCGCGGCGATCGTTCCGATGCCCTCGAACGTCAGCCCCACCAGTCCGCTCACGAACTCAACCCAGTCGGATTGGCTCATGTCCCGGGTTTGGTCTGCCGCCTGGTCCTCATCCATGGGCGCGAGGCTATCTGGGAACCATTGCGCGACGCAAGTAGAGCGCTCAGATACAGTACTTGCATCCCACAAACATCTATTCCGGAGCCTGTATGCCCATGGAACCGACCGAGCGAGCGCGCGAGAAGTGTGTGATTTGGCTCGGGAATGTCATCGACAACCCACCGGACCGCTTCAAGGGGCTCACGGTCGAACGCGCAGTGAAGGGGAGCACGCAGAGCGTTGGATTTATCGACGGGGACGATCTCACCGGCGAGCCCGCGGAGCTCTTCGCAGACCACCTCGAGGAGTTCAGCCACCACGGCGCGAACCTGCGCTACCGGATCCGCGCGCTCGGCACCGACGGGAAGGTCCTCGCCGGCCTTCCCACGTGCTCCTGGGGCCTTCGGAGGAGCAGCGCAGACGCACGCGCGGCGAAGTCCGGTGGAGCCGACGTGGCCGCGGTGACCCTCTCCAGAACCCAGGGCGACGCTTTTTCCCACGCGATGTCATTGATCCCCAAGCTCGCAGAGCAAGCGGCTGGCGCGGACGGCGAGCGGTTCGGCATGCTCCTTCAGATGCAGCAGAGCCACCATGCATCCACGCTGGAACTCATCGATCAAAGCTGGGAACTTCAGAAAACGGTCATGGAACAGCGGCTCGAGATGGCGCTTGCGGACCGGCAAGGCTTTTTGGAGACCGAAGCGGGGCAGGCCCTCATGATCGGCGCCGCGCAAGCGCTCCCCGGGCTGATCGGCGTCGGCGCTGCGCTGTTCGGTGAGTTCCTCGCAGGGATGCGCCTAGACAATATCGAACGCCGGCGCGTGCTGGGGATCGTTCAGCCGGAGCCCGCTGCGCCCTCGCAGGCCTCGGCGGTGAGCAAGGCCCCGTCCGAGCCCGAACCGAAGGACCGGGCGAGCACACCGAACAACGACGGCGCGTCATCATCGCCCGAGCCGGAGCCCGATCCGCGCGGTTGAGCCTTCCTCAGCTCGTCCAACGACTCGTCCAGCCGCTCACGGGCGATCTCCGATGGCACGCACAACCACCATTGATCCTCTGGCACCTTGACCCGGGTCAATGTCTCTCCCCGCCGTTCAACCGTCCATCGGTGACCATGGCGGAGTACCAGCCGAGCAGCTCCAACGCTCTCTAGGGCCCACCCCGCCTCTTCCGCCGCCTCGGAGTCCGCCAGCCTGAACCAGACTTGAGGGACGCGAGGAGCTCCGACGGTCGCTCCTCCGATTCCCATGCGAGGCGCAAGCGTATCCAGCCTCGGGAGCATCCCAGGGCCGGCGCGCCCGATGTTCGCCCCCAGGTCCATCCGGCCGGAGTCGTCGTCGTCCGCCGCCCCTTCCGCCTCGAGCTCCTCGGCGCGCTTCCTCACCCCCCGCCACTCCCCGCCGCCCTGGTGCCAGCGTCGACCATGGGCGACGGCCACGAACTCAGCGAGCGGAACCGGGTGAAGGTCCACAACCGGGGTTACGTACTTCGCGGCCTGGTAGACATCGGGCAGATCGGGATCGGTGAGGTCGAGCTCCTGGCACCACGGGCCCCTGTAATCGCCGGCCGCGATGCGCTCACGCGCGTCCGACGCGGGCTCCACCCACACGGACCGGCCGTTCTTGCTGCGACGCTCCCAGCCGACAACGGGCTCCGCGGCGATCCCCTGCACGCCGGCGAGCGGTTCCCAGCCGTGCCCCGCCAACTCTCGGACGATCGCGGCCCCCTCGGTCGCTGCGCTCCACTCCGTCGCCAGTTGCCGAGCAGCTCCGGCCCGATCATGCCCCGGGGTGAGGAGGATCAGCGCGTGAGCGTGGACGTGCCACCAGGGGCCCGGGTTCCGCTCGTTGGCGCCGTCCCCCCGGGTCACCTCGATGCCGTAGTAATAGCCGTCCTGAAGCGCTGCCCACCGCTCGCCGGGCCGGCCCCGGGTCATGCGTTGCCACGCCGACCGCCAGCGCCCAAGCGCGCCTTGCAGGTCTTCGCCTGGCGATGCGCGTTGGGTCAAGGTCACGAACAGCACGCTCCGGCCGTTCGAGTCCTCGCGGATCACCGCTCGGAGCGACCGCGCGAGCGTGCGAGACCTAAGCTCGGCACAGACCGGGCATACGTGCGCCTGCCCACACAGCACAGGCTGGGGGATCGCCACGAACGACCCCACCTCATCGGCGCCCTTGCGCCAGCGCGGTTGTACGTACCACTCCGCCCCGCACCCGTTGAGCCGCTCCGCGATATCCCAGGGATCCACCGCCTGGCAGCCGACCGCCGGGCCGTCGTTGTAGACAATATCGTCGACGACGTTGCAGCCGACCTGGCGCAGTCCGCGCTTGGTGCGCGGCCATCGGCGGCGCGCCACATACCCCGCCTTCCGGAGCAGCCGGACACCCCGGCGGCGCCGCCGGTGGCGATCCTCCCATCGGTGGTCGGTCTCGAGGAGCCCCACCTTGCGCCAGGTCCCCCCCGGGGCGTCCGTCGCCTTGGGGTCTGGCACACACACCTTGTACCGGTCCCATCCTTCCGCCCACTGCAAGCGGCCGACGCCGAACCCGTTGTCTTGGCGCTCGTATGGTTGCCACGTGAGATCGAGGTCTGCCCCACCGTCTCCCACCGTCTCCCACGCCTTCCCCATCTCAGAGTCCCGCCAGCCGGAGCACGTCAGACGGACGCATGCCGAGCGCCCCGGAGAGCGCGATCAACTGGGGGAGCTTGGGGACCCGCACGGCCTCTTCCCAGGTCTTGACCGTGCCCACTCCGACCCCGGCGGCCTGCGCTACGTCCACCACGCGCAGACCGGCATCGACGCGCAGCCGACGGAAGATGGGAGCCAGGACGGAAGCTACGTCGATGGGATCCGGCGGCGCCGGCGCGGAGTGAGCCGGCTTGCGGTGGCGGAGAGGATCAGGCATTGGCGCGCTCGGCCGCGGCGACCAGCCACTCCGCGAACGACGGAGGGGTGATGTGCCTACCAGACTTCGGAACATGGACGGCGCCGCGGCCGTTCCTCGTCGGCCGGATCACGGCCGTTGGTGCCCCTCTGCATGGGATCGGAGGCAAGTCGGCCGGCGACACGCCTACGAACAGAAGCCAGGTCGACTTGACGGCGGCGTGACCCCAGCGCACCTGGTCGACCTGCAAGGTCCACTCCCGGCCCACCAGAAGGGGCAGCTCACCCTCACCCCTCATCGGCAACGGCAGGCCGGCGGCGCGCCAGAGCACCGACCCGGTGGGATGTTCGAGCACTCCACCAAACAGCCGGACCTGGCGCAACGCGACCAGCGCCGCCCCGGGTTCTTGGCGCGTGCAGAAGTGGCGCAGCCGCCCCCAAGGTCCACATGGGGGGTGAGCAACCACGGGCCCGGGTCCCCTGAACCGTCGCGCGTCCCTCCCGACCCCCCACACGCGATCCGCCCCGAGAAGCCCGCGGTACGGGCCGCGCTCGGGATCCACGTAGAGAGCTGATACCCCACTCACGGCGATCTTTTTTCAAACGTGAACCGAATGATTCCGCGGACTTGAGACACAAAGCGCCCGTACCGGAGCACTTTGTGTCTAGAGGAGCAAGGGACGGTCATGGGCCGACGTACCTCGACTCAAGCTCGATCGGGAATGCATAGAAATCCTCCCGATCGTCCTCGACGGCGTGCCCTTCGGTCAGCTCCGCCGCTAACGACGACTCGGAGGGAATGCGGTACCACGTTCCTTCTTCCAGAAGGTGGCGAACGGCTGCGCGCGCGTTCGAGTAGTAGGAAACGTTCCCGTCCCCCTGCACTCCGACCACGTAGACAAAGCGCCTCATGACCGGCCCTCCTCGGGGCTGAGCGCGGCGGCCTTCGTGTCCAGCAAGAAGCGGTGAGCCCGTTCGATTGCAGCCGCCGCGGTCGGCGCCGCTCGGTCTGCCGGGGTCGCAGGGTCGTACGCGCTGAGGATAAGCCCCGCCATGATGCGCGCCTCCCCCACCCGCGCCTCCAGCAGCCCCTCCCTGCGCCCCTGCTCGCGCATCGCGGCGTTGTGGGCTTCGGCCTCCTTCGCGAGGCTTGCAAGCATGGCGGCCCCGTCTGCGGTCTCTTCAACCGCTCCGCTTGTCGGGAAATGCGCGCCGTAGCAGGCGGACCAGTGCAGCCCGCGCCCTGCGACCTGAACAGCGACCGCCATCTCCCCCCGCAGCCGGGCGACCTCTTGTTGGGCCTTGGTCAGCTTCTTGTTCATCGGGTCCTCCAGGACATCAGGAAGTTGAACAGCCGGACGTACCAGGGGATCTGGAGCGGCTCGTTGGGGTGCGCTCGGTAGTAGACCGGGGGAGTCTGCGGGGGTGGGGGAGTCTGCGGGGGTCGTCGGCTCCCTGGGGTTCGCAGGGTCCTGCCGTTGTGTCGTCGTCGGCTCATCGTCGCGCTCGTCCTCCAACGCCCCGTCGCTCACGACCGAACCTCCAACGCCATGGAGATCAGCCCCAGGAGCACCGGCAGAAGGACGGCGGGGATCAGCGTCGGGTCGAAGTCGATCATCCCTCGAGCTCCATCCCCAGCGGCCCCACGGCCTCGGAGTACAGGAACAGGCCCATGCTGGTCACCACCTCGGAGGCGGCATGGAAGGTCCGGCCGGCGCTGCGCAGCTCCGCCGCCACCAGCGGGTGAGCCGACAGCGCCGCAAGGTGCAGCGCTTCGACGATCGACCGCATGTCCCCGGCCACCCTGTAGAGCCGGAAGGCGTGTGGCGCCGGCGCGTGCTCGATGTGCCAGCCGTTTACGTCCGCCTCGAACTGCTCCGCGCTCTCCCGCATGACGCGCGCGAGCCCGAGCCGCACCGGAGCTTCCTTGCGTCCGCCAAGCGTCCGTAGAGCTCGGACGAACCAGGCGCAGCGGAAGCCGGCGATCTCCGCCGCCAGGTCCGCGGAGTCAACGACGATCACGGGGTCCGCGACGCCTATCACGACTCGCCCCGCTCCGCCGCCATCCAGCGATCCCAGAAGTCAAACGCGCGCCACGCCTGCGCACGCGCGCGTGAGTAGGGCAGGACGGCTTGCCGATCGTCATCGGCCGGCATAAGCACCGCTGCGATCCCAAACCCGGTCAACTCGGCATCCCTCCGCCGGCCCTGGCGGGCCCAACGGGAAAGCCAGCGGGAGGCCCGTTCGTAGCGGCGGTGATCGTGGGGACTGGTCTCAGGGGGAGGGGGGACGGTCTCAGGACCGACGCCTCTAAAAGCGCGCGCGCGGTCGGTCTGTTCTTCGCCACCCCCGGCCCCGACGACGACGACGACGACAGGATCGTCCCAGGTCCCCGCCGGCGCAACCGGAAACCGGTGCAGGTTTGGGCAGCGAGCGCTGGACCGCATCTTGGACTGAATCCGCCAATCACCCACGGCGCACCTCCGCTCGGCTGATCTTCACCGGCAGCATGAGACAGCCGCAGCGCGGACAGTGACACTCCAACGGGGCATAGGAGCGACTCCCAAGGTGGAAGTAGTGCTTCCACGTGAGCGACTCCTCGGGCATGCACGTCGTGCAGTCGTACTCCACGCAGACGCGCGCCTCACCGGCGACGGTCGGAGCGCTCACGGGGACGGGTTCGACTCGGGCGAACGGTGAACGGGTCATGATCGCCCCAGGGAGACGCTCACGCGCGCGGGCGCCTGGTCGGAGCGGCCGCACCACAGGACCGCGTGGGCAGCGCCGAGCAGCGCCCATGGGAGCGCGGCGAGTTCCTCATCAGTCGCATGCACGAACAGCCCGGGGAGCTCGTTGAGGCGCACGCACCACTCGTGCGCGAGCGCGGGCGGTCCGTCGGCCCAGCCGAGACGGGCGATCGATCCGTAACTCTGTTCTAGCGTGTGGCGTACTTCGATGAACCCAACGCCGGCGCAGCCGCAGAGGCAAACGGATTCCCCGGCCCAGCCAGCCCCGTGGAGCAGCGTTACTGCCGCATCCACCGCGGCTGACACGTCTCGCCGGGGGCCATCGTCCGCCATTCCTCGGCGCACAGCGAAGTCGGAGAACAGCAGCGGGATCGGCCGGCTCACCGTTCGGACGGTTGAATCTTCGTTTGTAGGGGGTAGGGTCTTAGACATCGGGGACGCTCCTCACAGCGTTTCGGTCAGAGTCCCTCGTCCGGCACCATCCGGGCGGGGGGCTCGTCCGTTGGGACGGGTTCACACCCTACAGGATCACCGCTGGCGCGCGTAGGCCCATCCCACCATCACGGCTGCCACGTCGATCAGCGCGTTGGGCGCGGAGTCCTGCGAGGGGTGCGGAAACAGGTCCGGCCGGTGAGCTTTCGCAGGTCGCTCCAGCAGCTCCCAGCCGATCGCGAGCGCCAGCGTCGCGCACCACGGAAGCTGCAACCGTCCGTAGAAGGCTCCGACCGCCAGGTGCCCCAAGGCGAACTGGTCGACGATCGCCCCGTTGACCTTCGTCGGGTCTGCCTCAACCACAGATCCACACCCTCGCCCACGCGCGCCACCAGTCCGTAAGCGTCCAATCTAGGACGGACCCGGGCCACGTGGTCCCCTGCGCGCGCGGATTGCTGGTGCTCACCGGAAGAACAGGA
>Ga0209756_1003887_pt1 | contig 11855 bp, 8 predicted proteins | sample ETNvirenome_6_85_FD_184071 | JGI IMG/M metagenome (GOLD analysis project Ga0209756, IMG submission 184071) | Marine viral communities from the Pacific Ocean - ETNP_6_85 (SPAdes) (version 3) | ecosystem: Environmental > Aquatic > Marine > Oceanic | place: Pacific Ocean | collected 2013-06-19
CAGCAATGACCACTGCTTCTGAAAACGTACTAATTGGTAATAATGTTGCGGCACTTCTTACAACAGGCGCACAAAATATAATCATAGGCGATAATGCAGCGGCTGGTGCTGCCGTTACGGGTGCTGGTAATACTATTGTAGGGGATAACTCTACTTATGACTTAACGTCTGGCACAAGAAATACAAGCCTTGGTGCAGCTTCCGCACATGAAACAACAACAGGATATGATAATGTTACTATAGGACATTCTGCTGGTTACAGTACGACTACAGGTGTTAACAATACTTTTACTGGTAAAAATGCTGGTTACTCTCAAACTACAGCCTCTAATAATACAATTATTGGTTCTTATGCTGGTGATGCAGTTACGACAGCAGGTAACAATACTCTTGTTGGTCATCATGCTGGCACAACTATATCAACAGGGACTAATAATACCTGTTTAGGTAACTATGCTGGTCAGGCAATCACAACAGGTGATTACAATGTCTGTCTTGGTAATGATGAAGGTTCTACAAGAACAACAGGTGATTACAATATTTCAATTGGAAATAATAATGACCATTCAGCTACAGGCTCTACCCATGAAATAATTATTGGCGCAAATAATGCTACAGGTAAGGGTGATTCAACAGCATTTATTGCACCGGGATCTGGAGCCGTTTATGCAGGTAATAACAGTGCAAACTTTTCAACAACTTCTGATAGAAGAATTAAAAAGAATATTGCTGATAACAATACTGGTCTTGACGCAATCAATCAGGTTCGTGTTCGTAACTTTGAGTATCGTACACCTGATGAGATTGATGAATTACCAAAAGAATCTGCAATAAATAAAGAAGGAACTCAGCTTGGAGTTATAGCACAAGAAATACAAACGGTATTACCTGATGTTGTGAGACAAGAAACAACAGGATGCTTAACTGTAGACCCTGATAACATGACTTGGTATCTTGTTAATGCGGTTAAGCAATTATCGGCAAAAGTCGAAGAATTGGAGAAAAAATTAAATGGCTGATAACGAAACAAATGTCGTCAATATTGGCGGCACTGAATACGATCCTAGTGATCTCACGGATCAACAAAAATACTGGATTGCTCAAGTGCAGGATCTTCAAATCAAGCGTCAGGCGCAACAATTTCAGTTAGACCAGATCAACGTGGCTTTAGATAGTTTTATGACTGCGTTAATTGATAGTCTTAAAGACCCCGACACCTCTAATTTATTTGATGAAACTAAGGAGAAATTAAATGGCTGATGAACTTACGGCAGAAGAAATTGCTGCACACTTTTCCGCTATGGATGACAGTGTAAATCTTATTAATGAAACTGTTGCAGATGATACTGACGCATTAAAGATGTATAATGATGCTGAAGGTGTTAAAGAGATGATTACCCGCAATACAGATCATCTTGAGCTTCAGTTAGGCAAGGATTGGGCTAAAGAGGACAGTCGTGACAAATCTTCTTACACCGATGCTATTGCTGCTGGCAAAGAATACGTTGGATAGTATTTATTGGTTAGGTAATATTAATGCCTCTTCAAAATCTACAATTTAACGCTGGAGTTGTTAGAGAGCTTACGCGACATGCTGGCAACAATAGTTGGTTTGATTGTGATAAAATTAGATTCCGTAATGGAATGCCTGAAAAAATTGGTGGGTGGACAAAACTTACAACAACCGCATATGACGGTGAGTGTAGGGCTTTGTTTAATTGGGTGTCTCTCGACGGCAATGATTATATGGCGGTTGGCACGTCCCAAAGATATTATATTGAAACAGGAAACGCTCTATATAATATAACTCCCTATCGAACTGCTGAAATAACTTTGGCGGCTAATCCTATTAAAACAGGAGCGGCGGGTAGTGGAGAAATTACTATTACTCACATTGGTCACGGTGCTGTTCTTAATGATTTTGTAACTATAAGTGGAGCGACAACAACAGACGGCGTTACAGCAGCCCAGATTAATTTAACGCATCAAATTACAACACTTATTGACTCCAATTCTTATAAAGTAACTACGGCTGGTTCGGCTTCTTCTGGCAATACAAGCGGTGGCGGTTCTTCTGTTGTAGTTCGTTATGAGATTAATACGGGTCTTGATACAGCTACCACTGGTGTAGGTTGGGGTGCGGGTTTGTGGAGTGGTTTGAGTGTTGGTTATGCGGAGACAACCTTATCTTCTGACATAACAAATTCTGCAACAACCATACCTTTAACAAGTGCTTCCAGTTTTGAAACGGTATCCACCACTCTTTCGGCGGCGTTTGCCTCCACAGATGTTACAGCCTATTTTGCTGATGTTTCCTCCTTTCCTGATCAAGGAAGTTTTCTTGTAGGCAGCGAAAGAATTATTTATGGAAACAGGGACACAGACAGCAATACTGTTAGTGATCTGACAAGAGCGGCAGACGGAACAACGAAAGCCTCTCATTCTTCAGGTGCTTCGGTCACCTTTGTCGGTCTTGTTTTAATAGGTACAGAACTAATTACCTATACAGCCAAGTCTGGTGACAGCCTAACTAGTGCTGTTCGTGGAGTTCGCGGCACAACGGCTGCTGCTGCAAGTAGTGGAGATTCTGTTAAAGAGGCTAATGATTTTGTCGCATGGGGAGGATCTGCGGCTTCAGTTGTTGAAACGGGGCAGACTTTAAGATTGTGGTCTCAGGATAATTTTGGAGAAGATTTGCTTTATAATGCAAGAGATGGTGCTATTTATTATTGGGACAGAACAACAGGATTAAGCGCAAGGGGTGTAAATATTACATCTCTTTCGGGAGCTTCAGATTGTCCTACGGTTGCCCGACAGGTAATGGTTTCCAACAATGATCGTCATGTTCTTGCTTTTGGTTGCAACGCTTTGGGAGAAACAAAGCAGGATAAACTTCTTATCAGGTGGGGGAATCAAGAAAGCCTTACTGACTGGACTCCAACGACAATCAATACTTCCGGTGACATAAGAATTAATAATGGCTCAGAGATTATAGCTGCCCATGAAACCAGACAGGAAATTTTGGTCTGGACAGATGCTAGTTTGCATTCTTTGCGTTTTGTCGGGGCACCTTTTATTTTTGGGCAAACTGTAATAACAGGCAACACGACAATTATGTCTCCACGGGCTATGGCGACATTAAATAATACCACGATGTGGATGGGCACTAATAATTTTTATATGTATGGAGGGCAGACACAAACTATTCCCTGTCCTGTTCTTTCTTATATTTTTGATGATTTTAATGTTACTCAAAGAAACAAAGTCTATGCTTCTACTAACGCCCAGTTTAATGAGGTTATGTGGTTTTATTGTTCTGCTGATGCAACAGAAATAGATAAGTATGTAGTGTATAATCAATTAGAGAATGCTTGGTATTTTGGTTCTCTAAGCAGAACGGCTTGGATGGATAGAACAACAAGATCATATCCAATAGCAGCAAATGACTCTGATAATCTTCTTTATTATCATGAGAAGGGCGCTGATGATGGATCGACTTCTCCCACAAGCGCAATCACTGCGTATGTGGAAAGCTCTGATTTTGAACTGGGCAATGGCGATAAATTTCAGTTTGTTAGAAAAATTATTCCAGATGTAAGTTTTTCTGGTTCTGAAGTTTCAGAGCCTTCTGTGACAATGACGTTAAAACCAAGAAACTTTCCGGGCCAAAATTACGGAACTTCAGGATCTGGTGCTGTAACTGCTTCACAGATTGTTGATGTTGAGCAGTTTACTGAGCAGGCTTATGTCAGATTACGGGGCAGAGCTATGGCTTTTAGAATTGAGTCTTCTGGTTCGGGGGTCCACTGGAGACTGGGACGACCCCGCATTGAGGTAAGGCAAGATGGAGGCAGGTAATGGACAAACAGCTTTATCCCGTTCTTCCTCTGCCGCCAAGTGAATACAGTCAAGATTATTTAAACCAGCTTGTTTCTGCCCTTGAAATTTACATGCGGCAAAATCTTGAACCCGGTTATATAAGGGGGTCTACGATGGCCCTTACAGAACCGCCAACCAACGGTGGTGGTTTAAGAGTTGGTGATGTTTTTGACGATAACGGAACATTAAAGATTGTTCGGTCAACTGATGTTTTTTCTGGTACGAATTACGGAACAGGTTCGGTTGGATCTGTGACGGTTGTTATAAGTTAGGAGAGTTAAATGCCTTTAAGCGATATGCCTGTGCCCGGATACGCGCCTCCGCCGACTCCTGAATCTATTTCCCCGCCAATGCAATTAATGGGTGGTTTCCCGTTAGAAGAAGAAAACCCTGTTGCTATGCAGAAGGGTGGTCTTGTCGAAGAGGCTTCAATGCTTCAACAGGCTGGGCGCAATGGCGACAACATGCTTGTTCATATGAATCCTGAAGAAGTTAATGCTCTTAACCAAATGGGTAACGCTGGTCTTGGCGGCCTTCAACAGGCGCAGATGACAATTAATCCCCAGACTGGCTTGCCAGAAATGTTCAAATTTAAGGACATTCTTCCAACAATAATAGGAATTGGCGCGACAATGACAGGTTTGGGGCCAGTGGCTGCTGGTCTCGCTGCTGGTGGCACAAGCATGGTAACAACCAAGGGTGATTTAGGCAGATCATTAATGGCTGGGCTTGGTGCTTGGGGAGGCGCGGAATTAGGGAATGTTCTTGGCGGCTCTGGTGCCTTAGAAATGACGGGAGGTCAGGCAGCGAATTTTGGTACTACAACAGCAGCCGATGCGGGCATCAAATTAGGAGCCGAAGGATTTACTGACGCATCAATTCAAGCGGCAAATCGGGCAGGTACAGATTTAATAGCTATGGGCGGGAAGGATGCAACGCAAGCCGCAGCTAGAGACCTTGCCGGAAGGTCGCTTTTCCAAAACGCACCAGCGGGTGTGCAATTCGACGCAATGAAAGCAGGTTTTGGTAATGTTGCTCCAGAATGGACGGCAACAAAAACGGGAGAAATTGGTTTAAGCCAATTAGCCAAACCCGGACTTGCAACAGTTGCAGGAACAATGGGTTCGATGCCCCCACCTCCAATACCCGGACCAGAAGAGCCTGCTCCATACGAAGAGCCGCCTCCTGCTGATTACGGGTTTACTGGCCTTCCCCCAGAAGGCTATCGTCCGGGCATAGACCCTGAGTATGATTATTTTCGCTTCGCCAATGACGGTGGTTATGTAAACAATCTTCCTACTGTTCATGCAAGATCTGGCATGATGAATGATTTAATGGACAACCGTCTTGCGCGTGGCCTTGGTTCTGCTGGCGAAAAAATGTATGATACGTTTCTTCCTTATATGAGTAATCCATTTCGCCAAGAAGACGTTGCTGCTGCTCCTCCTGAAGAAGAAGAAATGCAAAGACGCGCTCAGATGGCTGCCAATCAATTGCCCACTGTCAACGCCAAGTTTGGCTTAAAGGACGCGGGTATGGCTCTAAGCCCCGCTTATGCTTTGGGTCGCGGCGGGATCAAGGGTTTGCTTTCTCATTTTAGTCCAGCTTATATGTTGGCTAAGGGAAGATATGGTCTTCCCGACGAAGAAGAGCAAGTTGTTGAGCCAGAAGGCGATGCGGGGGCTGCTCAAGCTAATTTTCAAGGAATGACCCCCGAACAGCAAGCCCGTACATTAATGGGTGGCATGGGAGGCGGCATGGGAATGAATTATCAGATGGAAGGAGGAACTCGCGGTGATGTTGTTCTTCCCACTGTTAACGCCAAGTTTGGGTTCAAAGATCTTGGTATGGCTTTAAGTCCTGCATACGCTTTGGGACGCGGTGGTATTAAAGGATTGCTGTCTCATTTTAGTCCAGCTTATATGTTGGCTAAAGGAAGATACGGACTTGAAGAAGAAGAGCCGATTGATCCAGAAGATATAGATGAAGCCAACGCAATGATGATGCCTCCTCAAGCTAATGTTTCTGGGGGGCAGATGTATATGAATAAAGGAACTAAGGATAAGACAGTTGGCGATTGGGGGTCTGCTTTTACTACTGGCAAATTAGAAACATTGACTGATGCTCAATTAACATCCGCTTTGCGGAGAGAAGGACTTACTCCTGAACAAATAAAGAATTACATAGATCCTTCTCCTGACTATACGACTTCCTCTTTACCTACAGTCAGCAAAAGAGAAGGTGGTTTGGCAATGGGTGGCGGCGTGGTTGGCCAGTTGCAAAAAAATGTTGGTCAGTTGCAACAGCTTGGAGGACAGGCTCAAGACTTTGCTAACTCAGTTCAGTCAACATTAGGAGGAGGAGGCCAGTTAGGTCGTTTGGACGGATTAATAAAAGCCAACAATCTGGAAAATCCTGATTTTGCTAGGTTAGAGAATATGCAAAGCCGTTTGGAGCAAAGTGATTCGGGAATGGGGGGTCGAGGCGAATTGGCTTTTGGCCCTCAAATGTCAAGAGCAGCTTTGTTTCAAACAGGAAGTGACGGCATGGTTGTAGATGACGCCATGTCTGGGGTGATGTCCGTTGCTTCTCCTCAAGCGCAAAATGTTCTTGCAGAAAGAATGGCGGTTCCTCCCGCTGCTAATCAGCCTCAAAATCCAGAAGAAAGAGCTATATATGATAGCGCTCTTCTTGCTTTGCAGGGCATGTTAGAGGGAGAAGCAGCGCAAATGGCTATTGATGAATTTATAGAAACTTTTGGTGCCGAAGCATATAGAGAATTGGAAGCAATGGTGGCAAATGAAATGAATGAAGGTGGGATCGTTCAACCAGCCAATGGCGAAACAACGGTTGCTGAAGGAGAAATACAAGGCCCAGATGTTATTCCGGGCAAGATAGTTGATCCTGTAACTGGTGAGCAGACAGCTAATCTTCGGGTTGGTGAAAACGAATATATTGAACCTGCCGATAGCTTGGAAAGAAGAGCTATGGCAGCAGGATTGCCTCCATCACCGCAAAATGGTGCAATGGTGCGCGGTGAAGAAGAAAAACAATTAGAAGCAATGTATGGATAATGCAAGTATCTCTTGTTCCTCCTGATCATATAGACATTTGTTGGGATGAGATTTCTTCTCATCTTGGAAAGTCTATTGGGACGGCTCATGGCCGTTATACGATGGATGATATTCTCAAAGAAGCTAAAAGTTTTGAGCAACATCTTTGGGTTGTGTTTGACGACACAAAAATAATAGCAGCCTTAACGACAAGATTTATGTCATATCCACACAGAAAAATGTTGGCTGGCCAATTCTTAGGTGGCACTAAAATTATGCGCTGGAGAGATGAAATGCTTGTTACTTTAGAGAAGTGGGCAAAAGATCATGATTGCGATGGGTTAGAAATGACTGGTCGCAATGGATTTGAAAAAGTTCTTGCCCCGCATGGATGGACGCCTGAGTACGTCGTTTTTGAGAAAATGTTTGAGGAGAATGAAAATGGGTAAGGGTGGGACACCTCCTTCGTCGCAAACAGTTACGCAGACGAATCTTCCAGATTATGTAAGGCCACAGTTTGAAGATTTATTACGCAGGGCTGATGCTGAAAGCAAAAGAGCTTATCAAACATATGGTGGAGACCGCCGCACGGGCTTAACAGGGGGGCAACAACAAGCCCTTAGTATGGCAGAAAATGTTGCAAAAGGAGGTGTTGGGTTAGAAGAGCAAAAAGCTGCCTCCGCTGGTTTAACTGGCGCAGCAGGTTATACTCCTGATGCTGTTGGCTATGGATATAATCCAGAAAGGGCGTTGCAAGGAACTCAATATACTCCCGGTTCAATAGGCTCTTCTTACGTAGCTGGCGCTGGTCCCGGCGCTTTTCAGGCTGGACAAATCTCTGGGGCTTATGATCCCTCTCAGATATCTTCTCAATATCAAGCTCAAGCTGTTACTCCCACCTACCAAGCAAGAGAAATTACACCCTCATATCAAGCAGGAACAATTTCGTCTTCTTACAATCCTCAAGCATCTGATTTTGAATCAAGGGCGTTTACCGATCCCGGTGTTGCTTCTCAATACATGAATCCTTTTGTTGAGAATGTTATCGACAGACAATCCGCAAAAATGCGCCAGCAATTTCAGGAAACACAAGCTCCGCAAATGGCGTCACAGGCTGTACAGTCTGGCGCTTTTGGTGGAAGCAGGGCTGCTATTCAACAGGGCTTGGCAAGAGAAAAACTAGAAGATCGTATTGCTGATTTTCAAGCGCAGCAAAGACTGCAAGGGTTTCAACAAGGGCAACAGGCGTTTCAACAGGATAGAGCAAGAGCGTTACAAGCCCAGCAGATGCGAGATCAGGCTGCAAGAGCGGCTGGTCAATTGGGTGTTAGCGCTCAAGAGGCTCAGGAACGTGCCCGCGCTCAAGCAGGCCAGATGGGGTTATCTGCTCAGGAAGCCTCTGAAAGAGCTAGAATGCAGGCGGGGCAAATGGGGTTGTCTGCTCAAGAAGCCTCTGAGAGAGCTAGACAGCAACAAGCTCAAATGAGGTTGTCTGCTCAACAAGCAATGGCTCAAGAACAAAGAGCCGCCGCTCAATTAGGGCTGACGGGCCAACAGGCGCAAGAAGAAGCCCGCGCAAGAGCCGCTCAATTAGGGCAATCAGGATATCAAATGTCCGAACAGGCAAGGCAGAAGCAGGCCCAGCTTGGCATTGCAGGGCAAACGGCTCAGGAACAAGCGCGACAACAAGCCGCTAAACAGGCTCTTGCTGCTCAGGATGCCGCAAGACAGGCATATGCACAGCGAGCGCAAATTGGTTTGCAATCTGGTCAGCTTGGTCTTTCGGGCGCTCAACAAAGAGCAGCCGCTGCTGCCCAGTTAGGTCAGCAAGGAGATAGAAGACAAGCGTTTGGAGCAAGGCGTGCTGACATAATGAGACAAGCCGCAGGGATTAGGCAATCGGATCAACAAGAGGCACTTGATCTTGCTTATTCTGATTTTCTTAATCAAAGAGACTTTCCCAGACAGCAGATTAATTATATGAGCGGAATACTTCGCGGTGTTCCCGTGTCTCCGACAATGGAAACAACCAAATATGCCGCGCAGCCTAATATAGCCCAGCAAATGATGGGCTTTGGTCTTGGCGGGATGGGATTAATGAGAGGTCTGGGGGGGAGATAGATAATGAATTTATCTGCTGATATGTCAATTATTGAGATTGATAATCTTATTAAGAGTCTTCCTAAAGAAAGACTGCAAAAAGAACTAGAAAGCCCCACAGGTCATTTTCCTCTTTATCTTGTTGCGGGCAGGTTAAAGGAAATGGAAAGCATGGAGGCTGATGCTCAAGCAGCCGCTGCTGAGAAAAAAACATCTGAACAAGCCCCCAGTGTTGCTCATCGTCTGGCAATGACTCAACCTCCTGTTATGTCTGAAGTTGCTGCGGCACCACAGCCCCAGCCGCAACCTGACCCGGCAGGGCAGGCGGCCCAGATGTTAATGCCAACTGTTAACGCTGCTGGAGGGTATAGCCTTCCTACTGTTTATGCTGAAACAGGAAAACAAGGAGCTAATACATCAGTATTGGTTAACCAATACTTGGCTGAATTAAAGTCAAGAAAAGACAAGGCCAGAGAAAAGCGTTTAAGAGTCGATGAATTTGCCGTTGATAATCGCGGTGATTTTGCACAAGATCTTGGAAAGCAGCCATTTGGCAAGGGTGGGTTAGCTGATTTAGGCAGCTTGGCTGATCTTCGGGCTGCTCAGGTGAAAAGAGAAGAAAGATCAGACCCAACCCCTACTCCTTCTGATGAAAAAACAAAAGGAAGATTTGCAGGCGGCGTCAGCGGCGTTCATAGCAGAGCAGCCAACGAATCTGAAGATACAGACTTTGACAAGATGCTTGCAGAATTTATTAAAGAATCAAGCAAAAGCCGTAGCGCCAAGAAAGCTAATCAGGGCGGTTATGTAAACAATCTCCCCACCACTTATGCTCAAGAAGGTTTATATTTTGAAGATGACCCAAGGTCGCAAGAGATTCAAAGTCTTGATAGCGAAATACAAAAAATAAGATCCGATAGAGAACGGATGATAGATATGTATAAAGGGGGAGGAAAGGTTTCTGATGAAGAAGCGGCAAAATATGGAGCAAGTGCTTATAATCCTCGTCTTTCACCCCTTTTGCAAGAAAGAAGTGATCTTGTAGAATCTGCATATAGTCCCGAAGGTTCTCAAATTAGTAAAACGGCTCCCGAGGTTTCTCCTCCTAAGAACACTGCTCCAGTCGTTAAGACTGACACTGCTCCAGTCGTTAAGACTGACACTGCTCCAGTCGTTAAGACTGACACTGCTCCAGTCGTTCCCGCTAAAAAGAAGGATGAAACTCCCCCAGCCTTACCTGAGCCTATGCCACAACCACCAAAATCAGCAATTATAAAATCTATGGTAAAAAGAAACTCTAGTTTATCTGGAAAAAATGATGGGGTTAGTGAAACTAAAATTGTCAGTAATGCTCAAAGTTCTTATATGGATAAAATTTTAAGTCTATCTTCAAAACTAGAAGCTAGCGAAAATGCGTCTAAAGTTGCCATGAAATCTATCACTGATGAAATTGCTCGTTTGGGCACATTCAAAAAGGGCGCTCTCAAAAAAGTGGAAAAGGCTGATAAAGCAGTAATGGATTTTGCTAAAACTGGGAAATTGCCCCCAGAAAGAAAAGATAAATTAATTAGTTCTCTTCTTATGACGTTTGGTGCTTCTCTTTTGGGTAATCCAACTTTGGCTGGAGCTTTAAGCAAGGGTCTTATGGCTTCTCAAAAAATTATAAGAGGAGAAGAAGATGCTTATTCTGATGCGCTTAGTGCAAATTTAAAATCAGTTCAAGCAATGACAGACTCCAAAATAACTCTTGAGACGGCAACAGCCAACGCAAAGGTAAAATCTTTGGCTTTTGCCCGTCAAGACGCAAGAGCTTCTGACGCAAATAGAAACGCTGCTATAGCAAATTTGCAAACCGCAGAAAACGCTCGACTTACCGCCTTGGACAGATATCAAAAAAATCAACTTTCGGCTGAACGCAATAGAATTCAAATGCTTCAAGCAACACAACTAACAGGGCCACAAATTACGCAGCTTAACAGAGAAAAAGTAATTCAGGGAAAATATGATAGTTATGTTAGCGACTTCGAGCTTGCAAAGAATGATGCAGAAAGAAGAAAAGTATTTCAAGATTACAAACCATTTTTTACTGTTGATCCTCAAACAAAAGCACTAGATATCAACAAACCAAAACTTTCTGCTTTCAATAAAGACTTTAAAGATGCTGGTATAATTAAAGAAACAAGGACAGGTTTAAGCACTGGAAATATAATTAGTCTTAGAGGAAACAGACTAAGGGCGGTAGACAAGTATTTAGATGACTACATCACAAAAGATTATCCTCCTTATAAAAGAGCGGGTGAACGCATTCGACAGGCTTTTGATGTTATGTCGAAAATGCCTAGATACAAAGACGTTGATTTCAAAAAAGATACTATGAAGGCTTTAATGCAAAAAAATCCATCTATGCGAGCAGATTTGGAACGTGTGTTGGGAACGCAGCATGATGAAAGAATGGGTGTATCATCAGGTCTTTCTCAGAGTAGTCCGGCGGGGAGAAAAAATTCAAACCCCCATAATTTAAAAGTTAAAAGATAAATAGTTTTAAGGTCGGTTTTTATGGCTAGCAATCTGCGTGATTATATTGTTGAAGCCCCTGATGGAACTTCGCTTGTCATACAGGGGCCAGAAGGAGTGCCTGATCAGGCATTGATAGATTACGCCACCCAACAATGGGAAACCTCCCAAGCCTCCCAAACCTCCTCTCCCCTAGTTCTCCCCGAAAAAGAAAAAGAGCTTTCTAGCAATGCATTTGCTCGCCATATAGGTGCGCCTGTTGCGCGAGGCTGGAACCGATTAGAAATGGCTGGCGCTGTTATGGCTAAT
>Ga0209756_1003888_pt1 | contig 11852 bp, 16 predicted proteins | sample ETNvirenome_6_85_FD_184071 | JGI IMG/M metagenome (GOLD analysis project Ga0209756, IMG submission 184071) | Marine viral communities from the Pacific Ocean - ETNP_6_85 (SPAdes) (version 3) | ecosystem: Environmental > Aquatic > Marine > Oceanic | place: Pacific Ocean | collected 2013-06-19
GGGGGGGGGGTTATCTATCCCATTTCTTAATAAACCGGCGAAGCTGGTCAGCGTCTTTGCGCCAACATTCCTCATCTTGATTGTAATCGTCCATTGCAATGTCCAGACGGGTTTTAGCTTCGGCGATTAAATGTTGGTCGTCGTACTTTTCGTTGACCTCTTCAATGGTGCCGGTTTGCAAATAACCATCCGGCACATCTATATCTTCAAACTGGTAAACTAGATCGCTCACCTTGAAGGCGGCTTTGACGATTGGTCTGATGGTCATATCATTTTCCTCCTGATTTGACGCTGGTGATTTTGAACTCGTTAAAGTCCGGGTTGCTGGTGCCGGGATGGCAGGGGTAGAACTCTCCCCAAATACAGTCATCGAAGTTGAGGACGGCATCGGATCGGGTGACCGGGACATTTGTCTTGACGGTCACTAAGATTTTATGGGTTTTGGATTTCATCGGTTTAGTCCTCCAGTTCTTGCCAGACGGTGAATTGGCTGGCGATTTGGTCTCTCCCTTCCACATAGTAATTAATCTGTTCAATAATGCCCGGTCAAATATGGCCGGGCATCGGCAAGCAGACTAGAATTTAACGGCTACGACTTCACCGTAGGGCGGCGTACCGCCCCAGAACGCTCCGGTGCTTGCCCAGATAACGGGACATTCCGGTTCGTCGGCGTAGTCATCCGCCCCGCCATCGGTGAAGATAATGATCACGTCAAAGTCTTCGATCAATCCTTCCTTGCTGGCGTACTCAAAGGGAGCCTTAAAGCGGGTTCCCCCTGAGCGGCGGCGGATCAATTCCGGCTCGTCGCCTTGTTCGATCACGTCATGATGATCGGCACGGCTATCGAACTGGATCAGCGTCAAGCTTTCCGGGCTTAACTCGTCGCATATGTCGGTGATATCAGACATAAACTGAGAGAATTCCTTGCCGGATACTGAGCCGGAAGCGTCGGTGAATATGCCGACGTTGCCTAATCCCTCCTTGTCTACGCTGGGCATAACTAAATCACTGCCCAGATAGAAACGGTTGGGACGGGCGAAGCTGTAATCATTGGGCAACGTCGCGGCCAAGAATTCTTGGAGCACGTCTTTCCAATCTTGCGAAGGCGCGTCGTTGGCTTCGATGGCTTGGCTGATTTCGCCCGGCATTTGGCCCCGCCCCTTGGCGATATTCTCGGCGGTTTGCAGGGTCCGGGTTAGTTCCCTTTCCATCTCTGCTAACTCCTCGCCGGTCAATGTTTGATCGTCGTCGCCGGTCGCGTCCTTGACCTCACCCCAAGGGCATTTACCCTTGCGCTTGTCTTCGTTGCTGGCTTCTTCGCCGTCGCCGTCGCCGTCGCCGTCGCCGTCGCCGTCTTCGTTGGCGTCGTCGCCGTCGTCCGCCTGATCTTCTTCTATCAGGAGGTCATAAACCTCTTCGGTGGACATGCCGAAGTATTTCATGTCCAGCAGACCGTCTTCCGGCATTTGATATTCAGGTCGCGATGCAGCAGGAAGACCGGTCAAAGCGGCGTCAAGGCGGCGCAATTCCTTCTCGGTCCACTTGCCGCGCAATCCCATTGCAGTCAAATAGGCGTTGATCACGTAGTCGGCTGCATCGTTCCAGATACCGGGATCACGATCACCACGACGCAAGTGATGCTTAAAAATGACGTGGCAAATTTCGTGCATCAAAACGAACGTGCATTTAGCCTGTGAGCCTTCGAAGACAAAGCGTACGTCCCATTGGATTTCCCTGCCGTCTGTCGCCATGCTACCGCATTCGGTAACCCGCGAATTGAGACCTAACAACATGGTCGCGAAAAAAGCCTGATATCTCAGGACAAACTTGCGGCTATTGGCCATTGTTTGATGTGCGCTTTTTATCTCGGTATCGGTGAGGGGCTTGATTTCTTTCGGTGTTAACATGATAGATTTTCCTTTCGAGGGTTAAAGTAAATTGGCTCAATAATACCCGGCCAGTATTTGACCGGGTATCGTTCAACCAACTAAGCGGCATCTCCAAATATACCGTCAAGATCATCGACCAGGGCTTGAGCAGCGTTGGCCGTTTCCTCGCGCTTGGTCGCGGCGGCGGCTTCGATCTGTGCCTTAGTCCGATTGTCGCCGGTAACCTTGTCGCCGCGCAGATCAGCGGGGCTGATAAGCGTTAACTGACCGGCGATATCCTGCGCCAGTTTTTCAAGCTTGGGATCACCAGTCACGTTCAAGCCGGGCAACGTGTCGGCCATTGCGGCCATGCGCTTGATCAGGCTATCGCGAAAAGTTTTAGTTCGCTTGGTATCTGGCAGGTCATCTCCAAAGGAGCGAAGTGCCTCGACCATTCCTTCGAGCTCGTTACGAACGCGATTATGGGTATCCTCGGCTAAAGCTTTGATCCGCTTTTGATCGGCGGCATTAGCGTCGGCTATGATCTGATCGGTGCGGGCTTGATCCAGATCAAGGATGGTGTTGTTGCGATCAGGCATGACTTCTGTTTCAAGATCGATATAGAAGGACCGTCTGACTTTGTCCGCATCGGGGATCAAGTCGTCATCCCAAAGGTCGCCCAGATTTTCACGGGCTTCGGCCTTGATTTGAGGTAACGCAGTCACAAAGTCTGCAACCGCCTCATCAAACTTAACAACCAGCTCATCCATTGTTTCCCGCCACTGGGCGTATTTTTTAGTGGTGATAATTCTAAAATTATCATCCCAGACACCCGTTGTTGCTAGGTGCGTGTTGCGGAGAACGCCCCGCACCCTATCGATTTTTTTAAAGAGCGGGTTTTTGCGGTTGATGATTGATTTGACAACTGCGACTTGATCGGCTGCGGCCCGGTGCGTGTCTGCGGCGATCTGGGTTGCCTCGCGATCCTTTTTCTGGGTGCCAAACATGGCGGTGGAGACCTTGACGAGGATTGCTTTTTCTCGGAGGCCGTATTTATCCTGGGTTTTAACTGTCATTTTCGTTTCCTTTCGGGATATGGGCCGGGCTAACATTGCCCGGCCAGGGTTTAAACTGCAATGGCGTGATGAGTTGCCCGCCATTTGGAAACCGTCGCTGTGTCCATCAAGTCGGCTTTCTTGATACTCAGATCAAGAAAGAAACTCACTTGGAAATCTTCGGGCAAGCGCTCGATATATGCGACTGCTTGGCCTATGGTCTCGGCATCTACCCGGTTACAAACCATGCCGCACAGCGCCCACATGGCAGCGACAGATTGATCTGCCCCGGCCTCTGGGATTTTGGCCGTCAACGGGTTTTCTCTGATTTGGTTCCACGTTGTTAGTTGCGCGGCCATGGCAAGAAATCCCTCCAACATGGAGGCGAAACCGGTGCCAACGAACGAGCTAATGAGGGTCTCACGCAGGTCTCGGTCATCGACCGATTGAAGCACGTTGTTCGCGCTAACAATAGAGCGGGGCGTTGGGAATGCAACGTCGCCCTTTTTATAGTTGTGAACTAAATCCGGGCACAGCCGCAGGAACGCAGCCATCCGACCATCTGTACCCTGACTGGCTAGATATGACGTGAAGTCTTTAACGTCCGGTTCGACATTTAGATGTGCAAATCTGTTTAGCATATGTGCGCCAATTTTTGAGGTCGAAGCCTGATCTTCTTTCCGGTTTGATGCCGCTCCGATAGTCCACCCCGCTGGGAAAGAATAGCTATCGCCCACTTTCTTATCTAGCACCAGTTGGGACAAGGCATTGACGACCATCTGATAGCCCTGCGCCACTTCGTCAAGAAACAAGAAACCGGCGTGACCGTGCCGCGCAATGTGGGGTAAAATCGAAGGGCTTAAAAACTTAGTAAGCCCTTCGATATCATCCAGTTTCGGTGCGCCTTTCACGTCCAGGGCGTCAAGCAAAACGACGCGAAGGTCAATAAACCCGAATGTATTTTTCGGGTCGAACACGTCCACGCCGTGTTTTATTTCACAAAATTCCAAGCCCAGCTTTTCAGCTTGCGCTTCACACCACTGGCGGATAATGGCTGACTTGCCAATCCCCACTGCTCCCCAAAAAAGAGGGCTGGTACCGGTTTCGGCGAAATAGTCCATGGTTTCAAATATTTGGGAGGGCGTCACGTTGGGAATATTTGTCATGATATTGCCTTTCGAGTTGAGTTGAGTTGAGTTGAGTTGAGTTAAGCGGCCTAGAAGCAATGACGTTCGCTAACGCCAGCGTCCCGTTTAAATTTGTTCCATTTGGCGTTGGCCCGAAACTTGGCAATACGCCAAACTTTGTTGCGATTTGTTTTACCGGTGACTCCGTGATCATCAAGTACAATAATAACTGCTTCTTTTTCTGACCCGCAAAAGTCACGGGCGTTGACAATGGCGTCAATGGCTTCGTCAATGATCTGCTCGTTAATAAACATAATGTTGCCTTTCGGTTTGAGTTGAGTGGATATAACAAAACGCCCGGCGTACCGGGCGTAGAATTATATTCGCTTTTTCTTATTCATGGGATGATCGGCCTGACGGTTCGAGCATACGACCCCGCTATCGGAGTCGCTCTAATTGCGCCGGGTATCATCCCCTGTTTTCTCAGGCCGGGGATTAACCCGGCGCTCGTCCCAGACCTTGCACCGGGATCGGCTTTCTCTCGCCTTCGCTTTGGCAACGCCTGTCATGCGGCGTCGGGCACATTCTTACTGGCTGGCCGATTTTTTGTCAATCCCCATTTTTCACAATTGTTCATTTCTTGTGAGAACTGTTGTTAAAATGTCACACTAGCATATACACTAATATAACATTTTTTTGTGGCTGTGAGATGGGGTTGGAATCGAGTACGGCTGGGCGGCGTTTTAAGGCCCGTACAGCGCGATCTGCATTGTAGCGTACCCTGGGTATCTAGGGTGAATAGTTCGCACTTGTTTCCACAATGTTCTCTTTTGCGGAACACTATGCGAACAAACGTGAACTATGCTCTGGCAATACTGAGGTATTCGGTCTAGTATGTAAAATATGTTTATTCAGTATTGAGGTGAGTTCAAATGAGTGATGATAAATCTGGCCCTGATTTGATAGTGATTGCTGGCGGCAAGGATCGCCCGACTCAGGCGGTGAAATCTAGACCTGGGGAACTGCCTGAACTGACGCCAAAGCAGGCGGCGTTTGTTAGAGCCATGTTGTCCGGAGCGGAGTCGGCCAGTGCGGCGTACCGTGCCGCATATAATTGCGATAACATGAAGCCGTCCACAATCCACCGCCGGGCGTTTGACGTTATCAACAACAGCAAGGTCAAGGCACGACTTAATGCTGGATTCGAGCGTCAGGACGCCCACGCACTGCATTCTGGTGCCAGTCTCCGACGTGACTTGATTGACCGGCTATATAAAATGACGGTCTCGGCTGACTCGGACGCTAATCGGCTTAGAGCGATGGACCTATTGGGACGCACCGAATACGTCGGCCTCTATCTTGACCGGGCAGCAGTGACAAATGCGGACGCGATATCAGCAGATGAGGTTGAGCGTCAATTGTCAGAGCGTCTTAAAAAGGCGTTTAGTGAATAATATCAATGACTTAGCCCCTTATCGCTACTTTACATAATAGACGTTATGCGACATAATGATTCTAAAGTAGCGCATAAGCCTTTGATTTTCCTTAAAACACTATGTGACCGCCGTTTTTCGCTCTTTAACATTGTTCGGTGACCCAACAATTCGGGGATGAGGCGCTGGACCCTCTCCTCCCTCGCCGCCTCACCCGAACCCCAACCCCCCGATCCTGTGAGTAACATCCATATGTTCCTATTACAGTGCATTCTCGACTGTTTCTGAGCAAAAAATATTATAAAAATATTTGTACGTATTTTGTACATATTTACCTTGACCCCCTATTCCGGTATGTGTTTAAATCCCTAATCTTTAAATTTAACACGAGCTAGCGCTTGTAGATTGAGAAGGGAGAACGAAATGACACCCACACCAAAAGTAAAAGCCCGCCATGAACTGATATCCCCTCCTGATTTGGATAAGATGCTGTCTGATGCCGAAGCAATGATTAAAAAGCTTCGGGGCGATATTAGAGATATGAGGTCTGAAGCTAAGGCGTACCTCGCTTACAAGCAGTTTATCTTGACTGCGAGTAAATCTAATCTTTCACCTAAAACGGTGCTCGCGGGGCTGAAGTTTGCCGCTCAGTGCGTCCGTACTGGAGATTGGGATTTGGTTACTCGCGTAGCTGGTGTTTCTGGTGATCTTGAGGCCAGAGGGAGTTGCCCCCGGTGTGATATAAACCTGGCGGGGCCGAATCTTCAGCCCCGCGAGCACACACTGCCTTGCGGTATCGTCGGTTGCCCGTTCGAGAGGGATAAAGAACCCATTCCTCTTGAGCAGGGGGTTATCTAAAGCATGTGGTACACACTTTATTTTTTAATGGTTACTGCCGCTGGGTCTCTTGAGTACCATCGGATGCCTAACGCCGATCCGATGATTAAAACGCAGTGTATGCGTACTTTGGAGATGTTCGTTATCACTCATTACCATCGAGCTATTCGCTTGAACGGCAATCCAACTGCGGCGGTCTGTTTACCGGTAGACTTATGATATGATATATGTTTTGTTATTTCTGACCAGCTTCGGCTTCATATTTTTAAAAGCCTTCCAGCAGCGCAATGTCGCCTTTGACAAATATGCGTGGATCATGCCAACCAGTTACGGTTTGGCCATGATGGAAATATTTTTGATTGCCGAAGTCGCCAAAGCAGGGTGGGGAATACTCCTTGTCCTGGTGATTGGCACGGGATCAGGGCTGGGCGCATTGTTTGCGGCTATGCTCCATAAGAGGATGTTCAGAGATGGATAAAAGATGTGCTGATTCCCTGCTGGCGGGGCCGTATACGGATAGCCAGCCATGGATTAGACGGTGAGTGCCGTGAATGTAAAAAACCCCGTCCGCCAACGGAGATTTCTCATGCGTATATACACGCACCTTTCAAGTCTCGCGGTTGGCACTAATTTTTATAGGTCACGCCCGATGCGGCTGTTAGCCCATCTGGTTGTCAAGTTGGATAACTGGCTGTGGTTGAAAGCCTGGGGCCAGCGGTAGATATGTCAGACATAACCTTTAAGGAGTTTATGTTTCTCATTGCCGCTGGTGCCGTTTGTATGCCCTTGGTGTTAGCGTTGATCTTTGCGGTATTGTATTTACTTTTTTTGGGGATGTGAAATGGATTTGATTATCTTGCTTTTAAGATGGCTTTTTTAATAGTTCTGTCCCTCGGCACTGCTGTTCTTGCGACCCTGCTTTTGGGGCTTATTGGTGCTTGGTTTTATGCCCGGCGCTAAAGGCCGGAATGTTCGGTGGTTGGCCAGTTTCCCTAAATCGGGGAATACGTGGGTGAGGGTTTTTCTGGCTAATCTGTTTAGCCCCCAACCTAATCGTTCATTGACTCTTCACGAAGTGTCTTCAATGCCTTTTTATACCGACACTCGTCCCCTCGAACTTAAACAAGAGTTTATCGGAAAAGCTCACAAAGCTTATAACTTAGAGCTTCACGGTACTGTCCCCGCTATCTATATCGTGCGTGACCCTGTGGATGTGGTGCCAAGCGCGGCGAAATTCTTCAATGTATCCCCAGCCCGTATGGCCAGAGAAGTTGCTAAAGATTGGCCGAGACATATTGAGAGTTGGTGGCCCCACTGCAAGTTGTGTCTCAAGTATGAAAATATGCCGGGTAATTTTCACGCTCTGGCTCAGTCTCTCGACGTGCAGGATGACTTTCTAAGTATTGTCACGGCAATACAGAGGTCCGATTTTCATATTCTCAAGAAGGATGAACAGAAGAATGGGTTTTCCGAGGCCAGTGGTGTCGGTGGTCGGTTCTTTAGGCACGGTAAACCGGGGCAAGGTAGGGATTTGCTGACCGATGCTCAGGTACAGAAAATCATCAGGAGCGCAGGGGAGTGGTATAAGCGTTTAAGCTACGATGGGTAAGAGATCAGATTTTAAGAGAAAACCTAGAGACTTCTATCCCACCCCGGTGGAAGCCGTGTATCCCTTGCTGGGTCGTCTGCCGGATGATTTTTTGTTTGCGGAACCCTGCGCCGGGGACGGAACATTAATAGAACATCTTGAAACCAAGGGGGTGTGTATGTGGGCCAGCGATATAGCCCCTCAAGCCGAAGGCATACATCAAATCTCATATGATAAACTTGGTTTTGATGAACTTGTTGAATCTGATTACATAATAACGAATCCTCCCTGGAGTAGAAATATTCTGCACCCTATGATAGACTTCTTTTCAGAAAAACGCCCCACTTGGTTGCTGTTCGACGCGGATTGGGTGCATACTCGGCAAAGCGCCCCCTATCTTGATCGTTTACAGACTGTGGTGAGTGTTGGTAGAATTAAGTGGTTTGGCACTATGTCTGGTAAGGACAATTGTGCGTGGCATTTGTTTGATAAAGGAGCTAAGAAGCCTTATGCAGAGTTTTATGGGCGAAGTTGAGTAAGAATCATGAGGCATGTAGATAAGCTCAAGACTTCAGCCGCGACCCAGGCTTATCGTGATAATCATGAGCGTATCTTCGGCAAGCCCACAGGCACTGGTGGGTTAGATGACTCACGTTTAGAAGCGCTTCGGCGGGAGCGCCATAAACGTGAAGTGGCTGATGGCCGTAAGGATGCCCAGTATTATCTTGATAATGAGGTCCGGGTGTCGCAAGACCCTAATTTTATCCCTAAACTTAAGAACACTGTCGAGTATCGTCATGGGTGGACACGGATTTTTGGTAAAGCATGATTCGCATTTTTCTAACGGGGGGTCAGATTGTGACTGCCCCGATTGTATCCTTAATTGGGTAATTGCGGAATATGCTGAAGGGGAGAATGGTGACCCCGCCGAGGTGCTTGAGGCTTTTTCCCGTGCGGCCATATGTCTTATATTAGCAATGCCGGGGTCTTTGCGCCAGAGTGCGTACTATGATTATGTCACGCGGTTAGGCTTGGCGCTTCAGTTCTTTTCCGAGCATGAGAGCGGGGAAGTTATGCACTGATGCCTAAAGCCCGGCTTTCTGAAATACTTCCTCGCCGATGTCTTTACATTGATAGTGAAACAGGGCCGGACCCGCTCTGTTGTAATGCTAAGGTCTACAACCATTCTTCATGGTGTAAGCGGCACTATATGCGGGTCTTTCAAAGGGATAGCGGCTGCACTGAAGCTCAGATGGATTTAGTCATTCAACTGCAACACAGAAATGTTTGAGGTGTGTTTTTTTTAAAGGAGTTTGAAAAATATTATGTTTGACGAATGTACGTAGTCTGTATATCTTAAAATTATGACACCCCGCCAAAGACAATGCTTGGACGCTATTTCCGCTTATTGGGCGAAATATGGCGGTAGCCCCTCTTTTGATGATTTACGAATAGCGCTGGGAGCTAAAAGCCGATCTTCGGTGACGCCTTTGATCCGAGCGCTTGAGGGCCGGGGGTACATTGAGCGAATTCCGAACCTTGCCCGGTCAATCCGCGTAATCGAGCCGCCGCTTTATCTCCCTGGTGCGGCGGCTCAAGATGTACCCCCCGCGCCCGAAAACCTTCCGTGGGACCAGCAGTAGCTAATTAACTTGCTCTCGATCCCATATTTGGGGTACTCTCCTAAAATGTTACCGGTAAATATTCAGGAGTATATTGACCGTATACCGGAATTGCCGGTAGATGAACAGCGTGAGCTTCTCAAGTTGCTTGATCTACGGGACGTTTTGCTTGCGCGGGATAACGCCCAGACGAGCTTTATTGCTTTCGTCAAGAAGGTTTGGCCTGAGTTTGTCGAAGGTTACCACCATAAGATCATGGCTAGAGCTTTCGAGCGCGTACTGGCTGGAGACCTCAAACGGGTAATCATCAATATGGCCCCTCGTCACACTAAGTCGGAGTTTGCCAGTCATCTATTTCCGGCATGGTTTATGGGTCACTTCCCTAACAAGTATGTAATCCAGGCGTCGAATACTTCTGATTTAGCTGTAGATTTTGGTCGTAAAGTGCGGAACACAATTGGAGATTCCGCGTATCAGGATATATTTCCAGACGTAGCGGTTCATGCTGATGCCGCCGCTGCCGGTAAGTGGAAGACAACGGCTAAGGGTGAATACTTCGCTATTGGTGTCGGCGGCACTCTTACAGGCCGGGGCGGGGATTTAATTATCATAGACGACCCCCACTCAGAGCAAGAAGCGAAACAGGCTGAGACCAGACCCGAAATTTACGATAACGTCTTTGAGTGGTATACTTCGGGTCCGCGACAGAGGGTCCAGCCCGGTGCGGCTATTGTTATCGTAATGACCCGCTGGAGTAAGCGAGACCTTACTGGCAAGGTATTGAAAGCCGCCGCTGAAAAAGATACAGGCGAGGAGTGGGAGGTCATTGAATTACCCGCTATCTTGCCATCAGGGAAAGCTATTTGGCCGGAATACTGGCCTGAGAAAGAGATATTGGCAATAAAAGAAGAGCTTCCAATCCCTAAATGGATGGCTCAATACCAGCAGATGCCTACGGCGGAAGAGGGCGCTTTGGTTAAGCGGGAGTGGTGGCAACGCTGGGAGCACAAGGAAGCCCCGGAATGCGAGTTTGTTCTTCAGTCGTGGGATACTGCCTTTGAGAAAAGCCAGCGAAGCGATTATTCTGCCTGTACTACTTGGGGGGTGTTCTACAGAGAGCATTCTGATACCGGTAAACTCATGCCTAATCTGATATTATTGGATGCATATAGAAAGCGTATGGAGTTTCCTGAACTCAAGAAAGTAGCTCAAGAGATGTATAACGAGTGGCAACCGGATACATTGATTGTGGAAAAACGAGCTAGTGGCGCACCTCTTATTTATGAGCTACGTGCTATGGGTATTCCGGTAGCTGAATTCACGCCCTCTAGGGGTAAAGATAAAATAGCCAGAGTTAACGCCGTGAGTGATTTGTTCTTCTCAAATGTTATTTGGGCCAGTAATCATCGGTGGGCTGATGAAGTGATTGAAGAATTCGCTGAATTTCCTGCCGGGGAGCATGATGACTATGTAGATAGTTCCACTCAGGCACTGCTTCGATATCGGCAAGGCGGGTTTATTCAGTCATTACAGGATGAAGAAGAAGATGACCGACAGGTTCTTCCCGCAAAATCTTATGAATACTATTAGAGGCGCAACATGGCTATAAATGTAGATAAACAACTTACTCCGATTGATCTTGAGGTTGAGGGCGGTACTGCTTTTGCGGTGGAATTGCCTGATGAAGGCTTTGATGTAGAAGTTGTAGACGAGGTTGAGCAGGAAGATGGCGGGGTAGTGGTAGATTTTGATCCCGCAACTGCAACTATGGATTCTGAGACGGACTACGGACAGAATTTAGCTGAACTTTTGGGTGATGAAGCGCTTCAGACACTAGCTACCGAGCTTGTTCAGGCATATAAAGATGACCGGGACACCAGAAAACCATGGGAACAGGCGTATATTAAAGGAGTTAAGCTCTTAGGTCTTAATATCGAGAGCCGCCAACAGCCTTGGGCCGGGGCAAGCGGGGTGTTTCACCCGATTTTAACCGAAGCAGTGGTTAAATTTCAAGCTGATGCCATGAACGAGACGTTTCCGGCGGCTGGCCCCGTGTTGACCCGTGTTGTTGGCAAGATAGACCGAGATCGGGAGAAGCAAGCTAAACGAGTTCAGCGTGACATGAACTACCAGTGCCTGGAGGTGATGACTGAATACCGAAACGAGCATGAACAGGCGCTGTTTCATCTCCCTATTAGCGGGTCAGTATTTAAAAAGGTGTATTATGATCCTCGCCTTGGCCGACAAACGTCGAAATTCATCATGGCTGATGATTTTGTGGTGGCATATGGCACTACAGACTTAAATACCTGTCCTCGCATG
>Ga0209756_1003889_pt1 | contig 11849 bp, 9 predicted proteins | sample ETNvirenome_6_85_FD_184071 | JGI IMG/M metagenome (GOLD analysis project Ga0209756, IMG submission 184071) | Marine viral communities from the Pacific Ocean - ETNP_6_85 (SPAdes) (version 3) | ecosystem: Environmental > Aquatic > Marine > Oceanic | place: Pacific Ocean | collected 2013-06-19
GACGCTTGCGATGCAACCCGAGTGGGATGCGTGGGCGCAGACCCCAGAAGGTCAGGCGTTCCTTGCGCAGTTGGCGGGCGGCAACCAGAATGCGTTTTGGTAGAATACGAAAGGCTAAGGTAGGGCAGCATGGCACTTGGACCGTTACCAGACCCAGTAGATGAACTAGCGAAACAGGCGTTGGAGGCCGAAGCGGGCTTCTCGCAGTTGTCTGCTACTGAGCAGCGGATAAAACTCCTAATGAACTCTGGGATGGACGAGCAGACCGCCCGGTTGATGGCTGCTGAAGTGGAGTCGATGTCGAAAACCGGGGCGCTGGTCGACCCAGAGACGCAGTTGAGGCAGGCCGCGGAACGGGTCGATAGGCAGAAGCGGAAGGTGGCGCGGTCTACGAGGTCACAGACTGGTATCCCGGTTGAGCATCAGCGTCCGGATGTAACTACTCGCAAGATGACACCGGAGCAGGCGCAGGATCTCGACAAAAGGATGGCGGCAAAGAAGGCCAGGTTGTCGAGCCCGCCTCCCGAGTTGGAGCCTCGCGCAGGCGGCCAGTCTTGGAAGGAACCGCCGTCAACTACGAAGGTCAAGAAGCCTAGGAAGGTTACTCCCCCACGGCCAGGTGCGGCTGGTGTTCTGCCGAACAAGACGGCGAAGGACATGGCTGAACTTATTCATCGGACGGTGCAGCCGGGTGATCCGTATTACCTGAAGCCTTCCGCCGGTGGTGCCAAGACGAGGTGGACGGTGGCCGAGATTGCCGCCGACCTCCGATCGCAGTCGCAGAAACTGGCGCAACCGTCTGGACCGTCTGGAATCATCCGGAGTTCCGGGGCTCCGTATGAGCCGCCTCGGTCGGTGGGTGCGGCGGCTAACTGGCCGCCACCTAAGGGTGCTCAAATGCGATTCCCCGGTATGACCGAGGCCCGGTGGGATACCCCACAAGGACCCGTCGGCGAACTCGGCCCGGGCCAGCCCGCACAGCCGCGCACCGCCGGAACCCGAGCCACAAGAGGAGGCGCCATGCCGGGGCAGGGTCTTCGGGCACCTCTCGGCGAGGTCGCAGGCCGTGGCGCTGTTCAGCAACGCCTCCCGCTAATGGGTGCGTCCTCGATGGGAGGGGCCGGTCCGATTCCGATGGGAGGCCCTCGGGGCGCTCCGACCCGGACCACCGGCTTCGACGCTCTTGGAAGGCCGAGCCCCGCCCCGCCTCAGCGTGCCGGGGTCCCGTCCCGAGGTCCGATGCCGACAGCGCGAGGTTTCGCGGGCGCCCTCGATCATCAGAGTATGCGGACAGGCACTCCCGGTACTCCCCCCGGCGGCCCGGGTTGGCTGTGGGGCAGGACAGTACGACCCCAACCGTTGCCCCCCACCGCTGGCCCACAGGGTTGGGGCGTCAAGGGCCACCCGCCGCGTGGCTGGCACTACCCAACCCACGCATGGAACCCGTACAGGGGCGCCTCCAGTGCCACGGCCGCGCACAGATCTGTGGTGCCACCCGGTGTCACCCCACTCGGCGAGAGGCCGAGGCCCTCACGAATCAGTGCCCTACAGTCCGGAAATCTTCAGAGGTTGACGGCTCCCAATACGTCGGGTGCTGGTGCTGGTATGCGGCCTCCGCCGCCACCTAGGGCTGGTCCTGCCGGGTTCGACCCGGGCGGTCGGTGGGACACCAGTGGTGCGTGGCGCAACCAACAAGGCCAACTCGGAGGCGTTCGCCCGTCTGGTGCCCGACCGAGTCACCCGAACACGGGCCAGGCGGCGTTCGGCGGCCCTGCTGGTCCCCGGCCCGGAACACCGCCGCGGACGTTCTCGGTCGGTAGCGCCGGTGCTCAGACGACTGGGGCGACTAATACGGCTCGTGCGGCTGGTCGCGGTGCGGCGACGGGGTTCAGGAACGCGGCTGCTCAGACGGCGGGGTTCCAAGCGATGGGTGGGGCTGGTCCGAACACCACTGGTACGCACTCGGCTCAGTCGGCGCAGGCAACGATAGGTCAGAAGGGTGCGGGAGGTTCGTGGTTCGGGATGTTGAAGGGTGGGGAGGATTCGTTCCGCAACCCGTGGAAGCGGTTCAGTGCTCTACAGACCGGTAACGCGGCGGCTGGTACGAAGTTTGCTGGTGCGCGCGCTTTCGCGTCGGTTATGACTCCGATGTTCACGGTCGGGGTTATGACGAGTTGGATGAATAAACTCGCAGAGGAGGGTTCGCTCACCGATCAGGTTGTCGAGGGCGCCCAAATCGGGGCCACGATCGGCGCATCGTTTGGCCCGTGGGCTTCGGCGATTGGTGCCGGTGCCGGGGTGTCGCTGAATGTGATCACTGGTGGTTTCTTGGCGGACACGATTCAGAAGATGCCGATTGTCGGCGGGTTGTTCTTCGGAGGGGGAGACGAAGCCGACATGACCGAGTTCCAGCAGACGGCGTTGTCGGCGTACACGAACGCTGCTCGCGCTCAAGGCATCGACGCCAACATAGCGAGCGACGCGGCAGACATTCTGGTGTCGTTGAACGAGGCGGCTTCGATGGGTATGCGGATGGCGACAGCCGACGACTTCGCTCTGGCAGGCCGGATGGCCGGGTTCACGGGGTACCCGTGGGAGCCTGAGACGTCGGAGCCGGTCTATTCGGCGGAGGCGATCAACTCGATGGTGTCGAACATCAACCAGTTCCTCCAGCCCGAGTCGATGGTGGTCGATATGGTGACCAGCATCGACTTCAGCCACATCAAGGACGACGAGATTCGCGGCAGGTTGGAGATGTGGCAGGCGGGAACAGCGCAGCAGTTGGTAACCGGGTACGCGGCTGCTGCTGCCCAGCCGGTCACGGCTGCGATCACGACCAGCGCCCAAATGCAGGGCCAGAGCGACCGTACCCAAAGCGACGCCTATTTTGAGCAGTTGCTGGCCGGTAGCCTCGGGTAGTCAATGTGGCGGCACCAGTTCATGTCGGCCAATACAAGCATCTCCAGTCAGCGCGTGAACGCTGGAGGGAGCGCCTGCGGGTAAGCCAAAAGTTTGGCATACCCATGAATGTCATCGTTGACGCCTACAAGGTCGACCTGGCGGGGATCGAGCGGGGTGGTATGCCGATGAGCGACCACGACGCTTTCGTGGCGGTTCAGGGTTTGACTGGTCAGTCGACGGAGACAGGGGCCGGCAAGGGTTGGGGTCCGCTGGGGATGCTGGAACGTGCAACGGAGGACCTGAAGACAATCGTTCACACGTTGCCTCAGTTGCCAAAGTTTTTGGTGGACGAGGTCAACCTGTTGAGTGACTCTGGTCCGGAGGGGTTCAACGCGCAGATAGCGAAGGTTCAGGGTCAAATATCGGACGGGGACTTACGGGGCGCTATCGAGACAGCAGCGATGGCTCCCGGTATCCGGTTGACACCCGGTAGTTACGTCGCACACGAACTGGCTGGCGGCCGTCCGGAGGAACTCGTCGAGCACCCGGTGTTTACCCTGTTGGACATTCTCCCTATCGCCTCCAAGGCGGGTTTGACAACGAAGTTGTCGACTGCGGTCAAGCAACTCCCGCCGTACAAGAAGGCTGTTCAGTCGTTGGCGAACAGGGGGATCGGGGCGGAGGCGACGGAGACAGCGAGGCTGATTGCTCAGCGTTCTCGTTCGATCCGTGGCGAGGGTCCGGAGCCGTTGGCTATCCCGGTCGGGCCGGGTACCGGCCCGTTCGGCGTGAAGTTGGGTACTTACGACGAGTTCGTTCGGAACCTCGCAAAGAACGTGGGCGAGAATCTGACGTTGGAAGAGTCGAAGTTGTTGTTCGATGTCTACGAGTCGGGAGACGCGGCGAGGATCGCAGCCCTGCCCGCCAACGTCAAGGCGGCGTATGCGTGGACGAAACCGGTGTTCGACTGGTTACGCGAGCACGGTGTCAGCCACAACGAACTGGTCAAGATTGGCGACTACTACTTCCCGAACGACACAGTAACCCGACGGGTTATCAAGGCGATGAAAACCATCGACGCCGAGGGCGTGACCCCCAGTGGGGTTGACGAGTTCACCACGACGCAAGGGATCATCAAGAGGAACCAGTTGAAGGCGGCGTTCGAGCGGCAAGACCTTCGACTGATGGAGGACGCGGACACTACTTGGCGTACCGAAACCCGCGAAGGGGTCAGCGGTCGACTTGACGAACTGGGTGGTCGAACAGTCGACGACCCGGCGACTGGCCTGGGTGCGGCTATTGTCAAGGCACTCGCGGAAGTGGAAGCCATTCCGCCTCGCCCGATGAAGAAGGTGTTCAAGCCGGGGGAGGGGGAGGCGGTTGTTTACCGGCCGGGTGAGGAGGCGTGGAGGGGTGGTGAGAGGACGGCGGCCGGTCCGGAGGATGCTGTAGGGGAGCGGCGTGTCCGCGGCCGGGAAACCACACCGGAGGGTGAGGCGTACTACAAGGAAACAGTTATTGCAGAAGGCGAACCCGGAACGGTTGTTCGCGGCAGGCTGGTTGGCGAGGCGACGCTTCGCCACGCTGAGGAACTCACATCCAAGATACGGGACGGCGAAGCAAAGGTGGCGGCGCTGGAGGCAGAGGCCGGGTTCACGGGTGCCGAGTTGACGGAGTTGCTTGAAGGGTGGAAGGCTGATACGTCTGTTGCTGGATCGGAGGGCAAGTCGTTGCGGCAGTACGCCGAGGAGATGATTGTCGACGAGGCTGGGGGTTTGCGAGACTTTGGCGTGCATCCGTTGTCTGCGGACGAGGTCACAATCAAGGTCAGGCAACTTGACGAGCAGGGTTACAGGCAACGGCGGGTCGGTAAAGTAAAGAACCGTGTCGACCCGAAGCACCGGGGGCGGAAGGGGGCGCCGGTGGAGGACGCTCAACGGTACGTCGAAGAAGGCGCTGCGAGGATCAGCCACGTCGTAGACGACCACTTCAATCGGAGCGATATGAACGGCGCGTACTTTGTCGACAAGAAGTCGAAGCGGTACAAGATGGACCCGACTGATGATCGACCGGTCCGCGACATCTACAAGAGGAGCCCCCTCGACCGGCTAAAAGAGGACATCAAGAAGCGAATAGAGAAGGTCGCTGAGCAGAAGGCGGAACTGGCTGCGTTGGACGAGCAGATCAAGGCGGGCGACGCGGCTCCTGTGGCAAAGGCGGACGAGGTTGTCACCGCAACCGAGGGGCTGATTGGTGATGCTGCTGCGAAATCACTGGAGGCTGCCCGAAAGCGGTATGAACTGGGGCGGCAGTCTGCTGGGCGACGGGCTGAAAAGAGACGCAAGAAGGCCGCAGAGAAGGGCGAGGTTCTCGAGTTGCCAGAGCCGGCTGGTGCTGCGGAGGTCGATGCCCTCATCTGGGAGGTGGAGGCGGCGTTGGAGGATGCAGCCTCGCAGGTCGAACTGATTGAGATAGCAACAAGGTTCGGTCCGGTCATCGACGAGGTGAGAAAGGTCGCGGCGCCCGCCTACAGGGGGTCGATCGACAAGGTTGCGGAGGCGATCAACAACGCACTCAAGGGTGGCCCGGGTGAGGTCGGGATGTCACCGGCGGCGGTGGTGGATGACACGATGGCGCGTGCCCGGAAGACGGTGCTCGATGAACTCGCTGAGAACGAGGCGTACCTGGAGAACCTCGGCGACACTGTTGGTGGGGCAGAGGCGGCGTATCTGGCGGTAGAAAAGGAGGCGGGGTTGTTGCTGGATGCGATGAAGGAACTCGATGCGTTGCGGCGCACACGGGAGAGCATGAGGGCGCATCTGGAAAAGGTGAGGTCCGGGGAGTCGCCTCCGTCGCACAAGGTAAGTCGGGAGCCGGGGAAGCCGGTGCGTCAGACACGGCTCGAGGCCATTTATCGGACGTTGGACGACATCGACAAGAAGGGGGAGGCTGCCGCCGAGTATGGCAACAAGTCGATTCTGCTCGACGAGGCTGCCCGGTTGGAGGCTGCTGGTGTCGTGGCGGAACCACGGGCGGCGAAGGTTCGGGCAAGGGAGGGTCGTGAGGTTGAGGTGCCAGCAGGTCCACCGTCGGAGGCGCGGGTGCGTGCCGAGGGACGGGTTGCTGAACTACAGGCGGCACGGAAGTCGGTGTTGCCGTTCATGGTTCAGTTGCGTGCAGCACAGAAGTTGATGCGGGAGGCGGCGGAAGACATTCGACTCAGAAACGACCCGACTGCTGCCAAAAAGAAACTCAAAGCGGCTCAGTCGAGGGTGACCCCAACCGACGGTGGACCCACGTCGCACGGTGGGATAGCACGCGCGGTGCTGAAGAACCCTGAGGTCGGCAAGGATTTCGTTGCTGCTGTCGACGAGATGACAACCGAGATTACGTCAATGCTCGACACGATGCCGTCGACGAAAACAGTTCAGAAAGCCGCCGAGAAAATCGTGGAGCAGCGGACGAAGTTGAACAAAACGAGGGCCCGTATCCGCACGGGTCGTAAGACGAACCGGGATCGGACTACGAAGGCGCGTGACAGGGTTGCGAAGGGTGAAGAAACGAAGGCGTCGTTTGCGACGTCGGCTCGGGGTGTGCCAGCCGAGTGGTTGCCGAACCTCAACGAGATCAGAAAGGCCCTTGTTCGTGAGGCTGTTCTGGCTGTGGAGGACGCTCCTCATTTGGAACGGGCGTTGCGTGCCGTCCAGATCGAGGCGTATGACGAGGCGTTCAAGTTGGCTGGCGTCGACCCCAAGGTTGGGCGGAAGATCACGAAGGAGGTCGTGAAAGAGGTCCACGATCTGATCCAGTCTGGCGAGTTTACCCCCGAGTACTTGCCGCACCGTCAGATCGACAAGATTCAGCGACGATCCAGCAGCAGGATGTTCCAAACCAAGGCTCAAACAGCGCAGCAGTTCCAGAGGCGGGGAATCAACCCGGAACCCTACGTCCGTGACCTCGCTCTCGCTGTCCACGATTCCATGCTGGACCACCTCCGGATCACCGGCATGGAGCACGTCATCTTCGGAGTCGACGAGGTCGTAAAGGGTGGACAGGTCGTCACGGAGGCTGTGCCGGGTATCTTCGAGATGTTCGGCAGGTCGAAGATGGATCTAGTGGATATGTATAACCCTGAGATTGCTGCGTTGGAGGCGCGAGGCATGGACTCGGCGCAGGCAGCCAGCATGGTGCTGCGCCGCGACTGGACGACTGCCGACCCGACGTCGTGGGGGTTCGGAGAGAAGTGGCACGGCCAGAGGAAGGTCAGGTACGGACGCAAGGGTCTCGACGCTGAACCGGGTGCAGACATGCTCACGGTCACGGAGATTTATGTTCCGCGGGCGGTCGCCAAGACACTCGACGACTTCCAAGGCAAGGGCGGCATGTTCCCGTACACTCACCTGTACGACAAGGCGATGGATGTGTTCCGCATCAGCGCGTTGGCCTTGTCGCCAAGGTTCTTGGTTTACAACGGCATCGGCGGGTTCGTGATGACGCAGGCCCGAACCGGACCCGGTCTAGTAGGTCGGTTGCGTGAGGCTGCCGAGATGGTGAAGGGCAACAAGATGCCCACTGAGATTTCGCGCGGCACCGCCTATGCACCTCCGGAGTTGACCCGGCAGTTCGACCCGCGAATCAAACTGCGGGACCCCACTCAGGAAAGTAAGTTCATGCTCGGCATGGCAGAGGGGGCCCTGCTTGGCGACATCTGGAACAAGGTCCAATCCTTCTCGTCTAAGTCGTTCCAGTTGAACGAGTGGTTCGACAACGTGTACCGTGCCGCTGCGTACCTGGACGAGGTGGATAGGTTGAAGGCGACCGGTGCGTCTGCTGAGACAGCGGCCCGTGAGGGAATCAAACTTGCCAACAAGGTGTTGCAGGATTGGGATGCGATGCTGCCTTGGGAGCGCACCGTCATGCGCCGCATCTTCCCGTTCTACGGGTGGATGAAACACATCATCAAGTACACGTTCACTCTGCCGTTCGACCATCCGATGCGGGTGGGGATCGTCACGAACTTCGCAGAGGCGGAGATGAAGGACCGGCAGGAGGGTCTACCCCAGTGGATGAGCGGCGTGTTCTTCATGGGGACTGCCGGCAAAGACAGCAAGCAGTGGTCGTTCACGACGGCTGGTGCGAATCCCTTCTCGGATGTCGTGGACTACGTTCAGTTCGACTCAAGGGAGTGGGGTTCAGGAACACTCCTCGGGTTCTTGTCGCAGACGTCGCCGCTGGCGGGTGCAATCTTGGAAACGACGGGGGTCAACGCGATGACAGGTCGGGCGAACCTGTATCCGGAGATCAAGTACGACCCGGAAAGGGGCCGACTCCAAGCGGTCGCACCGTCGATGTTCGAGACGATGCCTTCGGCGTTCGTTCCGCAGGTGCGTGGTGTGTGGGGGTTGATGGAACTGGCTGGGATCAAGACACCGGCAACGCAGATTCGTGAACTACGACACCGGGACCCCGACGCTTTCCATGCACGCATCTTTTCTGCGTTCGGTATTCCGTTCGCGCCACGACGTCGTAGTCTGCCGGGAGAAACGGTGCGCGCTGCGTTGGCTCGGGATCAGGCAGCCACGGAGGCGGTCAACCGGGCGCTACGAACAGGCATCTGGGAGGACGCCTTGCGCTACGATAGGGCCTACATCAGAGGCCAGCAGTACGACGTCAACCAGTTGTACCGCATGGCTGAACAAGACCCCGACCTATTGGAGGTGATCCTGAGTGCCGCAAGTAGGTAAGAAACATTTTGCGTACACGAAGTCCGGCAAGAAGGCTGCGGCGAAGGCCGCCAAGAAAACAGGCAAGAAGGTTACACACGCCAAGAGAGGATCGTACTAATGGGCCCCAAGGTTACTGACATACTGGAGCGGGCGCTTGCGACCTTTGCTCAGGCTTTCCTGAGTGTGATTGTGGTGACGGACCTGTCGTCCACCGAAGGTGCAGCGACGGCTGGGTTGGCGGCTGTCGTGTCGTTACTCAAGAGCATCGTCGCCACTCGAACCGGCGACGGCTCCCCGAGTATCGTCTCTTGACCACCACCCGTCAGGGTATCTGGGTAGCACCATGTTCTTGACGTAGTGGGCTAGTTCTGCCCGGTATTTGTCTCGTTCGGGTGCGGTTAGACCACCCCATACGCCGTGTTCCTCACGCAACCCTTCGGCGAGGCACGGGTCTTTAGTGAGGCAGTCCTTACACATCGACTTCGCCTTCTTCGTACTATCTGAGTAGAAGATGTCGGTGCCCTGCTCGTAGCAGTTGGCGAACTTCAGCCAGCCTTTCAAAACGGGTCCACCTCCGAAGTGTGTTGGTCGACCCATTCATACGCCTTTCGCAACTCAGCCTCGGTGTCGAGGACTTCGAGACTGCCGAACTTATCACGGAACTCTCTCCGCTTGTGGCCCCCGGCGGCGTTGAGCCGGTGCTTGATCTTGGACAAGAGCACCGCGTCTGCCCATGTGTCTTCTGCGTCGGCTAGCACGCCGTCCTGCTGCAATGGATTATCGTGTTCGGAAACGTGGTGCTCTTGGAGTACGACAACGTCGCCGACCTGGTCGTGGAGTGTGTCCCACTGCTCCTCTATGGTGGGCAGGGCCACGTTGAAGGCGCGTCGCAACGCCATCACCTCGGCGCACTTGACTGCCATCTCCGGCCCGTACTTCTTGTTCATCGACGACTTGGAGTAGCGGCCACGATACCTGAAGGGGTGGCTCATGTCTTTGCGGTACACCTCCACCACGGCCCACCACTCGCTGCTGTCTGATCCTTCTTCGAGCACGGCGATGCCGTCGAGTTGGCGGGACTGATGGGCCACGAACAGCAGCCCGTCCCGTGTGATGTAGGTGTTCTTGCGCCCCTTGTCTCCGATGAGCACGACATGCTTGAGCAGCGGGTCGAGGCCGTATCGGTTGCATATCTGAACGAGCGCTTCGGTAGCCACATCGTTGGGGTCAAGTCCGAGGTACCGGAGGACCTCGTCCTGCCGGTCGGCAGGTATCGCTAATACTTTTTCTTCCATCTTGAGTCCTTTCCACTTCTTGGATGGAGTATAATCAACGACTATGACAACGCCTCCACGACTTGGTGAAGCCATCCCCATAATCGCTACACGCGGTAGACCATCTAGCCTCCGCGAGATGATTGCCCGAAGCGGCGCCCCGATGTACCGGGTGGCTGCCTTGGCAAACATCGACCCTTCGACGCTCTCGAAGTACGCCAACCGGCGTATGCCCATAAGGCACAATCACATGCTCGCGCTATGCGACGTGTTCGAGTGTGAACCTGAAGACCTGTTGGATGAGTGAGTACGACCCAAGACGCGACGGACCTTGGCACATTCTCCACTACGAGCGTCCCTTCACACAGAACGCCCTGTATGGCAAGAGCAACAAGTACCACCGGGCGGGGCTCGTCAAGTCGTGGCGTGAGTCGTTCGGTTGGCTCGTCAAGAAGGAGCGGATACCGAAACTAGACAGGTGCATGATTACCGCCATCCCCCACCTCAGAGACAGGCGCGCGCAGGACACCGGCGCATGTTTTCCAGCGGTAAAAGCGGCCATCGACGGGTTCGTCGACTCGGAGGTTCTGCCCGACGACGGACCCGACGTCGTCCTTGAGTTGCGGTTCCACGCCCCGATACTTACGAGCGAACTCGGAGATGCGCTGCATCTCATCGTCGAACGCCTCTAAGCCGACTCGTAACCCGCAGGCGCAGTCCAATCGACCTTCGTCGTCGTAACAGATGGACTTGTGTGGGTCACTCGAAGTCATCGAACGCTCCTTGCAGGGCGACGTGCATACCGAGGTCGGTGATCTGTTCGTCGACGCTCATAGTGCCCTGCGTCATCCGGTCGATGAACTCCATCTGCTCGAGTAGCCACACGTTCTGAACGGCGATGAGGTGAACCATTTCGTTCTTCTCTAAGCCCTTCATAAACATGGACGCGGCGTGCTCGCAGAAAGACTGGTCGTCGTCTTGGTTGGCCTTGAGCAGGCCCACACAAGTTCGGCTGGCCCGCATCACAGCATCTCGAGCAGAGTTTGAGATTGGTTTTCCCTCGCCCTTCCATTGAGCCATACGATTTCCTTTCGTTCACCGCGGGGCTTGACTTCGCGGTCCCAGCCTTCGCCCTTGGATCGCTGGCTTGCGGTCATGTGAGTAACAGTCGTTATTTCAACCCGGCTCCAACCGGATTCGTCAAGTCGGTTGTAGATCGGGTGGTCGTACCCCGATACTACAACTCGGCCTTGAGCGGCGATCAACGTGTCGAGGAGTGTCTCGTGCTGGTCGTTGGTCATCTCGTGTGCGTAGTAGGAGTCCTCCACTCGGGTGTCGTGAACGTAGGGGGGGTCGACGTACAGCACCGTGTCGGGTCCGTCCCAGTACTCGATGGACTCAACGGCGTCCCGCTCCTCCACCATCACCTGCGAGAAGCGCTGATAAATCTGGGGCATACGCCGAATGATCGACTTCCATCCGGAGATCACCGCTGACTCTCCGCTTACGGAGATGGCGGCACGGGCCCAGTTGCCTTGCGTGCGTTCGACCCGACCGACGACGCTCTGGTTCATGTTGACGAACATGGCCCACGCCCGTTCGATGTGGTCGGAGGGGGCTGCATCACCTCGTATGATCGCTATGGCTTTGACGAACTCGGCTTTGGAGTAGAGGGTGGATCGGAGTCTGCGTTCGAGTTCCACTGAGTCGAGGGGGTGCTGCATCACTCGGTAAAGGTTGACGAGGTTGCCGTCGAGATCGTTGTAGACCTCGACGGGCGAGGGGTACCTGTTCAGGAGAACAGAACCCCCACCCCCGAATACGTCGACGAATACCTCGTCGTAGGGTATGAGTGGCAGGAGGTCGTTCAGCAAGTTGCCTTTACCTCCCGGCCATTTGAGTAGCCGGAGACTCAACCGCGCCCCTTCTTGACAGGTAGCACGAACAT
>Ga0209756_1003894_pt1 | contig 11837 bp, 3 predicted proteins | sample ETNvirenome_6_85_FD_184071 | JGI IMG/M metagenome (GOLD analysis project Ga0209756, IMG submission 184071) | Marine viral communities from the Pacific Ocean - ETNP_6_85 (SPAdes) (version 3) | ecosystem: Environmental > Aquatic > Marine > Oceanic | place: Pacific Ocean | collected 2013-06-19
AATTAGCGTAAATGGTAACATATTGATGGACTGTACCGGGGGTAAGATAATTACTGTCCGTAAGTTTAACTATTTGTTTAGCTATCGTTAAATGATTACCATAACCATCACCACATGAAGTATTCCCTACCACACAACCTCTAACAATTTCAGTTATAACCCCTGTAAATGATGAAGTTATTTCTATGTCTTCATTCTGGAACTCTGTTTTAGGGGTTAAATCAAGACCTCGGTGTATGCGATTAGTAGTCCCTTCTTGTGAATTATCACTAGTAGGACTAGGTGTATCAACTTTAGACATGTCTGTTGGAGGTTGGAAATCGAATGTTACATCACTTATAGTAATATTGTCATTATAATACCCATTCTCCCCTTCTACTGTTGCTTTTTGTTCTTCAGTTAAATCAAATGGGTCTAACCTTACTATCTCTACTTCCTCTTTTTTAATGTCTTCTGAGATTTTGGATAAAAGATTTTCCTGAATCTTCATCATTAAATCTGTTACTTTAGGAAGGCTAGGTATAGGAACTCTAATACCAGAAAAAGTAGTTTTTATATCGTTAGGGCTTACTGTGTGTTCTACTTTAGTTATAAGATATGGGCCATTAAACATGGGTAGATATCTTAATTGGAAATAAACAGTTGGTTGGATGAGCATATTACCCATACATGTAACATTACAAGTGTATGAACGTGTTTTATATAAATTAAATAAATTTATTGCGTTAGTTGATATTTCTCTACCTGAAGCCTGTTTACCAATATCTTCAATCACCCTAAACCCCTCACTAGTATCTTTATATTCTGATTGGTCTAATGATACCGATTCAAATATATTCTGATTAGGTACACCAAAATCCACAGCGAACGCCATTACATTATTACTTTTATGTTCCGTACCTTGGTCTGGAAGGGGTCTCGTAGCTAGAGGGTTATTAGCTACATTACCCACATTAAACGAATCATTAGGAAACCTATTAGTTTCAGTTTTGATATTTAATTTAGTAGATGGCGGGCCAACATATTGACATAAGAATGTCGGTGCGGAATCCTGATAGTCTACCTCCAAAAAAGTACCAAACATTGTGTTTCCTTGATTTTTTGCTCCTCCCCCATCTTTACCTACACCATAAAAGTTAACATATGAAGGTAATGGTAAAAAGTTAAAGAAATTTTTACTTAATATATAACTTATAAAGTCCGCTAATGTTTGGCTGGACCCTACCTTTTGATTGCTATTAAATGGGTTGTCTAATTGTTGAAATAAGAATATGTCAATAATCGCTTCGTCACCTATATCCGCGTTAGTTCTATCTAAAAATAAAAACTGTTCAAATAGTGTTTTGTTCGGTGGTAACGTATCGGAATCACCAGAAATCCATTTATCGTTCATAGTTTTAAAAACTTGATATAATTCTAGTTTTAAGTTATCCGCTATAATATCTGGTCGTGTATCTTCTCTAGTGTTTTCTAAGATAACATCTGCAGCATCTACTTTTTTTAGGTCTTTAACTACCTGATTAATGAATTGGGTTACGTTGTCGTTCTCAAATTTTTCTATAATGGTCTTAATATGTTCTATATACGAACCACTACTACCTCCTTGTGCCATAAATAATCTGAACTGTTTAATTAGAGGAGCAAAAGCTTGAACAGTGGTTGGATTGGCTTCTACATTCTGAGATTTAAAAAATTCATAGGCAAAACTACTATTATTAGATAAGTTGTCTGAATCTACACTACCTACCCATATTTCAAATTCTTGGTGTAGTAAGGTTCCTATAAATGCTGCTATAGGGACATCTGGTGGTAGGTTATCACCATACGGAGCGGGTCTATTACCATTTTTTACTATTACACCATCTATAGTTATTTCTTCATCAGTAGTGTCCCCTAAAACTAAAGATTTCATTAATTGTAGTGTCGAGATATCCCCACCATTATAAGTAGAAACTATATCTAACCCACTTGCTGACCCTTGTTTATATAATATATTTTGATTTAAGAATGTTGTTGTATAGTTAAAGAAATTCTTATACTGAGCCTCTGCTAATCTTTTAGTTATAGACTCATCTGGTGTGGTAGACACGTCTGTTTTATCCACATAAAATAGCTTTTGTAAAATTTCTTTAAATGATTTATATTGTCCATTTATAATGCTGCTATTTGGATTTGACGCGGCTGCAAAATTTTCAAATACCTCCATAAAAGCATTTAACACTTGAGTGGGGAATACAGCCATTAATCCTTCAGCACTAGTATATTGTTCAGTATTATTTAATAATTGCCATGCATCTTGTTCGTCTTTAGTATTATTTATGTTTTTATGGTAATGTAGGGTAGGTGGTAGACTATTATTTGTATCAAAATATCCATAGCCTGTTCCTGCCCATAAAGACCGTACATTACCATTATGTAAATTATTGTTACCTAAAAAGCTACTTGTACTACTTTGGATATCAGATTGTACTAATCCGCCCGTAGAAGGGTATAGGATATAGTAAGAAGCGGGTGTTTGTTGATTTGTAGGGGCTAACCCTAAAGCACCTACATCGTCCGAGTCCATCCAACTAGACCAAAATTTCACATCAAGACTGTCCCCAGTAAAGGTTAAATGTGTTTCTGGTGTAAATGTTGGGGGCACAATAAAATTACTTAGTAGGTTTGTTCCAGTAATGTTCCCTGGAGTAGTTAATATTTCTTTTCCAGTTACTATTTTATGGACTGCTTGTACCATCCTTGGGTATACTCCTACTTCCACCCTAAAATTGGGTGAATTCGCCATAATAAAATTACTGGTACCTACTGGATAATTTTGGTACTGAAAACCTAAGCCCGCAACGTCATCTGTATATGCCCATGATGGTCCTGTAGCGGTAGCACCTTGTGAGGGTATATTTCCCACATCGTTCCAAATATCAGTTAAAGGGTCTACACTAGTGTCTATTCTTGCAGTATGCCTCCACCATATAGAACCTATTTTTAATACCAAAGATAAAGGTAAAGTGTGATGTGCAGCTAATTCCCTTATTAAAGAAGATACATAACCCCCGTATTGATTTTTATTATTAAAGGTTTCTATTATTTTTTCTAGTGGTGAAGATAATGGTAAGGCGTTTAAAAACAAATACAAAGGTAATTCATAACTGTCCGTTTGAGACGCTACTATTAACGAGTTTGCAAAATATGAGGTATTCATCATTGATACCACTGTTTCTTCATCAACATCAATACCGTCTAATAATTGTTGTCTCAATATATCCTCTATTTTAGGTTGGAATACATTTGTGGTCCACTCTTGGGTGTTATCAGGGCTTACATTTGGGAGTATATCTTGTAAGTCTTTATTCTCCTCTAGTAAAGATATTGTTGATTGTGAATTTATATCCCAATTTAAGTTGGAGAAAAAATATTTAGGATTTGTTGTAGCATAGCACTTTGAGTCGGGCCCTATCATTAATTTACTTGTATCGTGTAGGGTTGGGTTATCTAAAGCGGTACCATTTGCTATATTGTTTCTTAACCATGTCTGGTTATTAGTGAAATTAAAAGGGAGTAGTGAAAAAACCCCGTCTTGTTTGTCGGATACCGGTATATTTAATACCTTAGAAAACGATTCCCCTTTTGCGGTAGAAACAAAAAGTAAGTTTTCTGGGAATAATCCAAAATTTGTACCTATTATGTTATTACCTATTATAGGTCTCTCATTTATATTACCGGTATTTATACCCCCTAACTGAAAGTTTACCCACTTTGTCTCACTCTCTGTTTTTAATTTTTTTAATATATCTGTATAAGTTTTACCGGTTCCTTCTGAGAAGAATTGTTGTAATTCACTATCTAATGCTAAAGCCAGAGAGAAATTTTTAGCTTCATATTGTGCTAATTCTAAGGTCGCCTCATCAATACGGGAGTGTGGTGATAGAGTATTTAAATAAGAATAAGAAAGATTATAAGATAAATCATTTGCCCTATCTACTAATTCCCATAAATTTACATTTGCAGTACTAATTTCATTACCATAAGGTGTGTGGGTAAAAGGAAATTCTCTTACAGAAAGTGGTATATAACTTAAAACCTCACTCTGGTTAGTATAGGGGGTGTCTAAATCATTTACTCTAAAATTTATGGTCCGTGCATATTCCTCAACAAAATATACTTCAGGCCATAAAACAGGGTCTTGTGCATTAGTACTTGATAGGTTAGATGTGGAACCTAAATAAGATAGTTCATACTTTGTTTGTCCGTCAACTTCTTTTTCTAAATAGTATTCGGGCCACGGATAAACATCTTTTTCACCTGGTTTAAGGTCTATAGTACCACTTACAGCTTCTAATCTTTTTGATTCTTTTCTTTTTTCATAAGCTTCTCTATGTACTTTATCCATTAATAGAAGGTATGTGTCAGCTCCTGCTACTACCACACTCATTAAATTTCTAATGGTTGGTTTAAACCCTAGGGTTTGTATAAAGACTGTATTTAACTTTTTAGTAGCTTCTTCCTGTAAATCGTTAAATTTATCTTCGAATTCTTTTTGTAATTTTTTCCATTCAAATAAAAATGTTTTGGGTTGTGTGTCTAACACATACCACCCCTGTTCGGATATTTCATCCGTATATTGGTCTGCTCTTTGTCTTTCTACGCTAAATCTATCCTGTACGTCTATACTTGCTATCCCATTATTTCCGAATGTAAAATTATCTTGTAAACTTTTTACAAACCCTTCAAAACGTTTTTTTAACCTCTCTTCTGCTATAGTAATATATTCTTCACTATCTACCCTTATTCTTCTAGCTAGTGCGACTTTTGTATCCCCAGTACCAGTACCTTCTACTGGCCATGTTTTCTGAAAAGAATCATCTAAGTAAGTATGTTTCCATCCTTTTGCCCCAAATATTGACTGATAAAAAAGATTTAAAGCGTCACTATACTTTTTTTTATCATCTAAAAATCTTAAATCTACTTTAGTGAAATTTTCTCCTAATTCTTTTTCAAAATTTTTAATTTTACTTATTAGCTCCCAAATGGTGAGCTGTGGCATCTCTTTAGGGATTAGTAGTTTATCCTTGTATCTTTTATAAACACTATCCATAACTTGTCTTCCAATACCACTGCTCGCGTCTACACTTTCTAGATAACTTGTATCTCCTTCCGCTGAGTCTTTAAAAATTTGTTGTTGTTCTTCTACTGTTAACTTATTTCCTTCAACATCCACTATAGGGTACATATAAGGTGCAACCATACATTCTTGCATTGTTATGTCTCTTAAAATAGCGATGTGGTTACCTATAAAATCACATTGCACCATATAATCACCACTAGATGGTTCAAATCTTGCATTAAATTTTAAAAGAGCTAACCTATATTGTACCGCTTTTCCGTAATATCCCTTAAGTGTCAACTCAAATTGGGGATAAGGTAAATGGAAGAAAGCAGTATATGGTGTATTAACATCTCCTTGAGAAAATAAGGTTTCACCTCTAATATCGGTAAAGTTTATACTTACCATAGGTGTAAAATCCGCTCCAAATTTTATAGCTATACTATTTATACCAAATCCTTGGAAGTCTAAACTATTTTGTATTGTTTTTGTAAATTCACCGGTTTGTTGGAAGTTGTCCGTGGGTACCTGTGTTTGTTGGTTAATAGTCGAGTCTGTAAAAACGTCGGTCCAGTCACTATCATGATGTGTTTTATTTTGTGGGTTTAAAAAATCTATTGCTCCATCAAATAAATCTACCACTACTTCAGCGGACCCACCTATAACTAATTTACTTCTAGGTACTAATCTTGCTTTAAGATTTGCATATATTATAAGATTCTCATGGTCTACTAATCTTTCTTGTTGATTCCCATTTTCGTCTTCTATTGAATTTGGGTCTACAAGGACAAGATTATTAGCCACAGGATTAACGAAAACATCACCCTTTGCCATAATATAAAAAATGTTTATCTATTTCACTTTTATAACTTTCTAGAGAGGACCTTAAAGGAAAAGGCACTCTTAATATACTACCATCTGGAATAGACCATTCGTTTTCACCGTACCCCCGATTAGCTAATAAAATTAACCAACCAAAGTAAGGGGTGTTATAAAATTGTTGTGAAATTTTATCAGTTCTACTTTTACCCACTTTATAAGTTACAAATCTATCAGTGCTTTTCGCTGGTAAAGTAATTCCTGGAACATTCTTTAACTCTCCATTAACTAAAAATTCTTTATATCTATTATAATATATCATATTAAGTTATTGTAATATTAGAAATTATTTTTTTATTGTAACTATTATATACGCTCCCTAACGTTCTATCTTTAAAAAATTCTGACACATATTCTATCTCACCATCATGTTGATTGAATTTAACTTCATATTTTCGTTGAGCTGGTGTCATTTTTTTAAGTCCTTTTAATTTTAGTTGTATAGAACTTTCATCAAAATAATTTTTATATTTTTTAATATCATAATTAAAATATTGTGATGCTCTATCAAGTACTTTAACACTATATGGATAAACTAAATAAGGATTTAACCCATTATTTGTAGTAGTTTTAGTTTGAGTAAGTTTTTTAAATAGACTATCTGATTTATAATCAATTAGTTTTTTACCTTCTTTTTTATATTTTAAATCGTCTATCTTACTTATAACCTTTTTATCATACAATAAATTAGAAAAGAATAGATATTGTAATGGGGAAATAACTTTATCTTCATATTGGTATGGTGTTATCTTATGCCAGGTATTGACGAAATTCTCTATTTTTGATAGTTCGCTCTGAATATCAGTTGTTAGGTCTGTTAAACTATTTGTTTGAGTGTCTGCTGTTAAATCTAAACTGATTAATATACTTTGGCTTTTTCCACTCATAAACCCATCATATTTATACTCAATCAAATTTAATCTATCAGTCGCTCTCCCTAGTTCTACAAGGTATTGTCGTAAAGTGAAAATGTTATTACTAACTTCTACTCTAGTTTTCACCCACTGAACTTCTAGTTCCTCTAATAATACATTCTTAATATAATTTTTATCATCTAAACTAGCACCAGTCGGTAATAATGTTTGTAGGTCAGATGTTTCTCCGGATATTTGTAGTTTTAATTCGTTGTACATGTCATCATACCGACTTAGAAATCCGTTAGGTATCCCTACTATTTCTAATTCATTATTAACTACAAACCCACCATAATATTTAGTGTATTTGAATACTTCTTCTATTACACCATTATTAAAGGTTAAATATAAATTACTGAGTGTATTATAACAGGTATCAAAATAACTTTTAGTTTCATCTATAAATGTATTATACAAACCTTTATAGTCTGTTGTTCCTGAAATTAATGTTTTAAAATTCGTACCCATAATTATGTTATATCTGATGGTATAGTAGTCTGTGTACTAACAATACCAATATCATTATTAACACCAGCAATATTATTAGTCAATCCTGGTATAGTACTAATATCCTGTGCCTGATAAACATAGCTATTAGTTTCACTGTTTAAAGCCCAAATAGGTGTTGGTGGTTGTGTAATCTCTACTGTAGTAGATTCGTCTGGGCCAGTTAACGATGTGCTGTATTCCGTAACAAGTTCACCGGAACTATTCCCATCTGCAGCATTAGTGTTAGTAGAAGTATTATTGGTGGATTGACTATTTGAATTATTAGCTTCTAACTCGGCTGGTGATGGAGATGTAGTTGGTGGTTCTGGTGGTGATATAGTAGATACGGACCTCTCATCATAAATCTCAGTATTACCAAAGAAGTTAAATGATAAAGCATTTTGTAATCTACTAACTGGTTCTTTCAATCCTTGTCCACCTATAAATTTAAAGTTTAACTGTACTGAAGCTATCATTGGTTGTAACCCTATTCCTTCTGGATTAATATCCAATAAATTTTCATCATAACTTAATGAAACAGAATCTATAATAATTTTAGAATGATAAAAATCACCTACCCTAAGAACACAAACTGGTGGTGGACCAAAAGCTGTATTATCTACATCTAATTGTTGTTTTCCTTCTGCGGTTACAGTAGGTATTGTTCTTCCTGGTCGTACACATTGATTTAAAAAGGTTAATCTACTATTTAAACCTTCTGGTGTAGTAGAGTGAAAAGATGGGTTAAAGAATTTTAAGGTCTGTCTTAAAGAATTATATACAATTGGGTCACTTTCTTTTAATGCTTGGAAGTAATAAGCTTCGTTTAACATAACTTTTCTAATAATAGTTTTAATATTAGTCTCTATCTCACTAGAAGTTGTTACCTCTGTGGGTTGATTGTTAGGGGTTCCTTGGCTGTTATTCTCAATTGTAGTGGCGTTTGCACTTGCGTTTTCTTCCTCATCTATAACAAAATCTTCTGCATCCTCTTCGTCATCCATCACAAAATCAGGAGTTAAGTTATTATTCGCTATAGTAGAAGTTGGGTCCGTATTATACTGGTCCGTTACATCAGTTAAAGCTTGTTGTACTTGATTTGCTGTACTCATAGGAACGTTAGGAAATTTCTTCGCTAACTCATATAAATCATATTTTTTACATCCTGCCATAAAAGCATCAATTAATGCATCTGCACTTCTATCAAATAAAAATGGTGTCTCAGTCTGTATAATTGCGTTTAATATTGAAGGGTGGTCAACCACGATTTTAAACCCTAAAGTACCAATTCTATCAGTAGAATTGTAAGTATATATAGGTTCTGTTCTCCCAATAAATTTAGTAGAGTTCCAATCAGCTGCCGAAGTATCAGTAGCTTGTAAGTCGTAAGGTGGGAACCACATTATTCTTCCGCCGTTAGGTCCTTTCTCACAAGGAGGTAAATCTTGTAATTCTGGTTGGTTTCTCCACGCAAGATTTTCTATGGAAAACATATATTTTTTAACAGACTCTCCTGTAGGCATAGAAGTACTGTTGTCTCCGTAAGTAGGGGATATATTTAAATTAAAAGTATTGTCTATTACAGAGTTTTTACCGGTGTCCCATTGTAACCCCTTTGTTTGTTGTAAATTCATGTAGGTATTGAATGGCCTATCTTTTGTCCATATTCTACAATATTCGGTACAATTCCAAGCTACCTCGGATGGTCCAGACCAATTAGTAACTCGTGAACCTTTAGATATGGTTCGGTACCCATCATGAAAAATCTTAGATGTTTGGTCTATTGCGTTACCCGCGTGTCTCCACTTAGCTTTCCCAAAACCTGGTGCCGAATCTATTAATCTTTGTGTTTCATCTAATATAGAACCTTTTTTAAGTGGTATAAATGAGGACCTTGTAGAGTAAAAAGTTGGTGGTGCGGTTAAGTCAGCTAATGACTTATTCCCAAACCATGTGAATCCACCTTCTAGACCACCTCCGTCTATATGAGCTTCACCTTGTGGCCCTATCCTATACCATGTCCATAAAGACCGACCATCAACAGTTTCAAAAGATTTTGCTATTTCTGTTGGTCCATATACTAGAGCTTTTTTACTTCTATTAAACTTATCTAATGGTATCGCATCAAAAGGTGATTGCCAATTATTAGGGTCGTTGTCTCTACTGCCTAAATAATAAAATGGTGTAGGTGATGGTACTAAGCCTGTATTAGATACTTGGGTATAGTCCGGTCTAAAAATATTATAAGTTAAACTCTCAAATAGAAAAGACCTTTGTTCGTTCCCTAAATATTGAATGAGAACATCAGATGAAACTGGTAAAGTAGTTGGTGTATTTGGCAGCGTATTAGAGATGCTTAAAGCACTAACGAAAGAATTTAGTAAAGCTGTAATTTGTCCCGTAGTGGTGTTTTGGTCTATTTGATTCTCTACTAATGAATTAATATTGGGTGGTGAAACCTGTTTAAAGAATATACCGGGTATATCAGATTCTGGTGTATACGCTCCTTCTAACCTTGATAGGTAGGTATCTTTTTCCCCAATTAATTCTCCTGGTGGTGAAGTTATATTAGTATTAGCTGCACCATTTTCACTTGTATCAAACAAAAATTGAGCTTGATTAAAAGCCAGATTATCTTTTAGATATGGAAAAGAAGACTTTATTAAAATAGAATCATCTAAGATTTTACTATTAACGGTAGATATGACACCATTTACACTATTAACTTCACTTAAAACCTCTATACCTGTGTATAAAGTATTTGTATGTGTACCTATTTGGGGTACAAAAGCTTGTGGTTGTAGGGTTTGGGGTGTGACATATTCTAGTTGTGCACCTTCAGAAATGATAATATTTTCAATACCTAAAGGATTACCATAACCTGTAGAAGGACCAAACTTATTAGTTAAAAATAAGGTTTCATCAAAAGGGATTCCATCAATACCCGTAACATCTTCAGGAGCCGGAACTTCAGGTACAGAGTACATAGGCAAATCCGATATTACTATAGAGCCTGGTTGTTGGTCCCCATTAGGGGGTATAGGATTACCTCTATTTAAATAAGCCCCATCTAAGTTCTTACCTAATAAAAATTTTCTTAATATTTCTGTACTAGCAAAACTAACATTAAAATTACCTTGGGCTGCTGGATATCGAATATTTGTATTAGTACCTATAGACATATTAAATCTTTTTTAATAAATAGATTGACTTCCAATTTCTATTACCCTACAGGGCCATCTGCTTGAAATGTTTTATTTACTAAACTTTGGATGAACCCAGTCCCTTCCATAGCTCTTTCTACTTGTCTTGCAGTTAATTTTAAATTAGATAACTGACCGTCTAAAGACATGGTTAATGGTTTATCAAATGAAACTTTAACATTAATATTTTTCGTATTTGAACCACCTGCAGTATTTGTGGTCATATTATTAGACATGTTAGAAATACGGTTAGTTGTTTCTTGAAATAGGTTGGTTCCCCCTATTAGGGTATCCTCAGGGTGGGTAGCTAGAGCCATTGAACCCTCGGAAAAGGTTTTTAAATGTCCACCTGGTCTAATTATAAAATCAGAACCACTAGTTGGTGGTTCATCTGCAACATCTGCTAGTTCCATCGCGGCTGGGTCTAAAAAAGTATTCGATTGAATAAACCCTTTTATCCCTTTTATGGTGTCACTTTTACTAAACGTCGCCTCCATTTCTCCAGCTATCAGTTCTTTATTTGCTAGGGCCAATTCTTTCGCTGTTATCCCAAATGAACCAGAAGCTGCTGCTTCAGTTAAAATATTTTGTATTGCTGCGACTTCAGAGTTAATTGATTGAGAGATGGTATATTGGTCATCTAATGTACTTACCATTTGTTCATCAGTACTTAATTGTGCTTTTGAGGATTGTTCTTGTATTTTTGAAAGTAGACTAGTGTCTTCTCTCATTCTTTCCTCTAAATCACCGAAATCGATAGTCTCATCCCCCAAAGTTAATTCAAATTCACCACCTTCACCTATATCCGCCATAGAAGCAATTAACTCTTTATCTTCTTTACTTAGTGCAGCAAATTGACCTAATTCGGTTATTGCCGCTGTACGTTTTTTTGCTTTAATCGCGGAGTTCGCTAGGTCTTGGAAGTCCATTCCCATAGCTTCTGCCTGAGCTTTTAACCTCATTCTTGATTCCGGTGAACCAATTTCAAACTGACCTGTTTCATTGTTAAATTGAACTGCGGATTGAGCGGTTTCAATAATAGAGTCTTTTAGTCCATCCACATCATTTTGAGCCATATACATTAATTGGAATGGGTCTAACATTTCATTGGCTGCTCCACCAATCATTTGTAATTCCGCTGCTAATTCTACTGCTGCTTCAGGACTATATAATTTATCTGCTAAAGATATAACTTCACCAAAGTTTAATCCGAGTATTTGTGATTCAGCAACCATCTTAGCTAGACCATCA
>Ga0209756_1003896_pt1 | contig 11831 bp, 15 predicted proteins | sample ETNvirenome_6_85_FD_184071 | JGI IMG/M metagenome (GOLD analysis project Ga0209756, IMG submission 184071) | Marine viral communities from the Pacific Ocean - ETNP_6_85 (SPAdes) (version 3) | ecosystem: Environmental > Aquatic > Marine > Oceanic | place: Pacific Ocean | collected 2013-06-19
CAGACTCTTTGATTCTCAGTATCAGGTTCGGCAATTACTACGTAACCTGATCGTTTAACGCTAACTGATCCATCACCAAGAGGTCCAACAGGGTGCCCAATCTTTGGAACTTGTGAGGGTGCAGAAATAGTGTAACGAATTAATACTGGAAGTTCACCAACTAATTGACACCATTCACCCTCACCGTCTGCGATAGCTCGGTCATAGTTAGTAAAGTAATTAAGACCAGATTCAAACTTTGGAACCTGCTGAGGGTCTGTACCCATAGCCTCAGTGCGTACAGGCGGACCCCAGAAGTAATTAATGATACCTGATTTACTAGGAGCAAATAAAGAAAAAGCAGGAATAGTTTGCCCGGTTCTATTCTCTACTTGTATTCGCTCTCGAAGAGAATGCAACTTATTAACAGTTGCGACTGAAGTAGCTGACTCACGCCCTAAGAGTCCCGTTATTCTTTTAGCCACGCCTTTACGAAGTGCATTAAGCTGGCCTCTAAACTTAGAGTCTAAAGGTTGTCCACGATAAAATGGGGGTATATTCCTTGGATTTGGATCGGGCATATATCATAAAACGCTTAAAGGTTTATTAGCGGACCACAACCAATGTGAATCAATGCTTAGACTTGGTTTGAAAGGTCTATATTCCTCCCAAGGCTGATTTTCTCCCGGTGTTGGAACTAATAATCTATCCCAAGCTCCATGAAAAGTATTAGGATTCTGACCATAAGTTTTAGCTGGCCGCCAAAATAAATTATGCGTATTAACGTCTTCACCTAATTGTTCATCACCACCTTTCTTATATAAAAATTTGACTGTTACAGCAAAACCATTTTCACCAAACAAATTAGTGGCAGGTATTGTAGTGTCAATATGCTGCATGTTAATGGACGGTCTTACTACTGGCTCCAACATTAAAAGAGTACCTTCTTTAAATGTTATCCCTAGTTGTTCAGATTTATACTCCCTTACATTTGTATGACCCACAGAGTCTACAAGTGTAGCGAGATTAGGTGTTAGTGCCGCATCATCAATATCTCCAGGAGCTAACCCTATAAAATCCCTCGTTAATACAGCCGAGTATAAAGTGGCAATTGGTACTTCAAGCTCTTTAACAAGTCCTAAATCTCCTGCATACTGTGGGGTCTTCCATCTAAAATCAAGGTAGGATTGAGTAATGACTTCAACATCAAACTCTAAAGTCTCTTGAATATTGTAATGACGACCATACTGAACTTCAACAAATGCACTAGACTTATAATCAAATACTTGTTCATTAGCGTCTAGAGTCCCACCACACTCTTTCCAAGAACGAAAGGTTGCAGAAGTCACACCTATCTGTGACATATCAGGTTGAGGGAAAGGGGTAGGAAGACCGCTACTTCCTCCAGGGTCAGGGTACACTCTTGGATTATACCCGTTAGCTACTACAGGATCTGTTGCTCCGTACTGTGAAGTGTATAGATCCTCTACAAGTTTGAATCTATCTACCCATTCACATTGTAGAGTGACACTTGCAAAGAATCTACCATCGCCGTCGAACCATTCTCGACGGGTATTATGTACTTCATTCGATGGTATAGCGGACCATTTAGCTGCCATAGTTACCTTAATACTGCAAAGTCAGTGCCTTCTTCAACAATCTGACGGAGAGTTTTAACTTGTTCCTCTGTTAAAGACAGTATCCCTCTCAACCTTGCGTCCAAAGTTTCTATTGCTTTAACTTCAGGGGATTTACCTGCATCAGCGAGTAATCCTTTTTGAATTGATTTACCAACATCCTCAACATTCTTAAAGTCAAACTTTGGAGTGAAGACAAAACCACCAAAAGGTTCATTCTCCGGCCCCTTATCTTTACCAAAGAACTCTTTAGTCTCTTCCACAATCTTTGGGATTGCTCCTAATACTCCAAATATAAAGTCTGACGCCTTAATATCTAGTCTCTGTTTACCTTCGGCACCAAACAGATCCTGTCCCTTCCCCCAAGCAAACCCTAATCCACCACCAATAACACTATACTTAAAGGAAAGCCCTATAACGCTCATAACATCCGAGATTTTATTACCAATGAAAGAGAGCGAATGCCCTAGATTAACAAAAGCATTAGCCCCTCTAGAAGCGCTATCAATAATATCATCCCAAGGTAAATCTTCTACTTGTTTAAACAACTCTACAAGATTATTGACCACTGGTATAAAGGCTTGCTGAGTCTTGACACCTATTACGTTTAAGAATCCCTGTATCTCAAGTTTCAATTTAATGGTGGATCGTGACCACCCAACTGTTTCAAGATTAGCTTCTTTTGCGGCAGCTACACTTTTCTTCAGAACTGCAATAAAACCTCCAAGGGCACTAGTAAGTAAAGTCAATGCCGCAACTGGAGCACCAAGAGAGAATGCAGAGAAGCCTACACCCATTAAAGATGCGCCTAATTGTGGACTTAAAGGTGCCACTACCGACGATGCTGCTAGGAATCCAGTAGCTACGGGAGAGATACCAAGGGCTTGTTGTGGGGTGGGTTGTGGGGTGGTACGTGGTCGTTGTCTCGCACCGCCGATACCTCTAGCCCCTCTAAACTCTTGAAAAGTTTGAGGGCCATTAGCCGTCGTTCTACTACTAGCTAAATATGCCCGTCTGTCTGTGTCTAATCTTGTTCTAGCCGCCATTCTTTCAGAAGAGATAATATCAGGAATAGGCGTCCTAGTTCCCCCAGCCCTACCTTGTATCTCTCTTGCATTTGGTACAGGGACTACACGACCTCGCAATACCTCATCTGCTTTTGCGATACGTTGACGCCTACGAACACCTGCCATAGTTTCAGAAGCTTCTTGTTTGCGTGCATCTATTACTGCTTCACCTGACTTTCTCATTTTCACATTATCATCACGTCTATCACGTAACTCTGCCTCTAAAGCGTTTACAACTAATTCTGTGGGAATCAGTGCTCCACCCCTCTTCTCTTTACTTGTAGCCATTGCACGGAGAGGGTGTCTAGGATCTGCTCTAGCAGATACTGCACCTCCCGCTCCGCCACCAAAAGGTAGCGAAGAGAGAACCGATTCAAAAAGACTAGATACGCCTCCACTTCTTGATCCGTCCTTATTTAAACTACCAAAATTCCTTAATCTACTTCTATTTATACCACCAGAAAGGTTATTATTTACTTTAGTTAATTCAGCCCGTAACCTTTGTACCCCTGTTATAGCTGTATTAATTCCAAGAGACTTACTTAAATCCAAACGTGCCGTTGGAGTTATAGCAAACGCTTTAACTAACGAAGAACGTACAGACTCTGAGAGCTTTTGTACTTGGCTCTGAGCTTCTGCCGTATTGAATTTCAGTGTTAGTACAACGTCCGCCATTATTTACCCTTATGCAACATCCATTCTTCATACTCTCGTGCGGTATTAAACGTCATTGTATTATCAACAACGCCACACAGCATCTGTTGTCTCTTAGGTGACAAGTCGGCTATTTCATCAGGGGTGTATCCATACTTCTGAGCCAACCACTTATAAGCATCAGCCTTTACGAACTTGTCGCTGGTTCGTCGTTTTTTACCGTACCCGTCTTAGCGTCTTTTTCCTTAACTTCAACCTTAGTTTCTTCAGTCCTAGCTTCTCTAGGGTTAAGTTTCGCAAAGGCTCTCATTATTTCATTCTGATTTTCAAGTACACGACACCATGCAATACACTCTATGTACTTCAATTTAGGATCGTGCTTGCGACACATCATCCAAAAGAGTCTAGCTACACCTTTGGGAGTATTAAGAATCTTAGTTCCTGAAGCCTCATAGATAGAAACGGCAATAGCCGCCCTTGTAGCTGTTTGCATTTCCTCTTCATAGGTAGCTTGAACAAGAGCAATTTGATCCTTGTCTCCTGATTCTTCTGCTTCTTCTAGTTCAAGTCGTAGCGAGTTTCTTGTTATAGAGATAACTTGAGACTGTACCCAAAGATCGATTGCGTCATAGTCTCGATCCGAGAATAGTACAGCGAGAAACTCTTTATCTTCTCCATTGATCCTTAGAGTCAACGGGTACTCAGCCGCAGTAACTTCGTGGTTTTCCATCTTAACCTCTTTGTTTGAGGGATATAAACTAATTATTATTCCAATTAATTAATAGAATAATGATTAGCTAAAACTAGAACGGCAATGTATCAGCATTAAGTTCAGTGGGCCACCACCAAGGATTAGAACCGCCGTCTTCACCAGGACGACCAATACGACCATTCTGACCTTCTTCAATATTGAAGCCTGCCATTGCGAAGTTATTTGTTTGGCGTATAATATCACCCGTATCCATATCTACTCGTAGATCGGATATGTCAACAAGGTGTGCCCAATACAAATCCCAATAATCTGTATTATCGACCCACAATCTTAGAATATTATTTCCACCCACGGTAGTAGACAAACAGGTAGAGGCTACAAGACTTCCACCTTCAGAGTTATTCTCTTCAGTTATTGCGCAAGAAAAATCAACGATCCCAGGTCGTCTCCCTGTTTTTCCTGAAGTGGAAGAGTTCACATAAGAAGGGTTATTAGCTCTGATAGTTAGTGCCGCTGTAACAATATTGGGCCACACGGTATTACCTACCGTCAATGTAACTTTCGTTCCACATACAATCTCAGGAATAGGCATTGCAGCGTCAACTGTTGCAGCAGATCCTTCAGTAATTCCAAGAGGTTCGCCAGCCGCAAAACTCATTGCCCAATTAAGAAGTTCACCAGTCCCCCAACTCCAATTGATTGTCACTTCCTGACAAATAGCATTATTAGCCGATTTTGTAACACCCGTCGTTGCACGAGCACCCGAAGTCGGGGCGGTGAACCCTAAGAAAGTGAAATACTCACTAGGCATTACGGGAGGAACACCTCCGTAACCCTCACAACTTCCTGAATAATCATAGATACCTTCTGTTCTTCCAGTACCTCCAAGAGTGTTTGAGGCTCTGTACTCAGCGGGTGTAGTTGTTTCTGACAACACCCAATTGCGTACAGTGTCATGACTTCCGAGTACGCCGAACTTCCCAGAGAAAACGCCGATATCTACTGCCCTCCTTAAAGGGTCTTCGGATTCTTGAAAATGCCTTTAAACATCTTCTCACCTAAGTTTCATAATCTACGGGTCTAAGTGAGCACCTTGTAATGCGTCAGAAGAAAAGTGCATCTCAACAAAGATAGACCATACCGCAATCCAGCCCTCTATTCCTCGTCGCCGGGCGGCGTCTACCTGATTGAAGTTTGATTCTACTATATTCGCTTGCGAAACAAATTTCAAACCTTCCCAAGTTAATACCGAGATTCTATATCTCCAAGCAAGCATTCCTGTAAAAATCGCCCATTCTACGGGGAAAATCTCTGAGTAGTTAAAGTCTCCAGAAGAAATGATCCAAGAGAAATGCCTCCTGATCATTGAGGTACTAGAAGTATTACAAAGATTCCCTGTAATATTTTCAGCAAACAAAGCTACTTCAGGGTAATCGACCGTAGACATATTAGTCTTCATCGGAGAACGGTCGTTATTGTTAAACTTTAGCTTGTTACCTTCTTTGACATCGAACCTAACATCCTCTTCCAACATACTCCAAAGTTCATCATAGACCATTTGGAACGGGTTAATTTTATCCTTAGTAGCCATGAGCTATTTACTTTTATTAGATTCTCGATACCGTTTCAAAATCCAGACTAGGGCCAACGATTCCATCTTAGCAAGCGTTCGTTTATTAGGAAGGGAGATAATATCTCTACCTCTAGCACGTTGTAATTTCGCTATAGTCCCTAAACGTCTAGGGTGTTTTCTCTGATTAGGTGTAGGTTCTCGATAATCAACTGATCCGCCGATACCTACTGTAATAGTGAAAGTCTGTTCAACTAAGCTTCTTAGTTGACCGGGACCACCCTTTTTCCTTGTCGCCCCAAGCAATTGTAATGTATCAGCAAGTATAGCGGTAGTTCCACGTTTTGGTTTAGCCCACTTACTGTACTTTTTATTGTTTAATCTTTTCTCTCTTAGTTCGACTGTCGCAGGTGCTAAGGGTCGCCATCTTTGTCCCGATTGACTTCCACCACCTTCTGATAGAATATTGTGCCGAGCATGGATTGAAGCAAAGTATTCATCAGCCCATTTACCAAGTAACTCAGATCGTTGAGAAGTAGAAGCCGCTGCCTTCTGTAAAGCTACTAACCCAGGCATCTGGATATTCACCGTAGACTTTATAGGTAATGTTACTGGCATAAAGAAAAACACAGTACGAAGAAGCTATTGAAAAACCTCTCCGTACTGTATCCGAAGTGTCCTGAATTAAGACTGCGTACCTCGAATCAAGGCACGGGGACGTGTAGGCATAATCAACGGATTCGATTGGACTTCAAGAGAAATACCTTTATCAAACGGCATTCGCTCTTGTTTTGCGTAGAAGTCCATACCCTCAGTGTTCACCGTTTCAATATAATCTGCCGGTCCATGGATCTCTTGGAACATTCCCTGCACACCTGTTGGGAAGAAACGACACTGACTAGTGTTAATCCAGGAAGTTCCACCCAATGCTGCACGAGAATTAAAGAAAGTAATTCCTGCAAAGGTAAAACCTTCTTGACCATCAGGGCCTGCGAAGAATCCCGCACCACCCATTTGCGAAGTACGGAGGAACCTGCCGTCTTGCCAACGGTCGTATGCTTCTTTTACCAGAGCATGACTAACAAGAGCGTCCCACCAAGTGTTTCCACAAATCCCAATGATACCAGTCAACAAAGTTCCACCGAGTGCGGTGTGCATATTACGAACAACTTCTGCACATGCAGCTTTGATGTCCGTCGTAGCGACTGAGAAAACAAAATCGGTGGATTGTTGAGTAGTACCAAACTCAGTGAAGTAGTTATAAATCGTATCGCCACTTGCATCAAGAACGATACCTTCAAGAGCCTTATGACGCCAATACTCTTTTGTAACATCAATGTTATCACGAAGACCTACTGAAACATCATTCACTTTTTGAGCAATTGTTTCAATAACATTCTCAGTGCCAAATGCTCGAATGTTCTGGACATCCTCAGCAAGAATACTTGCTGTTTGAGACAAATGTGGAACAATGAAGTTTCTCGTGATACGGTTCGGTCGATTCTCTGTAGCTTCAGTAGTTCCTCTCGCAGATTGAGGCACAAGAGACAAAAGACCTTCACGACTTTCTACGACTGCTGTAGTTGTTGTGATACCTTTTCTTTCAAAAAGTCCCATATTCCCTAACCAATTTGGTTGGTAGGGAATCAAATCCAGTGCGGTGGTCAGTGACACAACAGAAAAGCTGTCACTGTTAAATGTGTCTAGCATCGACATTTGAATATCTCCGTTTTAAAGTTAACAGCTTTAACTAGTAGCTTGTGTCTTAAGTGGTCTGAGTTGAAGTTACAGTCGGTTGAACCTTCGTATAGATCAGCAAAGATTCACATGCTGAAATATAATCAGCTTCAACAATTGCGACACCGTACACATCGTTCACCGGAATCCTACCCTCATTAACAAGGGCCGGACCACGAGCAAGTACGGCGTATAGAAACGCAGTAAGATCCCCCGCCGCCATTGCAGCAGAAAGAATCTCACCGTCAAGAACAAATCCATCAACATTTCCGGCAGTAACTTCAGCCGATGAAGCAAATTGCCATTGACTACTTACCAACCGTAAAGGTTGCCCAAGCAACTCAGTCGTAACAGCGATAGAGGCCGCTGTTCCGGCAGTTGTCGTATCATTCTCAATAGTACCTGTCTCACGAGTGTATCGATGATCGTTTTCCCAGATAGCAAACTCTGCTGGGCGTAGCCTGCGTGAATTAGACGCCATTTTGCTTATTCCTTATCTTAGTTCAATTTATCTTTGATTTGCTTGACTTAGTTTTTAGCCTATTAGCCTGCCGCTCTTGCTCGTCTCTTCTCAGCATTAGCGATAACAGGGTTAATTTCTTTATCCAAAAGTACACTCATATCCCCACCCTGTGGACCTGTTCCCTCTGAGAGCTTGATTGGATCGTTATCTCTCAAAGCATCAATCACTTCATTGAATTTATCTTCTTTATCTTCTGCCAAAGAAAGTGTCAAGTCAGCATCGCCACAGAAAACTTCTTCTAATTTAGTTTTGACACAAGTTAAAATCTTTCCCTTCTCCACAAGTGCGGAAAGTTTCAACTCACGATTCTCACGGAGCATCGAAATCTGTGCTTTTGATACTCGAATTGGATCAGCCTTTGGAGGATTCAACTTCTTGTACTCAGAAAGTTCAAGAGTGATGTCCTTGACTTGCTTCCCCGAAGTCTGCTGAACTTCCTTAAAAGCGTCTGCAATTGCTCCAAATGCTTTCCCTTCGTCAGCAAGGATTTCTTCACTCAACTGTAGGCCGATGTCAGCGGCCAATTCTTTGATCGGCATAATAGTTTCCTTCTTTATCGGGTCTGTAGAATCTGTAAATTCAGTGGTTAAACTGGCCGCGATTGGTGTGAAACCATCTAAACCAGGAATCACAGGGTAATCTGTTAGAGCTACGTGCCTAACGGGGCGAATGTACTCATTTTTCTTACCATCTTCAAACTTACCAGGGCAATAGATACTGGTCTGTGCGGTCTTAGCTAACTTAGCTGCTTCTTTATCTCGAAACTCAGTTAACGAGAATAAACCTGGACGATTCTTACTGTCAGGTTTAACAAACCATTTTAAATTATGCCCACGATTCGCTTCAGTTTCTTCTGTGTGTTTTGTCGGAAGGTTACATTTATTCCCATTCTCAATGTAACGATTACTCTCAGCGGCAACTTGTTTTAACGCATCTTCCGTTAATTCAAAGTCAACGGGGCCTTTAGAAGTCTTCATTCTAAAGTTACCAGGGTACGCATGTTGTTTCTCAAAAAGAAGCGTACCTTCTTCACCTAAACAAATTAGGTCACAATCTTTCGGACAAACTAAATGAGTATATTCTGACATAATTCTCTTTCGATAGTCATCTCTACTATACAGTGTACACTAAGTGTCTTTAAGTGCAAGATATTCCACTTGCAATTGCCTGTGGATAATCTACCGCCCTCTCTGTGTACACTAGAAGGCTTAATCTCCCTCCATGAATATCCGCATAAGTTCTTTCAACCATCTTTCTATGGTTAAGAACTTCATCAACCTCTTCAGTATCTATTAACTTCCTATTATCATAGAGTAATACTCCAACCAATCTCGCTGAAAGAGTCACGATAATGGGGTCATAAGCAGCAGAAACAAGAGTAAAAGGTACAGTGTACCTGCACCCGTATAGCCTTGCGTTTATTTGATCATAAGCCTCTTGGATACTCCAAGTAATACGAGTCGCAATCTCTGTGGAGTCTGCGTCGTTATTTAGATCAGCCCACTTGGAAACATTCAATGGGCCGAAGATGCTTTCAGTATCTGCTTTTACTGAGTAGACCATAGTTTAACCTTCCTCGAAATTAGCCTTCCTCTAGCTCGTTTAAGAACTCTTCAATATCAGAAGCATCTGCGGCCATAATCTCGTTCATAGCAGAATCAAGTGCCTTACGAAGTTTCTTTCTTCGATACCCTTTCTTACGAAGAGTCTTACGCAACCTTGATCTCGCAATGTTTGGGTGTTTCTTAATTGTTGCTGCTCTTGAGGCATTACTACTGTCTTGACAGTTCTCAAAGAGAGTAGAAATAAACGGTATAAGAATTGTCAACCATTCCATAACTTTCTCCTAGTTTGTTTCTAAGTAGGTACAGGAATTTGAATGAAAGTAGGAACAGCTACTTCCAATATTACGTAGAGAGTTAAGTTTCTATATGTTCGGAAACTATCGTACCCTATCCCATTGTCACCCCACGATGATGACCATGAGTTAGCATACGGGACAAATGAATCGTTTCCTTCATACATCAATCCAAAGTAAGGTACACAGTGTCTTGATCGTCCTACGATACCACAGAAGTTGTTAGCTAATGCAGATTCAATTTCATCCCCACCTCTAGCAGTTCCAAACTTAGTTACACGATGTTGAATCTTCTCTTTGTAATTACTCGGAGGTTTTTTACGATAGTCTAGAATATTCCAAGTAAGATCAAATCTAGAATCGTTCTCAGGATTACTAAGAGGTAATGTTCCTACTTTAGATACACGTTTCATACCATCAGAAATCATTGCCCCTGACATAAGAGTTCTACCGATATAACGATAAACAAACATACCACTTAAACTAACATGGTACTCTTTACCATATCGACGATTGTATGTCAGTTCTAATGCTTGTGCGGAACCAAAGCCAACACAGGCAGATGTTCTACCCTGTGAATAGATTTGACTTACTGATTTCTGTTGACTCTCCCAATTCTTTTTAGCCAGCTCTTTACGTTCAGATTTAGTCAACATTAAGTGAGGATATTCAGTTTCAAAACTACTCATCAAAGATGATGCAGCTAGTACCTCATCATCTGTTTCCTCAATCAAACCGGGACCATTTTGATCTGAGTCAATATGATCGTCTGGTACAATTGATAGATCTATGTCTACAAACTTTCGATCTATAGGGGTTGGCATTTTACCGATCTCTTAATTCACCATCTCTTTTATTCGGTTGATTAGATCGCTTCCTGTTTCTAACTCACCCAACCATTTAACGACGACGCGATCTGAATCGTCTAGTTGGGTTAAGAAGACGAAAGGGAGTTTTGACCCTAATGGTATTCGCTTAACATATTCCTTGACTACTTCGTTTTTACTTCCGTCTGGATTCTCTGCATCTGGATCAAGCGTTATTTGCGATACGTCGTCTTGATTCTCATCTACAAATGTTCTTATCTCCAGTAAAGCATCTGATTGGTTTCCTGTTTGTTTTGATGCTTCACTGATGATTATTGCTGTTACTTTTCCACTAGTCTTTACATCTGGATTATCAGGTGGTGGTCTTGATCCCTCAACAGTGATATTGAATATTCGTTCAACACTATCAAACTTCTTTGATTCCCAATTAATCATCCATGCATCTAGAGTAATCTCATACTTTCCTGGTGGTGCCCACACTGAACAAGTAGATCCCTTGTCGTGTGGTCTTAGATCTGTCTTAGTAGCACGAGTACGCCATTGGATCTTTGCTATCTCAAATCCCTCTTCTATTTGGATATCAGCAGACAGTTCAATAGCCCGATGTTCTTTGTAAGTAAATTCCTGCTCTGCGAGGACGTTTACTTGTCCAAGTAACGCTGATAGTAATGCTATTGATAGTGCGTTCATTTTATTATGTCCACCGTGAATGTGCTCGAATTTCACACGTACTAGATTCATGATCAGAAGTCGGTGTAATTACCTTAGCTCTGTAGTGCCAAATTCCTGCTGCATCTATATCATCAGCTACAGTTATATAATATAAACTTCCATCTGTTCCATCTGACGTAAATGTAGCTGCTTTAGCTTCAATAGTCCCGTCCGGTTTTTGAAAAATTATTTGTTTAGTTGTAGCCAAAGAAATATCTACAACAGTTCCATCTTCATCAATCACCACTAAAGTAAATCTAGTTCCATAATCATCCACATGAAGTTTTTCAAGCGGGCTACAAATAGTGAAGTCGGTCATATTTTAACTCTCCTTACTAATTGTAATAAAGATATCTTGACCTTAGTATCTAAATCTGTAATAATTACTTGTCTGATTGGGTCGATTATAAGTACACGAGTTACATATTCTGTAATACCTGCCACATCCCCGCTCACACCTCTCCAAGTTCCACAAGCAAAGGTATTAGATTGAAACGTCTTAGGTTCAAATGTATCTTTTGCACTAGCCATCTATATCTCACGTACATTAACCTAC
>Ga0209756_1003899_pt1 | contig 11828 bp, 11 predicted proteins | sample ETNvirenome_6_85_FD_184071 | JGI IMG/M metagenome (GOLD analysis project Ga0209756, IMG submission 184071) | Marine viral communities from the Pacific Ocean - ETNP_6_85 (SPAdes) (version 3) | ecosystem: Environmental > Aquatic > Marine > Oceanic | place: Pacific Ocean | collected 2013-06-19
CTGCCAAACTATCATTTTGACCAAATTTATCTAACAAAAGCTTGTCCCAGTCTTTAGTGAGAAAAGCCACGTCACAATCGCATATAATGAAGAAATCAGTTTTAACATATTTTGAAAGCTTGTCTAGTGCTTCTCCGTGACCGTAACTACCAGCACCATCAGATCTACAGTCGAGTATCTCGATATTGTGCTCTGACGAGATATTCTCTAGCTTACTTCTTGAAACATAATTATCGTTTATCCCAAGTAAAAATCTAAAATCTGTAGATGAAGCGGTTTTTTCCACCGTTTGGATTAAAAACTGAACATAGCTCTCTGAGTTTCTCCCGCAAGCTATTAAAAAATCAACCCTTTCTTTCATCATTAATTTCTCCTAGAATTCCTGAATCGTAATTTTCGTGCTTTAGATAGATCCTCTGACCTTCTATCAAAATGTAAGGTGCCGGCTTGTTACTAAAAGTCAAAGACCTTACCTCTCTTAAAAACCTCTCTTTATCTACTATTAGGTTTTTGTTCACCTCATGCGACATGTCTTTTTCCCTGTAAGTAAAGAAATTTTTCTCTTTATTTTTGTATTCTAATTTTTCTTTATTTATTATTTTTTTAAAATTCTTCTTTAAAAGTCTTAAACCTATATCGTTTGCCATAAGGAATATATCTTCTGCAGTGTGATACCGCTCTATGATAAATTTATCTGTATCTATTATCTTTCCCTCATCGACCTTTTCATCGACGAAGTGAATAGTGCTCCCATGATAAATCTCTCCATTTTTTATTGCCCAAGTTGCACAGTGCCTTCCTTTATACTTTAGCATATACGAATGATGAAAGTTTATCACCCCTGCTGGGACCTTTTCAATTTGATTTTTTTTTAATATTTTCCAATATCCTAGAGATAAAACCAAGTCTGAGTCATCTAAGAGACTATCAACATTATCTACCAAATCTACCCTATAATCTGAGAAGTTATCACTAAAAAATCCTCTATTATTAGTGTGAATTCCTGAAATTTTGAAATCTCTTGTTGTTTCTGACCGCTCCAAGATCCACGTTAGGTAAGGTTTAAAAAAATTCTGTTTTCCATTAAAGAGTATTCCACACTTCATTTTAGTATTATTTGTTGTTTACAAAGATCTATAAGAGTCGCTACTATGATTTCTATATCTTTCTTATTAATCCACCAGCCGCAAGGTAGAGAAATTTGATGACTGTGAAAATAGTCGACTCCCGGGAGATCACACTGGCTATCCCTGAAGCATGTGTAATTGTGATTAGGTATGTGAACCAGTCCCGCACCAATCCCAGCATTATTTAGATCTATAATGACCTTGTCCCTATCAATATTTTTATCAAGAAGAACTGTGTAAACCCAAAAAGACGGAAGAGAATTATCCGGATACAAAAGAGGAGATATCAGGTCAGAATCTGAGAATAATTTCTCATATTGAAGTGCATTTTCTCTGTGATTTTTAATAATAGAATCTATGTGATCTACCTGAGAAAGTCCAATAGAGGCTGATATATTATTCATATTAAATTTGTACCCAGCCTCAACGACGTCGGCCTCCCATCTCTGACCCTTCCATTCACCGTCTTCATCCTTGGTAGACTCTCTATCTAGACCGAACCATTTTAGACTTCTTGCTCTTTCTAGGTCCTTGTCCTCTAGACAGATTAATGCTCCTCCGTCTCCACAGGTTATATGTTTTATTGCTTGAAAACTGTAGCAGGTAAAATGAGCGTGATTTGAAACGTCAGTGTCTTTGTAAAGAGATCCAAAAGAGTGAGCAGCATCCTGAATTAGCTTGATTTTATTCTTTTGACAAATGCTCATAAGCTCTCTAAGATCGCAAGGCAAACCTGCCCAATTCACACACATGACAGCTTTTGTCTTATTAGTGATTTTTCTCATGACATCTTTCGGGCAGATGTTTCCTGTTTTTGGATCTATATCAGCCCACACTATTTTTCCACCTAAGTTTAATATTGGCGTATTTGTTGCTAAACAAGTCATAGAAGTTGAAATTACTTCATCACCACACCCCACGCCCGACAGCTTTAGAGCCATAGTAAGAGCGCTGGTGCAGCTATTAGTCAATACGATGTTTTTAATCCCCAACTTTCGAGATAGACTTTCAGAAAATTGCTTGACTTGGACACCCTCATTAAAAAACCCAGTATCAATCACACTAGATATATTTCTTAATGCGGATTCCTTATCAATATGAACTTTAAACATGGGAAACTTCATTTATTTAAAAACTTTTCCACTGACTCTCACAAATTACTTTTTAGAAGTATCAATCTCTTCGATGTTAATTCCTAGATATTTTTCTAAATTTAAATCAAGATGACCCAAGCCAAAAAGATATTCTCTTAATTCTTCTTTTGATAGAACATCGTCATTACTAGAATAGTCAAACATATCTGAAGAATCTCTACGAACCGTAGATATGGATGATTCAAGGATGTAATGGCTTCCGATATCCCTAGCTCTTAAAGACTCGGCTTCACAAACTAGTTTTTCATGGATCTTTTCTCCGGGGCGTATACCGATGACAGAAATGGGCTTTCCTGAAATTTCTGAATATATTTCTGCCACATCCTTTATCCTCATGGAATTAAGTTTTGGAATTAATATCTCACCTGTTTCTGCCATTTCTACAGCCTTTATTATTAAATCCACACTTTCGTCCAAAGTCATGACATACCTTGTCATTCTTTCATCTGTGATTGTGATGTTTTCATTGTTTAACGATTGGTATTTAAACAGAGGAATTATACTGCCCCTAGAGTCAAGAACGTTCCCATACCTTGTGCCTATAAATCTTATTTTTGATTTATCAAAGTTTAGAGCTTTACTAGTAACAATCCTCTCTGATATTGACTTGCACATTCCGTAAACATTAATAGGCTCACAAGCTTTATCAGTGCTTACCATCAAAACTGTAGAACATTTAAGTCTCTCTATGTTTCTCTCTATCACTTTAACTACATTTTTAGGACCTAAAATATTAGTTTTTATAGACTCTTCCGGAGCTAGTTCACATGTATCGACTTGCTTAAGGGCAGCTGCTATGATAATGGTGTCAGGATTAAAATTAATTATGACTTGTTCCAATCTTTCGAAGTCTCTTATGTCACCGACAAAAAACTCAAGATTACTATTGTGATTTTGTTTATTTTTAATAGTCCAGTGTTTTGCTTCATCTCTGGAAAATACACCAACTATGTTATTATCCTTCAGCCTGGAAATCAGAGACTTCCCCAAAGATCCGGTCCCACCTATTACTAATATCTTCTGATTTGTCATTCTATAGCATTCTTTTATTTCTCCAAACCCTAGTACAGTTTGGATTCATTGCGGACTCCTGTCGGGAAGGGTGGAGAAGCTCAAATTCTTTGTCCAATATCTCGTAATACAAGGGTCTCTCTTTTCTGGCCGAAAGAAGATCTGGGCCATCGTTTTCATCATCGTCGCTGACGTCATGTTTGATAAAGTTTTCTACATAAATTGCATTTGGAACCATGTGTGAATGAACGTTCTTGAGGGCTGCGATAGGGCTCGGAACATGTTCCAGGACCTCAAAACACAAAAGAGCGTTGAGTTTACCAGGCGAAAACGAAGGCAAAGAAGTAGGAGTAATTGTCTCAAAATTTAACTTGATGTTCTTTAGAGCTTTCCTTTCAAGGATTTTCGGAAGTCGATATTGCGCAAAGGTAAAATGTTCACTTTCCACATCGGCTAACGTCAAAGTGAGGGCCGGCGCATTTGTTGGATCTAAATCCTCTAAAAGAGAGGTCAAAAACGGGGCGACTCCACAACCATATTCACCTATGTGGGCGCCGTTGAAAAGAGCGCCTAGGCTGATTAAGTTTTGAAAAATCGACATATGTAGGGTTTTCAAGTCCTTGTGACGAACACATTGACGAAAAGCACTCCAGGCGCCTTGGTCTTTATAAAAATTGAAGACCTCGTCGAGAGTCTTTCGCTCGGAGGATCCCCATATATCCTCCATAGTCATATTCGAAACTGCATGCGTCGTTGGGGAAGAGGGTAAACTTGGCTTCCGGCCAGGGGCCCGGGTGCCAAGCTCAAGAGCCTCCTCCGGAGACACGTTGTAATATTCACACAGATCATTATACCATTCCATTCATCACTCCTTTATTAGAAATTTAACATATTTTTTGTATATTTTTAACCTAAAACGTCAGGCTCTCTATGATTCTTACATACTCGTCAACAACGTTATCGTTTACCGCTTTATACTGCAGTGTTGCCGCGGCGTATTGACGGTAAGAAGATACCACCGTTCGTAAGGAAGATAGCATTGAACTGAAGTCGCCGTACGATTCTCCGAAACCCCTGCAGTATTCGATAATACTACCGCCAGTATTCTTGTAAACGACAGGCAAACCTGCCGCCAAGCCTTCTAGAACATGATTGGCTCCAGCCTCTTCTTCGGAGGCTGTCAAGTATATATCGTAATGCGGCAACATATCTGCCAACACATCAACAGAGACCGGTTTGATATGATTTTCAAATTTAATTTGATCGGGTTTGCGCCCAATATAACAAAACTCGAACTCTTTGGTGTCACAGCAATATTTGTCAAGTTTCTCGTAAATATCAAAACCCTTTTTAGGATTAGTCGACCAGTGGTGGGTGACGATTCTTGGCCTAGATGAGACTACACCACTTGTTTTCCTGTTCTTGTAAAAATTGTGGGGAGGGCAGTTGTATATTACACTATAATTTTTTCCAGCGAAACCGATATGTTTCTTAGACCACTCGCTTGGAAAAATAAAATAATCCGATTTATCTAAGCAGTATTTTATCAACTCAGTTAAATGAGGTTTGTTGTGAGTTCCGACGTCGCCAACTCTCTGAATTATTCTAGTATTTAAGTGTGCTCTTTTGTAAGCATATAGGTGATCTATGTTTTCGCCGAAAGTATTGGGTCTGGGGTCGAAACAAAACATTATATTTATCCCTCCCTCTAACTGATAAACCACGTCGTGACCCTTGGATAGGAGAGTTTCAACCAATTTGTTTATCGTTTTTGCGCCGCCACCCCAAGGGCCAAATTTTGGCTCTCTGTTGACATATATCTTCATTTCAAAAGTTTAATGTCGTTTGCGACCATCCGCTTCACTAATTCAGGAAACTTCACGCGGGGTTGCCATCCGAGAGCTTCCCTTGCATAGGAAGAATCTCCCTTGAGAACATCGACTTCGGCCGGCCTCATAAAGCGCGGGTCTTGTTTGATATACTTATCCCAATTTGATATCCCAATTTCAGCAAAAGCCTGCGTAAGAAAATCTCTAATCGAATGGGTCTCTCCGGTGGCAATCACAAATTCATCAGGGTTTTCCTGTTGCAGCATCAACCACATAGCTTCCACATAGTCGGGAGCATACCCCCAGTCACGTTTCGCCTCCAGGTTTCCCAGAGTGATGTGCTCTGCCAGACCTAGATGGATCCGTGCAACGCCATCCGATATTTTTCTTGTAACAAACTCAATGCCGCGGCGCTCAGATTCATGGTTAAACAGAATCCCGGAGCATGCATAGATATCGTAGGATTCTCGATAATTCTTCGTAATCCAATGGCCATACAATTTAGCAACTCCATATGGAGAACGTGGATAAAATGGAGTCGTTTCGCTGGCAGGATTCTCAATCATTCTGCCGAACATCTCAGAAGAACTAGCCTGATAAAATTTCACTGGTTTTCCATATTCGCGAATTGCTTCAAGCATTCGTAACACGCCTAGGCCAGTAACTTCGCTCGTATACTCTGGTGTGTTCCAACTTTCACCAACAAACGATTGCGCAGCAAGATTATATACCTCATGAGGATCGGATTCTTTCAAACACCGTACTAAAGAATTCTGATCGGTCATATCTCCGTTAATAAAGTGGAGGAGACCTTCTAAATGCTGGGTGTTAACTCTGTTTTTGGTAGAAGAACGGCGTTCGACTCCCCAAACTTCGTACCCCTTTTGGAGTAAAAAATCGGCCAGATGTGAACCATCCATTCCGTTGATACCTGTTATAAGCGCGCGTTGCTTCATTTTATGACCTCATGCCCTTTGGGACTTTTTTAATAAACTTGTCGTTTTCGTTATCGAGAAAATCAAAAATTGCCACATCAATGTTATTGATCCGACAAAGTTCCTTCATCGCTTTAGTGTCTTTTGGTAAACATACCCCCCCATATCCCCCGAAATCGTCACTGACATTCAAATATTGTCCGTCTGTAACACCATGGAACAAGAAGGCATCCTTGATGGCGCCGTAATTGGCCCCAAAATGAGTCGCAACTCGATGAAAGCAATTTGCAAACGTAATTCTCATAGCCTTATATGTGTTGGCAAAATATTTTACTAACTCAGCCTCAGTGGGCTCCATATGAACCCTGTGGGTTGGGAGGGGGCCGTGGCTTTCAACCACCAAGTCGTAATGCTTTTTGTTTACCGAACCAACAACTAATATGTTGTTATTGCTCACAAAATCTTCATAAGCGCAACGTTCACGCAGGAACTCTGGAACAAAACAGAAGTTAAGATGTGGGTATTGTGTGGTCATCGCATCAGTAGTTCCCGGTTCTACTGTACTCTTTATCGCAATCAAACCTGCGTATTTTAGTACAGATAGTTTCTGAACGACGTCGTTGATAGCGGATATATCACAGCGCCCGTCTGCCAACGACGGAGTACTGACGGTTAAGTAACAGATTTCAGTATCCAGCACATCCTCGATGTTGGTGTTTTCTAACTTTATATCATAAACGCTGACATGATGGCCGATGTGCTCAAATCCCCTTTGGATTGCGGTGCCGACGACACCTAGGCCGATGATTCCTAATTTCATCTTTCTATCACCCCTTTAAGTGTTGAGATGTACTTCTCAACGTGAGAATTGATATTGAACTTTTGAACATTTTCGAAGTTTCTTTCGACGTCGTCTTTTGTTGGAAAATACAAATCTTCTTCTATATCAATTATACAGTTTTCACAAATCACATCCTCCGCTATCCCCATCCTCGTGGATATGATCGGAACCTTCATGGCTGGGGCCTCAAGTAGGGCTTGAGGCCCCCCTTCGTGTCTTGAAGAAACGATATATAAATCACAAGCAGCGTACATCTGTCTTAATACTTGGAAGGGGGCCATCTCAATATACTTATATTCAATGCCAGCATCGTTTAATCTGTTGATTATATATTGTCGTCGCCAGCCGCCCAGCAAAACCAGAGTCTTATCATCGGATATCTTTTCGACATAATCACAAAACAAATCCGGACCTTTTGCTAATTTTGGACTTTTCAAGTCACCACCCTCAGTGTCTCTCTGGAACGAACCTATTACAAAGCGGTCTTCGGAAATGGATAATGCTTCCCGGGCGTCGATCTTCTCCATAGGATACCACAGATCGGGATCAAACCAATAACTAATAATATGAATCGGTCTAGATGTAAGATTACTTATAAAATTAGCAGTATATTTGTTTGGCACATGGTAAGCATCCACAAATTGATCACGGGCCGTAAACTCGGCCAGCTGGGTTTCAGCAAATTTGCTCGGATCAATATGGTGGATAGTACACAGCACGCTCTTAGAAACTAAAAACTCAGGCGGAATCGATCTCCACTTCCAAGGTGCCATCAACCATATCAACTCGCAGTCGTTTAAACTTGCGGTGCCATCCAAGGGGGTATGTTTGAGCCACTCTCTGTGAATGCGATCAAGAATCCAATTCTCGTCGGCACTGTTCATGAAAACTTTCATTTTAAAACCCGAGAAGACTTTCCATAAACGACTCATATTTACACGCCGTTTCGTGTATATCCACCTCAGCATTATAACAGTTTGAACTAATATTTGTTAAGTCTAAGCGGCGGATTCCGTTTAAACGCATCGGTTCATAATCCCATGGTGTCTCCTCGACTATGATTGCATCAGGTCCAGCGACCTCTCGGGTGCCGCCAACAGAGGAACATACTATCTTACACCCTGAGGCCCGGGCGTCGACAACCACGTTAGGGCACGAATCCGGGCTTGACAGGTGGATAAAGTACTTCGATGTTTTGTAAAGAGAAAAAAGCTGTTCTATATTAAGTCTACCGGCATAGATAACTCGATGATCATCAACCGCGTGTTCTCTAGGCACAAAGCCAGCAATCACCAAGCAATCATTGGGGCCCCCATACTGTTGAAAAAATTCTATGTTTTGCTGTAATCTTTTAAATACACGCGGGGCTTTAGGATTATCACTATAATACCAACTTGATGCACAGGACCAGACGTTGTCGTATTTGTTAGTCAGTTCGTTATCCATCACGGGGATCGTGTTGATATATTCAATATCAGCGCCATTGTGAATTACATCATAATTTGTATGCTCACCAAAAAACTTAAAAATCAACTCCTTGCTGAATTCGGACTGGAATATTATTCCTGCCGCGGCCCTGTAGGAACGCAGTATATTCTTGTTCTTTGCCACAAAATCAGAGTCTGTATCGAAATAGATCCCATCCAGCCGAAGAACCATAGGGGCCACCGGGGTAGCCATGTGAGTCTCGATGAAGGAAAGTTGTACATCTGGAGAAGGTGTTTCAAGTGAACATTCGTGACCCATTTTGATCAATTTGGTTTTCAATTTTTTCCCAAAATGATTGGGCCCAGAAGTCGACCCTAAATTAACATTGTCTAGTAAAATTTTCACAGCTTTTCAACAGGCTTATAAGGCTCCTTCTCACGCAGGTATTGACTAGTCCGCAATTGCAACTGCCGCTTGTCTTTATGAACGTTTAGCGGATTGTTGAAATTATAGACATATAGTATATCCTCAATAAATTCTGTTCTCTCTCGGGCCATCTCAATCATCGGATACATAAATGCTTTATCAATAGATGTTTTATAGAACTCGCCATTCCAGTCTAAAAAGTCTTCATATTTTATTTTCTTCCACAAGCCGTATTTGAATGTCCTAAGATGAGAAACTCTCCACTTATCCTTTCGAAAATCAAAGTTTTTATCGCTGAGTTGTTCGATTGAATAAGCGGTTGATTCTATCCCCCTAGTTCCATGTGGGAATTCTAAGTAGCTGCCATACGTCATCCAACAATCAGTATCGTTATAACGCTTATTCAAGCTGCTAAATACTTCTGGACCCGCTAACCAATCATCCCCGTCTAGGGTTACTATGATATCATCATCTTCCGGGTTCAACGCAGCAATTCCGTCGTATATGTTTCGAAGAGAGTACTTTTTTTCTGTATTAGTTGTAATCGTTACTTTGTCGCTAGTTGCGGCCTCCCGGCGTGCGGCGGTGACCGTTTTGTCGGTCGATATATCGTCAACAAGGATGTATCGATAATTGCTGTAATTTTGGCCTATTACACTCCTGACCGTGCGGGCAATCCACTCCTCGACATTATACATCGTCGAAACAACCAGAATCCTTCTTTCAGGCAGCATTTTCTACAACATTCCAAAATCTATCAGGTTGTTTACGTAAGTGCTCTTCAATTTTCTCGATGTCCAAATCCTTGAACCACGACTCCGTTGCATGCAACACATTATCGTTAATGTTCACCTCACACCCAAGAAGAACTGCTTCTATGACTAGTCGTGGGCAAGTATCATACCCCTTCGGAAGAAAAGAGAGACCCCGAGACTGTGCCAAAAGCTCAAGCACCTCGCCGTACGGCTTCCCATGGACTTTCGTGTATTCATGTGAGTTATCTTTGCACCACTTTTCGGAATCTCCAGAGCCCTTAACCCAAGAGGGAGACGAAGAGACAACCCAATTTTTGCTCTTCTTGTCAGAATATTTCTCCCTAAGAGTGGCAACAAACTTAAAGAACTCCTCAGGGAAAAGGGCGGAGAGGGTTGATACTTTGTGCTTCTTGAGCTTAAGAGCCTCCATGTGTAGTTGCTTTTGCTTCTCAGAACGGAAAAAGGTAAGCTTAGAATTGTTATAAAATTCAGCAAGGACATGTCCTCGGTCACCTTCTCCACATTCACACTCGGCACCACCATTAAATACCTGACAGAGTTGGGGCAGACGATGTTCACAGAATTTAAAATCAGACTCTGAGACGTAGTAGGACAAGTTGCTCGCACTAATCTTCTTTATAAATTCAAGAGGTACTGACGCGATATTTGCAAACACCCACGTCTTGTCCTTATAAAAGTCCAACACATTTTCAGAAAGAGCCTGCGAGTTTATCAGTAAGCTAGTTCCGGGACACTTGTCAATCAAGGTTTGGAAACTTAACTCAGCGCCTCCGGTATATTGGTGTGCAAACGCGTCACTAACAAAAACATAGTCTGCGTCCGGTAACTCCTCGTCGAGACCTGTTGCTTGTACGAACTTATCATACATCTTCTCCTCAGTAAAGTTCTCCTTTATATGCTTTTGGAGTTTGCGGGCCCAAGACTTAAACCTATTATGGTCTTTGTAGACCTCACGCATCTTTGCCTTTGCTTTCGACTCGATAGGAAAACACCATTTCGATTCTTTTTCCAAAACTCCGGGCCAAACAGACTCGGGTTGAATGTTGGCAATATTATAATCAACGGTAGCAAAAAGAGGCTTATTTTTCTTCTTGCCCTTTTTGGTTTTAGCCGGCACATAGAGGAAATCACAATGACCGCTCCAATCAGGAGCTATGATGGGGAGACCCACTGTCGCAGCTTCAAAGATCGGTAAACCAAATCCTTCTCCGTGAGTCAGAGTTAGAAAGGCTTTAATCTTTGGATGTGTGTATAAACCATGTATCTCTTCTTCAGTCATATCACCGTGGATGAGATATACCTTACACTTTTTATCAGGATATTGTTTAACGATCTTTCGATAAACTTCGATTGTTTTGGCCCGGTCGATAACTGTATTGTTGGCTTCGTTAGTTTTAAGTACGAGGCCGACGGTTTCGTCTTCCTGAAATTCATCTAAAAACCACTTTACTGTATTATCGATGTTTTTACGCGTGCTTCTTTGTGCCACTACAAGGAAATTAAATTCCGTCTCTAGTTCCAAGTCAAGTGTAGAAGGCTCTATCGTTCGAAAACAATAATTAACAGATTCCACCGGAGTTGTGACCTTATGTTCGGACAACTTCTGGCCTGTTTGTTTATCAATAGCATCTAGTACGGTTGTGTCAAAGCCGTGTTTAGCGTGATTTGAAACCACAATAATCTTATCCATCATATCAGACTTTTCAAACCATGCGGGAGAAATCAAATTGGACTCGATGCCAGCTGTATATCCGATGTTAATTGGAGCTAACTTTTCCCACTCATTTGGGATGGTAATCTGTAATGACGCGTCATAAGTTCCCTTGTTATGTTGATGTATTCCAGTCTTTTCTGACAGAGAATCGATCCAACGCCGTTCTTCAGTCTCCTCCATAACCCATCCAGTCTTACCCCAATTAAGGATGTCGACATAAATGTCAAAGATATCTTCTCTCGTCCGTAGTGATCTCAAAGCAAAACGAGCTTGTTCACCGTACCCGCTTTGACTTAAAATAGGGCCGCGCACCAATATACGCTTCTTCATCACGAAACCTCCATAAAGTGCCATGGCTGATGATTTTTGCGATTTTCCCATGAACCACACTCATCATGAATATTTGTCATCAATTCAACCCAGCCCTCATTGAACGAGGCGAATGAGTAGTTATCCGTGACATGCTGTATGCCTAGTGCACCCATCTCTTCTCTTTCTGTCGAAGTCATCTCATACATCCTCAGCAAAGCGTCTTTGACGTCGTCTCCCGAAAGACGGTCCTCATATATGTACGGGACCTCTTGACT
>Ga0209756_1003900_pt1 | contig 11822 bp, 16 predicted proteins | sample ETNvirenome_6_85_FD_184071 | JGI IMG/M metagenome (GOLD analysis project Ga0209756, IMG submission 184071) | Marine viral communities from the Pacific Ocean - ETNP_6_85 (SPAdes) (version 3) | ecosystem: Environmental > Aquatic > Marine > Oceanic | place: Pacific Ocean | collected 2013-06-19
TAAAAGGTTTTCTTGTTGTATCTTTTATTGCCATTCTATTTTAGTTCCTCCGGTATTCTATTTATATCTAACCTTACTTCTGTTTCTTCGTTATCTGGTGATACATTTTCAACACCACTTACTTCTTTATCTCCGATATAGGCATATCCAATCGCTACTAATTCACCACCATGTTTACCACCATCTCTTCTCATATTTAATCCTTCAGATACAGTACCTACTCCAGTACCAACACCTTTACCTTTACCAGAACCTTCTCCTGTGCCACCTCCAAAACCAGTTCCTGGAACAATACCACCACCAACACTTGGAGTTCCAGTAATGAGCCCAACCGCAACTTTAGTTTCAACATCAGTTTCAACTTCTGTATTGACTGTGGTATTAACTTCAGCATCCAAAGTGTCTGTTGTTATTTCTTCCAATTCAACCGAAGCCTTAAATTTATTAATAGTCCAAATTAAATCGTCACTTGTCAAAAAATTTATTATAGCGTCTCTTGTCAATTCAACTTCTTTTATCATAGCCTCATCAGGCTCAACCGATTCAAAAATACCCATCTTTTGTCTTCTAATATCATCACCAGCTAATTTAGCTTCTAATAAATCGTCAAATAATCCCATTTATTTACCTTTTTTTTCATTCACTTTTTTCATCAATTTTCTATAATCTTTCTTTAAAAATGCAGCTGTTGGATCATTTGGATCTACACCCATTTCCACTGCCAGACTTCCATTCGAATTATCAGACACCATATTTCCATAAGACTTTCCAACAACTTCATTCATTCTACTCGAATCAAATGTATTATCGCCCATTGTTTTCCATTCCTCATTGTTAACTGTTTCATTCAATACTTCATTTAAAACTGAATTAGATGTAAAATGTTGTTTTTCATTAACTACTTTTTTCTTTTTAGGTTTTTTATCTAAAGTTGGATTTTTTAATTCAGTAATAACTTCCTGAATTACTTCAGCAACTTCTTCTCTAACTATTGCTCTAATTGTTGTTCTTAATGTTGACTTCTTCATAATAACCTCCTACTTGTTTGTTTGACCGTTTTTTTCAATAAAGTGATAACTACTTAAAATTTTATTTATTTCTCCCTGTATAGTTTTTAAACTTTTTCTATTAGCTCCAGGTGTTGTTGCTATTGGAGCTTGTGTTTGATCTATTAATGGTAATGGAGCACCTGCTGGTGAAATAAAATGAGCAGTTGATAAACAAGTTATTAAATCATTTAATACATTTGCTAATTCTTGGCCCAAAACCATCGGCTCCATTTCAAAACTTTCATTACCATCATAAGGTTTCCCTAAATAAATATTCCTTGAATCAATTATTAAATCATTATTAACAGAAATTGTTAAATTATTTCCAGCACCAATATGTATATTTCCAATTGAAGATAAAAATAAATGATCTTTTTTAGCATTTATAGTTATTCTATCAGATGTTTGTAATATTTGATTCTTATTATAACTATAAATTAATTCAGTTGCATCAGAACCACCATTAACAGCAGTTACCATTCCAGCAATTAATCTTGTATTTTCACTAACTAAATCTGAACTTAATGTAAATGGTTCAGAAACAATATTGGTGGACTTAATTTTACTATCTCCACTAAAATGCTGTCGTATAGATCCATCCTTTGTTATAGATATAAGTGAACCATCTTTAGTTCCTTCCACATAATTACCTTCACTTCTACCATTTGAAATAAAAATATAAGGATTGACAGATCTACTACCAATTCTTATACTATTACCATGTCTACCCTCCAACATCAAATCACCATGAATTTCATTTACAGCTCCATGTGGTTTATCTAAATCATTTTTGTATGTTTTAATTAATCTTTTATGAGATGTTTTATCGTAATTTAAAGATTCACCTTTCAAATCACGAACAGTTGGCGTATCTTCTTGTGGCCCACTTGAAAAATCATCTATTTTCATATTATCAAAATTCCAATTTGGACTATTTATAACATTTAAAGGACCTAAATAATAATTAATATTACCAATTGTAACGAGTAAAACTGGATCACCCTTTGCTGGAACATCAGTTATACCTCTAAACATTGGATAATATCTACCCTCTTCACCGACAGCTGTACCTTTATTTAATGGTTGATAATTAATATGTGATTTAGCAATTATACTATTTTGATTTCTTAAATTATTATCATATGCCAGACTTTGATTGGATGTTATTACTTTGGTAACATATCCAGGAACAAATTGTAAATAAAATGGTACACTTATGTCCTTACCGAGAAATCCCTCTGCTTTAACATTTTTCGATGTTACAAATATAGATGCCATTTAATTATCCTTAAATTTTATAGTTTCATGTTTTATTTTATTTAATCTGTCACTTTCACTCTGTAATTCATTTACGGTATCTTGTAATGTTCCCATCAATTCTTCTTTTTCTGAATCTGATAATAACATACTTTCTTCGTCAGCTCCCATTGACTTTGAAATGATTCGTTGTAACACACCAGCAAGTTTAACGAGATGTTCATCGTTCTTAACTGATACTTCCATATATTCTTTTATAATTGGTGCTACCAAAATAACATCATCAATGGTTGTTATAAAACCGTGTATTTCAGATATTAATAAATCTATCTGTTTCTTTTTGTTTTGAGTATTTTCATATATATCTTTGGTTAAATCTTGAAAAGTTTTACCTTTAAATATTTCTTTGTTGTCTGACATCTTATTCTCCTATGTTAGATGTATTTATTCATATATAAATATTAAATTTACAAAAATTGATTGAAAATAAAAAAAAACCCACTTTAATAAGCGGGTTTTAATATAAACTAATTATGATATATTTAACTATTTAAAAAAATTATTTATATCCAACGAACCATATTTATCAAATCTTTCCAACATCATTTTATAATGCCTTTTCAATACATTTGTTACTTTTGTTATATGTGATGTATTTACATCCGTCATTTCTCGAATAAGAATATATAATGATTTCTTATTAAAGTTTTCAATATCTTCACGATTTTTCATTAATTCAACTATAGAAAAAGCAACATCAATATCTCTTTTATTTTTAAAAATATTAAGTATATTATTATCAAAATATTTAATGAGCTCATCCGTAAAATCTCTTATATATTTACTTTTTTCATGGGCATCATTTATCGAACCTCTAGTAATATCTAATTTTATAATATCATCATGAGTTTTATATTTTTTATAATTAGCATTATTATGTAATATCAAATAATTTTTAGCTACTACTGAAAAATAACTAAAAGCCTTTGAGCCTTTTGTGTGATCATATTTATGAATATTCATTACAAGAAAAGCTACAGTTTCGTGTTTAATATCTTGAAATCCATAATCAAAATAACTAAACTTAAATGTATTAATTATGTTCTCACAAAGTTTATCGAAAGCATAATGTATTTCTTCTTGATATATTTTATTTCGTTCCGATTGGTTTTCATCTGGATCTAAATCATTATATCTAATAATTGCATCTTGAACATCCATGTCAAAATAGACCCTATTTTTTCTTTTTCTACCCATTAGTATTTTCTCCATCTTCTGTTTCAAACATATCATCTAACATTAATTGAAGTTCTTTCAATTGATCAAAAAAGAAACCAGTTTCATCATCAGATTTATAATGTCCATTAGTATCAACTCTCTTCATATGTTCGGTTGAATATGAAACTAATTGTTGAAATCTAATAATTAAATCTTCATATTGATTTATCCTTCTTAATGAAAAATATACCAATGCACTTAAACCCGAACTAATTAAAAAGAATAATATTGTTAATATCCACCACCACATAACTTATCTCCTATGCAAACAACTCATCAAATTTATTTTTGAGATTGTCTACTTGTTTTTGTTCATCTTTTGTTTTTGGAGCTTTTGTAACAACTCCATTAGAAGTTTTATTACTTCTCATCCATTGATCATATTCAATATGTGTTGCCATCATATCAGCTTGATGTAAAATATAAGGTAGATTAGAACGAAGTGCCCAATCTGGATTATAAGACACCAAATAAGATTTGTTTGCTTCATCATATAAACCATCTGTTAATTTAATTCCAATATATTCATTTTCAGTAACCTTAACTCCATAGTGTTGAAGTAACCACAACCCCCTATCAGGTACTTTCATATACTGAAGATCTGGATTGTGTGTATATACCTCACCACGATTTGTTCTATGCCAATCCGATGTTTGTGGGATATAATAATCATTATCCAAATCACCAACTTTACCTAAGTCGTGATGCATAGCCGCAAACACCAACTCTTCATCTGTAAAGTTTATTTTTGCATCATTCTTTTCCCACACTTGTTTTAGTTCAAGTGAATGACTTATGATGTGAATAATATGTTCAACATATCCACCGGGCATAGCATTATGATAATGACCTTTAGCACTTGCAGGTGCAAACATCATTCTATCTTTTAAATCATCATACATTTCACATAACTTTGTATGTCTTTCATTATCATCGGTATCCACAAATGTGTTGTCTATAATACCCATTAATGTTTGCCAATTCATTTCTATTTGTTCGGCTGTTAACTTTTTCATTTATATTACCTCGTATCTATTTTTTGTAAACTTAATTATTGAATCTTTTCTTAATTTATTTCTATAACCGGTAAAGGATATTCTAACTCCCCAACCTAAATGTTCAAGTATATCTTTTTTACTTACTGATTTTTTAGTTTTAATAAACTTAACAATTTTATTATATGAATCGGTATCTTCCTTTATAGCAGGTAACATATCTATTGTTTTATTTAATATATTATTAAATTTCACTATCATATTTTCCCACTTACCCATTTCAAATCTTTCCAAAGATCTTTTAGACCAATCTTCTCTATACTCATCATCATCTAAAATTTTATTTATCTTATTATTAAAATCATCTTCATTTGAGTAATATATTCCAGAACCTCCGGCTAATTCACGATAATAATCATCATCGGAAAACATATATGGTACACCAACACTCATACCATCAGTAGCAGAAACTGCCCAACCAGCATATTTTTGTTTGGCACAAACACCAACTCTACAACTTGATAATTTGGAAAAGTAACCAAATCTATCATATTTATTATTAATTAAATAAGCTCTATTTAAGTTATCAGTTAAAGGCACCCACACTTCAAATTCATTTTCCTTTTTCCACTCATCATAATCATCAATAAAGCTATCATAAAATCTAGATTCATTCCAAACTTCAAAATCTTGTCTTTGTTCCCACAATCTATCCATTTGTTTTATAAACCAATCATAACTTTTATATTTATGTGGCCTATGATTAAATACAATTATTTTTTTATCAGTTTTTTGTTTTTCATATTTTGGGATTTCCCACCCCAAATATTGTGGAACAATTATATTATCCAAGCGTTCAATAACATTTTTATTAAAATTTTTCTTAGCATTCTTTAAGATAAGTTCCTTTTGAGCCTGTGTATTTATTCCACACCCTTCCATTTCTAATAGTCCTAGAATATTAACATCCATCATAGTCATCTCATAATTGGTTATTTCAGGAAATTCTGTCCAATGTGTGTAACCAATAAATAAGGGATTTATATTTGTATTATTATATATAAGATTTTTCAATTGCAAAGTATGTTCTGGAAGATGTGAATATACAATATCAAAATCCATTTTTTTCCAATTAATTAATTTTATAATACGTTTAAAATCGAAATGAGTTCTCATAGCATTTGGATAAGATGGCATTGGTACTAAAATTTGTTCTGTATTATAAAAATCAAGACTATGAATATGTGCTGGAGATATTATTGTCCAATGTATATCATTTCTTATTTTATTTAATTCTCTTATTATATTTGTAAGTACAACTACATAAGAGTCTTTTTCTAAATCTTTTTGATAAGTTATATTCGGATAAACTAAAATTTTATATTTATATTCCGAATAATCGTCTTTTTCCAAAAAATCCATTCCATAATCATTTACTTTCATTATCTTCCTACATCTCCTAAATATTTTTCTTTTGCTTGTTCCCAAGTCATACCCAGCATATCTGAATAATATAACATCTCGGGCTTTAATCTATTTTCTGTATGAAGTTTTGTATATCTGCGTAGGGCTTTTCGTTTCCACCAAGCATTAATATAATCATAACCTTCTACAAATTGTTTTCTCATTTTCAAATCACTATCATCTATTTCACCTCTGAGGAAATCCCTACCATTCTCATAGAATGAACTAAAATAAATTCCTCTTTTGTAACCATGATCATAATCTGATTTCTTTATCCCCAACTCTCTAAATATATAAGTAAGTATCTGTTGTTTAACTCCAGTTGGAGGACCACTAACACCTTCTTTCTGAGTTGATATCTTTTTAAAATCTTCTGCTTTTTCTTGCTTCATCCAATCTAACCAAGGCTTATAAACTGAATCATCAGGTTTAATTGAAACTTTACCTGCGGACTCTCCTAATGTTTTCCAAAGTGGAATTCCATTATACATTGAATGGATACCATAAAGAGATGTAGTAGTCAAACCAATTAATGGATCACCATAAGTTTTCTTCCAATGAGCTCTTAACTCTTCTGAAGTCAATAACATAGCAACCAACTTCCCACCAAGAAAGTTATAACCTAATGGTTGTGTTGCTACAATAGATGTTCCTATACTAGTACATCTTAACTTACCATCTTTAAATTTATTATCTTTAGTCCATCCAATATATTTATCTCTAGCTGCTATAGATGTAACATCAGAACCCAAAGACATCATACCTAATACCTTACCTGTGTTTCTATCCTTAGCAGTTATCTTAACATTTCTACCTGGATTAGCAACATACTCCATTGAATGAATTAATCTACGGAGAAGAGTCCAATTCTCTACTGAACTCTGATTAGAACTATCTATGATTTCTATAACTGGATCTAAAGCCTCAATTTCTGAAACAGTTAAATCATAATTATTAATATCAGTTGGAGTCCATATCTTTTTCTGTAGTACCTCAAACTTATAAGCAAACTTATGAAAGTCAACATTCTTATTAAACTCCTGCCATTTTTTGTAGAGGGTGGCTTCCTCTACAGACATACTTTTTAAAGAATCTAAATTAGCAATAAACTCTTTTCGTTTATCATCATAATTAAATTCCTCTACTACTTCTTCGAAAAAATTATCAAATCCCATATTTTATTTCTTTGTTTATCATTAATTTACAATCTTTTTATAATATAATCCTAATGTTTTTTTTGTGATCTATATAATTATTGATCGGTTGATCAACTGATCAATGATTAGATCAACTGTAAGATCATTATAATAGCAGCTAATATCATAGAAATTGCTGTTTTTAATGTTAATCCTTCCCCTAAAACTAAATATGTAATAATTGGAAAAGTTATCATCCCAGTTGCAAACCCCAATAACCTAATCGGCCACAATTCACCAAATCCCAAATATCCATATGCAGTAGCTTTATAAAATGCATAACTAATTGGTATTCCCATCAAACACACCATCCAAATATTTTCTTTCCACCAATCCCATTTTAACTGACCATTTAATTGAAACCATACAAATATGTTGGCAACAAATAATATTGTCATTGTTATTAAAATTTGTTTATTTATCACCTATAATGTTTTCCTATAATGTCTCTTCTGTGCTTTGGAGGGTTTATTCTTTTTTTCCTTCTTTTCTACTACTTCTTTTGATTTATCTAAATCACGAACCTCTCTTTTCCATTCTTCTTTAGGTGCATAATTAGCATCCCCATTATGATATAACTCTGATGCTTTCTCATCGGTAACACGAAATATTCGTTTACCGTCTGTACTTCTCATCGTTTTCATTCCCGCTCTCCTATTAAGGTTTTTCATGTTTATGTAATGTAACTTGGTCATATTTGAAATATCTATATAATGTAATATTTTCAAACTTAAACCATTTACTTCCTGCCGTCCGTAGAATATCAACTCTGTTAATAAGCCTTGGACTCATTGTATCTTTAACTTGATAAACTCCATCATACCCATCAGTTCCTTTAATCATAACATAATCACCATAATTAAAAGGACCACCCCATCTAGCTATTAAATCTCTTGATAAAGCTACATATCTATATTCAGAAGCTTTGTTAGGATTTATTTTAGTTCCATCGGCTGTTTCATTGGGAGTTGAGTCTGTTTGACTTTTGGCTGGATTATACATTGTTACAGTAACATCAAATTCCAATGTACCCCAAGTAGACTGGGAATTATAACTCATTTGTTCTTGAAGAGCAAATAATTCTTCACGAGTATCATCGAGCATATTATCAAAATAACCAGTTATTATTAATAGTGCTAAAATATTAACTGCTATTGCATGATGTATTTTTATCATCTTTATCTCCATTGTATTATATATAATATACAACTTCTTTGATATATAATCAAAGCGTTTTTTTATATTTTATTGTTTTAATTTATAGTAAGGACTATCATAAGATCCATCTGTTTGTGGTTCTATTTCAGTATGATCTTGTATCCACATAGATATTGTTTTTTCAGCCGATACATCATCTATGATATTAAATCCATCATGATATCTTTTAAGGAGTCTTTTTACTAGAGAGTGTCTTACTATGTCTTTTTCTTTAAATTGTGCTAAACCAACACCCTGAACTCCAGCAAATCGTTTTACTGCATCTTCTAATCCACTTTGGTGTTTCTTGATATCGGACTGTTCTAAATCACCAGAGATAATGTATTTACTGTTTTCCCCGATTCTTGTTACGAACATTTTGATTTGTTCTGGTGTTGCGTTTTGAGCTTCATCGAGAATTACAAACTTATCAGATAGAGTAACACCTCTCATATATGCCATTGGTATTACCTGAATGATACCACCCTCTTTTAACATTTGTAATCTTTGTTTACCAATAATCAGTTCCATATTATAATAGAACGACATCATAAATGGTGCTGTCTTTTCTTCTACATCACCTGGTAAGAAACCTATCTTTTCACCAGCTGCTTCTACAAGAGGTTTAACAATAACGATTCCGTCTATTTTAGAATCCTTATTACCTAACTCTCTTAAAGCTGCATGAACTGATAAATATGTTTTACCGACACCGGCCGGACCTATACAAAATGTTACATCTTTTTTAGAGATGGTATTGTAGAATCTTTTTTGTGCTGGATTCTTAAATTGTATTTCATCAAAATTTAATTTCATTAAGTCCTTTAATGCCTGTCGTTTATTATGTATTATGTGATTATTTAGTTGTGAGATTGAAACCTTTTTGTTTTGAGAACTTCTAGTCTTACTCATTTAGTATATCCTCCTGTTAACCTATGTGTTTATTATAAATATCATATATATTAACATTTCATAACCAAATAATTAAAAAAATGGGTCTGATACTAAAATACCAGACCCATTTTATGTTATATGTGATTTACATCACTTATGACTTGTTGTATAAACCAACAAGAATAAGCATTGCAATCAATCCTGCAAATCCGTTGCTACCGAATTGTCCAACCATTGAAACAAGGTTGCCGACAACTGATACGCCGAATAGAGGACTACCGAGTATGATTTCACCCAATACGCTAAGGCCTACGAAGCCTGCTAACATATTTGTCAAACCACTAACCCAATCACCTACTATAGCAAAAGCTGCTTTTGTATTCATTTTTAATCTCCTAGATTAAGTGTTTTATTTTATTAGAAAGAATAACTGGCTCTGATAACTGTATCACCATCACCTGAAAGTTCAGTTACTAGTTTCATATTATCAGTACAATTATACCCAACTCCATATAGCACTTCTTCATCAGAATTATATCCAATGATTCCATAAGCGCCTTTAGCGAAATCTGGTGTAACAACCCCACGAAGCCAATAAGCTCCATCGTTCGCCAAATCGTACTCAATTGATGATTCATAAGGAATGCCTAAAGCACTACCTTCTGTTGAAACATCAATCAGTTGAGCATCGTTACCATTTACAGATAATCCTACTGTAGAATTTATCCCAAACGCTGATATACCATAGGAAGCTCTTGCTGCCCAATAGTTATCATCACCATAAAATGCACTTACTCCTACCCCATAAGTAGATGTTGAAACACCAACACCATTACTTACACTATGGTCTCTTGGAGAAGATACATATGAATTGTTTGAAGGTCTGTGTAGACCCCAAGCGATTCCATATGGTTCGGCTTGACTACCAAATGTTGCTGTAATTGCATTTGTTATAGACCAACTATAATTAGCTGTCTCAACATTTACATTACCATCTGATAGATTTGTATTCAATTCCCAGCCATCACCGGAAATATTTAGTCCTGTGTATGGACTGGAAAATGCAGTTGCATCACCAATTGTAACATCAGTACTAAACTCACCACTTACAGATTGTGCGTTGGCAATACCAAACATGCCAGTCACAAGTGCTGCTGTGATGATTAGGTTTCTTATACTATTCTTCATTCGTTTTCCTCCGTTATTTTAACGATTTACTATTTACTATATACAATACTTTATAAGGCAAAATATCCACCTACTAATAACATTATGTATTAACCTGAATTTATCGAATCTGAATGATCCGTTTGATATGTGCTTTTGAGTATCGCATATAATAATTTACTTATAACCTATTTATCGTATATAAATATGACTTAAATCACAAAAACATACAATTTTTTTACTTTTTTGAAGCGGGTATGGGAGTCGAACCCAATATCTTCAGGATATGAACCTGACGTTTAAACCGTTTCACTCACCCGCAATTTTTCCGTACCATACGGAAATTTCCGTACTTTCCGTACTATGTGGAGATGGGGGGAGTCGAACCCCCGTCTTGACAGCAATGCCATAAAGTCATTCACAAGTTTAGTTGGTTTCTATTCCTACCAACAAAGTCAACTTTTCTTAATTCATTCATTTTAGCATCGCGATTAAGTGTTGTTATCCCTACGATCGTTCTTCCGATTGTATCACCACTTTATCCCCTATCAGAAGTCAGGGAGTGATGGTAGCCACGTCTATGCGTATGCTACGTTGTAGTTTGTATAATTGCCGATTAAACAATTTTACGATTTTACTTGCACTCTATGTCAAAAATCTACCAATCGAAACCAAAATCATCCCCAAAGTTTCCAACCCTTATGTTGTCGTTTTTTTTCAACAACTTGTTTATGAAAAGATTTTATATTAAATCCATTTTCTCTGCACCATTTAGAAAGACCAAAAACCTCAATTTTCTCACCAGTTGGACTTTCTAATAAATATTTTTTAGCTGTAAGTTGGTTTCCTTTTTTAAATCCGTTCATCTTCATTTTTTCTAAAACCTCTTTTGAGTATATCCCCCACTCTTCCCTAGATTTACCTTTTCTATTTTTGTTAGTTATTCTAGAACCCTTTTTACCAGATTCCGATAATTTCATTTTTATTAATTCTTCTTTGCTTACCATCTCAACTAAACCATACCACGCCAATTTATCTTCCCATCTACCATATTTTTCATATAATTTTCTATGTTCTTCAGCGTGTTCTTCTATAGAAAGTTCTGTTAAATTGGATTCATTATCTGACCCGCCCATATGTTTCGGTATTATATGATGTTTGTGTTTCATACATATAAATAGTTCGAAACCATAAAAATAGTATAAATTAACTTACATCTATTTTAGTATATAAGTCAAGCTTTTTTTTTATTTTTTATCGTAATCCTTGTCCACCTCTACGACGACCTTTATTACCTTTACCTCTTCTCTTTCTATATACTTTAT
>Ga0209756_1003901_pt1 | contig 11815 bp, 16 predicted proteins | sample ETNvirenome_6_85_FD_184071 | JGI IMG/M metagenome (GOLD analysis project Ga0209756, IMG submission 184071) | Marine viral communities from the Pacific Ocean - ETNP_6_85 (SPAdes) (version 3) | ecosystem: Environmental > Aquatic > Marine > Oceanic | place: Pacific Ocean | collected 2013-06-19
TACGTTTATCGTCCATATCACCTAAACGTCCCATCTCTTCTAGTCCATTTAATTAAACCATAACTCATACATCTATGATATAGAGATTCATTTATCATTTTTATTTTATTCTTACGAGATAGTTGTTTTATTCTATATTCTTCTTTTAACGCTGATGATTTACTCATCTCATCCGATTCCCATTTAAGTGTTATAGGTAAACGAGCTCTTACATATTTACTTCCCTTACCACTATTATGACTAGCCATTCTCTTGTCTATGTCATTAGTGATACCAGTATAAATAGACTTATCCGAGCATTCTACCATATACACTCTATAATACGGCTTCACTTGGCTCTTCTCCAGAATGACTTCTTGCTAATAACTTTATTAGTTTTATTCTTCCAACCACCATGTAACAATTTAACTTTATCTTTTTCATACCAATAACCAACACCTGTATCTCCACCTTCCATCACAAATACCATATCTTCACCATCGATGTTTTTACGTTCTTGAGCATAACCACGGCGTTCTATTGTGATAGATCCCGTTGAATCATACGACTCGATTAAAACCGTACAAGGATTTCTCTTTATCATTTATAACCTCTTCATTTCTTAATTTATTTCATAAACCTCACCAATGACTTTATCTTCGTTATCTTGCTGAATACGAGTTAACTCTCGTATCACATCCGCCTCACTCTTATTAGGTTTCATAGATTGAGTTTCCTGTGTTATGTCGATACACTTCACCAAGAACTCAACTTGGTTAGGATTTAAAAATACGGTACTAATGTCACTAGTTTTGATTTTCATTGTTGTCTCCGTTGATATCACACCCACATGAATGGACTTTCAAAGTTGATATCGGAACGAAAAATGTCACCATTATGCAAATGCTATATTTTTGTTTAAGATTGATTTCATTAAGATAGACTCGTGTTCATCAAAATTGAGTTCAATATCTTCCATTATACCTTCTTCTAATATATGGTGTAACTCTTCATCGGTCATTGATGATACAATACGGTCAATGGCATCATCAAGAGATTGTTTTGCCTCTTCGGGCATCTCTTCACACGATAACTCAATTAGATTATCAATCAATTCGTTTAACTTCATAATAACTCCTTATTAATAAATATCATTAAATTTATATATACAACCCACGAAAATTTTTTCCTAAAATCTCTCATAGAAACATCACCTCGTTATGAGTTTTTCCTGTAATGCATCTATATACTCTTTTGCTTCTCTCAATCCACATTCCTCGCCCTTATCAAGCTTATTCTGTCTGTATAATTTAATAGCGTTAATCTTCTGATTCTGTCTAATTAATTCTACGATAGTACCTTCAATACTATAAAACTCTTTCCAACCAATTTTCTTAATGTGGTTACGTTGTTTCCATATCTTGTTAGCTTGTTTCATGGTACGAATAACCTCTACTGAACTATCGTATTCTCCGTCACGTACCTTAATATATAACTCCCTAGCATTTATCATATCTTCAGTAAACAATTCATCTACCGCTCCAGCATCTGCATCTTCCCTCATCTTTTTTATATCATCTAAGGTAGGTTCTGTATCAACACATAACTTGACCAACATTTTTAACCTTTTTTCTACTTCTGCAATTTTCATTTTATGCTTTTACACTAGCTAAGTAAATATCTGACATTTTCTTTACCTCGCCTTTATAGAACTTATATAAGAAATTCAACCTCTTTATATCTTTTGCATTAAGTGGTCTATTCTCACATTTAAGAACATAGTTCATTATTTCTTGCCACTCATCTTTAACTCTTTTGTCATCTTCAGTTAGTTCTATCTTATATCTATTTACACTACAATCCAACCAACTGACCAAAATCTTTTGTACCATCATTAGTTTTTCCATTTTACGTGGTGTATATCTATTACCATTATCTGGTATCTGTTGAGCTTTATATTTCAATGAGTCCTCTTGAAAATATCTATTATCTTTTTAACCACAACTCTATGCTCACCTTCCCAATATATACTTTTCCTACACGTGTTAACATGGTCTTCGATAAGTTTTTCTATCTCATCATGTATTGGTTTATGATATGTTAATAAACTCAATTATATCCCACCCATAAATTCTTTATTGAATAATGGTTTTTCAGTTTTAATTAATAAATTTTCATACTCTCTACCTAATGATTTATTACTAATAGAACACCAACTAAACATCCAATTTTTTCTATGTGTGTCATATTTGTACATATGACCTCCAGTTGCTGAACCATTAGAACTTCCACCAGGACTTAAATAATCTTTACCCTTATTTAAGAAAACTGTCCTATGTCTACAAAGACGGGATTGTATTATGCCACACCCAATAGACATAGTTTCATCTGTTGGTTTATATATAATTCTATAAACACCTATTGTATCAGTTGGAACACCAAGGGGTTCAAATCTTATTTTACCATATTTCTTCTTAAATAACTTTCTTGGTTCAGACCACTCTGGTTCTCTATTACTCAATTCTTTAATTCTACCCACTTGTTCTGAATGATATTGAATTTTATTATTTATTGCTTCTTGGTATATTATATCCATCACTTAGATAAGAATTTGTCATTCATTGTTTTCGCAACGTTCATCATGTTAGTACAATCGATGAAAGAAGCATCTTTACCATACATCTTAGAAAAAGTATTTCTATCTGAATCACTAGTATAACCTTCAGAGATAAAGTAACTCATTATCTTAATTCCATTGTTCTTCATCAACTTAACCATTTTTCTAGCGTGGTCAACGGCTCTATCACCAGCGTAGTAAACATCATTACTACCAAAACGTCTACCACCAACTGAAAACCAAGGAGCCCCATCTGAATAGTTAATGAAGTAATTATCTTCACCAATCACACCACCAAGAAATTTCTTCATAATGGCTTCATAACATAGTGACTCTGGAGTAACTCCACTTGGTCTAAGTGTCTTCCAAAGAGTTTTGATTTTGGTCAACTTATCTTTCCTACTGTTGTAAACAATGAGTACAACTGGTTTATCATTGTTAGTGTATCTCACATCGACCACCACGTGAATATTTCCAGCCATGTCAGCAGCTTTACACATGGCAACCGCAGACTTAATAGCTTTCTCAAACTTTCCACCACCCATAGAACCACTACCATCGATTGAGATGTGTAAGTTAGCTTTGTTAAATTTCTCTTTCTTAATCTGTGAAAATACATTGTCATTACCAAAACCCAACTCAGAGATTAATCTCTTGTTGATTTTACCGGAATTCTGTCTAGTAAAAATAAGGTCTTTTTCTTCTCCACGAACCTTAAGTTTCTTTCCAAGGATAGAACCAAGTCTGAAACCCTCTTCAATGGCATCAACCATCTTACCACCACCATGCCAACTATATGAACCATCATAATAACGGTCATCAAGTCCACGAAAGAAACCTGGAAAAGCTTCACTCTCGATAAGTTCTTTAGTTAGTGATGGAATCACAACAGTTCCAACTTTACCAATTCTACCATCTCCAACCTCAACCAACTCAGTATTTGAATTAGAAAGGGCATTAACAATATTTTGGTCTTTTTTAGTCAATTTAGTTTTTTGAGTCTTGCCATCTAAGAAATCTTTCTGTTTCTCAAACATGTTCTCAATTTGTTTCTTCTGTCTATCTGACAACTCTTCACCGTCTGACTCATCTTCTGACTCACCAGGTTCTCCACCATTAGGATTCATCTCAGCATCACCAGTATCAATCTCAGTTCCATCAGAACTACCACCACCATCAGAACTACCCTCAGAGTCCTTATTTTCACCATTTTCGGAGTTTTCTTCGTTACCTTCACCATCACCTTTAGCTTTATCAACTAGACCAAAAATAATCTCACAAACAGACTTTGACAACTCAATAGAATCATCAGTAGATTTTAGTCTTGAGATGTTACTCATGTTAATTAGACGATAAATGTCAGCAAGTCTTGGAAGGGCACCAAAATCAGTTCCTTCATTAGTGAAGTTGATAATACGAAACATATAAGATTCGAAGTCTATCTCACGAAACATCTTAGAACCAAGACCTTTAGCAACTTTCTTACTATTAAAATACTTGTTATAGAGACTATGGTAGTAACCCTTGTAACCAGGTGAACCTTTGAAGACAATAGTGTCAACACGTCTATCTTCAATGTAATTGATTATCCCACGAAAGAAATTCATCTTCTCATTATCTAAATCAAAACCTCTAATTTTATCCATTTGACGAACATCAGCAAAAGCATTAAAATCAGAATAAGCTATGTGACTTCCTTCATGAAGAGCCAGACCAACAACGTAGTCAAAGTTCTTCTCATTAATATTAGCTCCAATAGTAACTTGTTTACCATCAGTATAACTATCTCCACGAGATGGGAATTTAACAGGGATATTTTGACCACTTACGATACGAACAAAGTTACCGATTGCCCTTTTGTGACCAGCAAGAGCAATATGGTCTTTCCCTTTTTTTACTGGTTTATCAACATCTACATCAGATGCTAGAAAATCATCAAGAATTGATGTCTTCCTATTATCAAACCAAAAATCCGAATATTTATAACTCATTTATTTTTTCCTTTTTATCTCTCATTTCACCTAAATATAACACCAAAATAGTATACAAGTCAAGCACTTTTTGGTATTATTTTTTTATTAAATTGTTTGTACATTTGATTAGCATATTTAGCTTGTTTAGGTGTTAATGTACCTCTTGAATGAGCCCTATTTGTTAGACTATCTAAGAACTCCATTTTCTCTGATTCATATTGTTGAGTATAACCACATTGTGATAACATCACTTTCAACTTGGTTATCTTACTCAACATAGACTCTCGTTGAGCTTTTACTTCTGGCTTATTATAGTTATCATAATATTTGATTGCAGAGAGGATAGTACTAAGCATTTTATCAGTTATGGGATTATTACCAATCAACTTCCTATGCATTTCAGCAAGAAAACCATGATAACCATTAGTTAATGTTCTTGTGTAATCACAATCGCTTAACAAGGTTCTTAAACCTTTGAGTTCTTTATTATATTTCTTTTTGTTATCCATTCAAATAAAGATACGAAATAAAACAATAAGAGTCAAGCATTACTTTGACTTATTTTAAGAGGAGAATATTGACCAAACCTTATCAATAACTAATGCCATAAAACCCATTCCGATGACACCTCTCCATTTTTGTGAGTTCTCTCTGAACCTGGTGTTTTCCTTTGTTTCAGCCCATAAACCTTCGTGTGGATTGAATAAGTTTTCTTTAATGAATTTAATATCAGTATGTATTTGAGCTCGGTCTTTATCGGCTTGTTCCATCCTCTCTAATACAACATTTAAATCTTTTTTGTCACTTTGGTTCACGTTTCATCCCACCATAATTTTGCTATTAATAGACATAATCCTATACCATAAATCCAAATAACCACTTCGATTATCAGGTCTATTGGTGTCATATATTAATAAGTATATCATACTTTTCAGTTCGTTATATTTCTCCTGAAAGAAAATACAAATTATTTCTTTTCCCATATCCATATGGGTTCACAAAACCTTATGTCTTTAGTTTTCTCTACTAAATCCAAAGTACTTTCCTTAAACTGGTTAGTATCTTTAGCAGTTCCAGCTCCACCACTATTTGGTCGTCTTGCCATTTCCATACCTATACAACCCTTATATTCCATATCTCCATACTCATCAATGAACTCATTCATCGGGTCACATATCTTTTGCCACCCCTTACCCTTACTTACGGCATTTACATCTGATATATTGACACATAACTTACCACCTGATTTTAGTGTAGGTAACATATTGTCTAGAGCTTTATGTAAGAACTGAGTATTCCAACTGTCAATGTCTTTTCCATACCTCACCCAGCTTTGGTTATCATCATTACCATATCGTTCTATATTGAAATATGGTGGAGAAGTGAAGATGATATCAAAAGTATCATCATATCCATCATAGTAAAAGTCCTCAGCGGCCTCACGATAGAAATCTACTTTCTTTGGTGTCTCAAACATTGTAAGTGATGAATCGTAGTAACGTGATTGTTCTCTGTAGATAGGATGATTCTCTTTTCGAGGATCGACACCGACATATAACTCTGTATTCATACTAGCATAGAAACCAGCTAATCTATCTCCCCACCCCATAGAAAAGTCCATTATGTTCTTTGCTTTGAATAAGTCATACATGGCTTTTGCTACATTTGGTTTGAATTGACTACAGATATATTTACGAAGTCCAATCATAGTCCTTAATATTGACCTATCTATTTTATCCAACTTTAGTGAATAAGCAGCACCCATTAGACTTATCATAAAACTTTCAGTTTCCCAAGTTCTTTTGGGACCTGGATAACCACTTGATTCAACTGACCATCTGTTTTCTTGTTGGAAGTGATTGGAGGCCTTGTTACCAATATTATTTCTAGCAAAATACCATTGTTTACCTTCGTAAGTTAACGGCCACTCGTAACCAGCCTCAGAACGAGCAAACCACTCACCCTCTTTCAAAATATCGTAAACCCAAGTTCCTTTTAACTTGTTAAAGTCCCTTCTACAATCTTCTTCAGATATTTCCATCGTTGGCATTGGATAAGTCATGGCGACTTTAGCCAGAGATTCTTTTACATCATCTTTCTCGAAATAACCTTTAATGAAGGTCCATTCTTTTTCATCGATATGAAGATATGGTTCTTGGTTTAAGAACTTGTCAAAGTAGTCTAAATACATTACTCTATCTCTTCTGCTACCTCTTGTAATGCAAAAGGACACACACCACACTCTGAATCATATTCCCAACAATGCCAATATGAGTGTGGAATATCATGACAATCATCATCAAAATCTTTACATATATAGTCGGGTACTCTATCAGCATCTATAACACCATGTGTCTTATGTTCCACCCAACCATAGCTGGACATAAAATGTTTCATAACTGATAAATCTTCTGTATCTGTATCTCTTTTCATTCTCCAAATAACTCCTTAAATGCCTGATTCGCGGCCTTGGATTGTTCGGTCTTCTTTTTCGTCTCTTCTTTCGGGGATGGGGACCGCGTAATCGGAATCCCATGTTTTGATATCACGGCGGAGTGATCACCTCTAGCCCATTGGTCGTTTTCAATTTTACTAGCCATCATATCAGCTTGATGTAAAATATAAGCAATGTTGGTTTTCAATTGTCTGTCCTTTGAATAACTAACATAATAACTCTTGTTAGCCTCTTCATACATACCATCGGTTAATTTTAGTCCAAGATATTCATTCTCTGTCATCGGAACATTAAAATGTTGTAGTAACCATAGAGCCCTATCAGTAACGGTCATGAATTGTAATTTACCATTATGTTTATAAATCAATCCTTGATTCTTTCTGTGCCAATCAGAGTCATTCGGAGTGTAGTAATCTTCTGATAAGTCACCTACCTTACCTAAGTCATGATGAAGAGCGGCAAATATCAATTCTTCTTTTGTGAAGTCGTCAACTGTAGCTCCATTCTTTGACCATAGTTCATGTATCTGAACAACTAAGTCGGTTATATGTAGGACATGTTCCACATACCCACCAGCGTGAGCGTTGTGAAAGTGTTCTTTACCACTTGCTGGTGCAAGACACATTCTCTCTTCAAAGTAATCATACATCTTATTTAGATTCTCAAGTCGTTCACCCTCGAATGTATCTGTAATCATACCCCTTAATCTACTCCAATTCTCTTGGATTTGTTCTGGTGTTAATTCTTTCATTTTCCATTCCTCTTCTCTATTCTTTTTTCTATTACATATTCAAAATCTTCACTTGATAATGAACCTTTTTCTCCGTTACATGTTTCACAAGTCATATCACAATTATCCACATCCGAACTACTTCCACCATCAGAATATGGTGTTTTACTGTGGTCTCCTGGTGAAGAATCTGTTAAAGTGTTACCACACCAATCATAGTATTTACATTTAAACCCTTGATTGACCAACACTTGTTCTTTCACGCCTTTCTTGATTGACCTACTTTTATCTAATAGTTTAAAACCAATTTCTAACTCACCGTCAGGATCTGATTTATGTTTTTCATACGAAGTTACGAAGTAATCTCCTAATACAGTTGTCCAATCTCGTATCTCGGTGTCTCTACCAGATGATAATGATTTATAACATGAACCAAATGATACCACTTCTCCATCATAACTTTTAAATGGATATTGTCTCTTACTTATATTTTGTTGTTGAGCCTCAGCATTTAATAAAGTTTTAAACCTTCTCCAAAACTCAAGAAAATCATATCCATTAGTCATTTTAAAGGTATACTTTTCTTCTAAATAGGTTCTTATATGAAGTAAAAACTGAAAATCACCAGCTTTCATAAGGTTTGTTCTTGAAGTATCATCCGATTCAGATTTAACCATCTTGTTAACCCAAGTTAAATTTTCAGTAATTTGTTTCTTGTACTTCTTAAAGTTACCTTTCCCTTCTTTCGCATCCCTATACCATTGTTCCAATATTGCACCTTTTGTAGCAGTAAATGGATTGATGGTTATGTAAGCTATTTTAGCTACAAAGTCATCAAAATTCCTCTTATTGAATGAAATAGCATGTTTAACTCCTCTCCATTTACCACTAACCTTTTCAAGACTACTTCTTTTAAACATCTCAAGTGTCTTTTTAGTTGAATTTTCCCAATCTGCTAACATTCTGATAAGAGTAGCCATATCTGACCAAATTGAATTACGATACTCTGGTGCAGCCATTGAATTATTATCATTCAGATACTCAAAAATTTCAGAACATTTTTCATTACTAAGTCCCAAGAATACTTTAAATTCTAAAGTATAGTTTTTCATCCAATATTCAGCAAATTCAGGATAATGTGATTGAACCTCACTCCAGTTCTTGTTACTTAAATCTAATGTCTGTCCTTCAAATTTGTAAAACACATTTTTCGGTAATTTAATACAATTAGTGAACCATGCACGAATAGTTCTACTTCTCTGTCCACCATCAATTATATGTTTTTCTAGTATCTTTGACCTTTGTTGACCATCAACCACCACTTCAACTTCATTAATCCAAATATAGTCTAATGATTTAAATGTTAGTATGGACTTCATTAGATTCCTTTGCCATTTGTCTCCTTTACCACCTTTAATATCAACGAAAGCATATTGTCTTTGATACTCTACTTTAGCAGTATAAACTCCATTCCCAAAGGCTGAGTTATAATCTCCGATAGATAACATTTGAGTAAACGCTTCACCATTAGGATCGGCAAGACGCTCTCTATAAAATCGATTAATCAGTTTTCTGATTTCTTCTATTGGCTCGTCTTTACAACTTAACCAAATTTCTTCTATTTTTTTATTCATTTCTTTAATCTTTCTAATTTATGTTTTATAATGTATTTAAACTACGGTACTTTGACATAAAAGTCAAGTGTTTTTTTAAAAAAAGTCATGTTTTATAGTTTTTGATGATTCATAAGCGTCTTTCAACTTGTATCTAAACTCCACGAATGTGAAGTCTAATTTTTTACCATGTTTACCCCAAGGTTTCATATTCTCGTTATGGATGTATACAAAATCAGGATACTTCTTCATCAACTTCATATGTTCTCTTTTATGTAGTTCTGGATCTCTAATATTCTCTAATCCACCCTCTCCCCACATTTCGCTGTGTTTTGGGAACTCGTCACTCACTCGGTTCTTATAACCTCTGATAATACAATCTATCATGAATCTACTATCCTCACCAACTTGACATAAATCCCAATCTATATCGTCTATGAACTTTGATAGTTCATTACCATCAATCATGGTCGCTTGAATTATATCTTTATTCTCCAAGTATGCCTTTCCTGGTGGCAATCCTGAAGACTTATGTCCAATGTGCATGATGTTATCATCCATCCAAGAGTGAAATAATGTAAACATCTCATCTAAATCTTCTTTGGTACATTTTCTTTTAGATACATCCATATTAGACTCTCTACCAAAATACTTAGCGTTCCTTCTATGTAAAATAACATCATCATCAATCATATAAAATCTCTGTTTACCAGCATCTCTACAAATTAACTCTCTTGTCTTAGCTATACCAATATCATTACCAACCACAAGGTATTCCACATCGTATTTGTATTCATCCTTCTCTTGTTCTTGAACCACCATAACCACTTTCTCTTTGTACTCGTCTGGTAGATTATCAAATGTCATTTGGTTATTCGGTCTACGAAATGTTGGTATGTAAATCTTATCAATCATCTTCTCTCCAATAGTAAGTCGGTGTGGCATCATTAACATCATAGATATTAGAGTCTTTCATAAGTGCTCTTCTGTAAGGTGTCCAAGTTATACCACCACCCCATCTTAGTTTTCGTATCAATTCTTCTTTGGTCATCCCATTAGATTCTTTTATCATTCCTTTTATATCGTCTATCCTTACTGACTTTTTTAAAGTTGGTAGTTTCTCTACAAGACTATCTATGTATTCTGACATTTCTTCCATGCTATCTCTAAACATCAAGTTGTTCCTCATCCAATCCAATGCTCTATTTCCCATTTCATTTCTATGGTTGTTATCATCCAAATGTTTATTTAACAAATCTATAGCTTGACCATTTGTCTTAAAAAACTCAGCATTCGATTGTAATTCTTCATAGTATGATTCATCATACATAATATATGGTGTACCATTCATCATACCATCAGTTGTCGCAACACTCCATCCACCATACTTTTGTTTAGGTGATAACCCAACACGACACGTACTTAATTTTTCATAGTAACCACTTTTTTCAAACTTATCAGTAATTACATAGTCTCTGTTAGGTTTATTTAATAGTGGTATCCACACCTTGAAGTCTTGCCTTTGTTCTCTTAACTCATCTACTATTGACATGAAATTATTAAAGTCCTTGTATTCCTCTGGTCTATGATTAAACACTATTATCTTTTTAGTATTTTCATTCGTCTTTTCAAGTATATCAGATTCCTTTACTCCAAGATACTGAACCTTCAAAATTTTATCAACCTTATCTATTGTCTCTTTATTAAATGTATCTTTCATTTCGGTTAACACTAGCTGTTTCTGATACTCGGTGTTTAGATAACATCTGTCATACTCCAACAGACCAGTTATGTTTTGATTAAAGGAACTGACTTCCCATGTTGCTGTATTTTTGAAATCAAACCAATGACAATATCCAAATATATTTGGCCAATGATGTGTCTTGTTAAAAAACATATTTTTAACTTGATGTGTATGTTCTGGCAAATGAGACATAACCAAATCAAAATCAAACTTCTTACTTACATTAGAATAAAAGTCAAATGTGTTAAAATGAACTCTCATCGCTGGAATGTAAGATGGAAACTTCTGAAAATGTTGAGTCACATTTTTAAAATCCAAGTCTTCAACAGGTTCAGGAAGAATCAAATAAAACCACAAGTCATCTCTTATTTCATTCAATGTCGATATTTGCTGTTTTATAGCCTGTATGTAACTATCTTTCTTTAAATTCTTTAGGTAAGTTATATTTGGATAGACTAATATTCTGATTGTCTTCTGTAATTTTATCTCTTTATTATAACCAAAAAAATCGTTCATTTATCCACTCACATTCCAAAATAATGCTCCCTTTGAAGCATTCTCTCTCATGTATTTCCACGCCTTTGCATCATAATTACTAACCGATGGAAATGGTGGAGCGTCTTCTTTCTTAACATCTTGAGGAAATGTTAGTGGACTTCTATAAACCTTAGCTCTTCCATAATCACCTTTATGTCCTACAGAAA
>Ga0209756_1003903_pt1 | contig 11814 bp, 19 predicted proteins | sample ETNvirenome_6_85_FD_184071 | JGI IMG/M metagenome (GOLD analysis project Ga0209756, IMG submission 184071) | Marine viral communities from the Pacific Ocean - ETNP_6_85 (SPAdes) (version 3) | ecosystem: Environmental > Aquatic > Marine > Oceanic | place: Pacific Ocean | collected 2013-06-19
ATCTTGATCTTCTTCTATCGTAGCTACCACTCGCTCGGCGTTATCGGCGTGGATAACCACCTCCGCTAACAGAAACCCGCTGTGCATTAACCACTCTCCAGGCACCGTAGCCGAGGGGCCGACCGAAGAAACAGCCTCCTCAATTCCCGCAAAGGCAGGAGGGGTAACGCAGTAACTCAACTGCGTGGAGAGGGGGATCGGACATAACTCATGGAGACCTGTCTCCAACGCCATTATCTGCCTAGCCAAGATAGATGCTTGCGCTGCTTGAGAAACTCTTATCGCTTCCGCATCTCCATATACGGTTACTTCAATCATTCGCTTCCTCGGGGAATGTTAGGTCGGTAATTGGTACGAACGCGCACTGTGTAAAGTCAGTGTAGAGGTCCGAAGGAGAGACCAAGTACGCCACCGTCGTGATGCCCGCGCATCTGACATCTATAACAACGTACTCGCCCCCTTTCCATCGGACACGTTTAGCCAAGAGCGAGCGGCGCATGTTGCGAGAGCGCTGCAAGCTCATGGGAAGAATGGTGCGGCTCGTCATCCACGCACCATAACACTTAGGGAAAGTGCAACGGATGCACGGCTCCCGAAAAGACGAAAGCGCATAATATACGGTAACTTACCTGCGCTTTGGGGCGCGGGGTGCGGGAAGAGTAACGTATAAAACCTTAATAAAATCAATAACTTACGCTCATGTTCAGTGGTTTCGGGCATCCACCGTTAGGCAACGCTGTATATTATGGGGTCGAAAATCGCCAAGTCAAGCCAAAGTTGGGATATTCCTGATTGCGCTACTTTTAGAACCTGGTTGACATTTACACCTAAGCGCACTAAGTTCTATATCACCCTACCACCAAGGAACCACCAAATGACTATAAATAACACGAACGGCAATAAGCCTCTCTGGATGATGGGATGGAGCAAGAACGAAATCGAAGCCATCCTTAAAAGGCGCAGAGCAGCCCGCGCCATAATCGACTCCAGAGAATACGCAGAAGACCGGAACCTCCCCTCTCCCGACTACGTAGATGTAGAAGAGAAGGGCTTAGAAGGGGGAAGAGAAACCGACTCCCCGCTTCTCGACACGCTGAGCCTGCCGGAAAAGGTGGCTTTAGAGTGCGGAGAACGTCTAGCCACCAAGCCGACCAAGCGAACCTTCGTTGAGTGGCTCACTGCCTCTCTCCTATCCGCACAGTGTTCCGTCCACGAGCCAGACAACTCCCCTAACTCGGTAGACGTTGAGGTTGAAGGAGTACGCTTCAGGCTCACCGTCACCATCCCTAGAAGAAACTAAAGAAATGAGCAGAAGTAAAAAAGTGGTCATCGAAGAAGCGGCTGTAGAAATCGCTCACGCAATCGCTGAGTCACGCCGAGAGTGGGAAGCGGCGCTCACAAGCGACACCACCCCTTCCCTTGACCCTCAAGCCAACCTAGAGGCGGCGCTTATCGCTCCCCTAAGCCAGATAAGTCCAATAGCGGTCCAGGCCCTCTTCACCGCTCTACGCCCGCCCCCCTCTTCGCAGACACAATTACCCTTGGACCCGAAAAATGAACGATAAGGGAGGTAGCTGGAATCAGGACCAGTTGTTTTCGTCCGAGAAGCAGGATTGGGCAACTCCATGGGCCTTGTTTGAGGAGCTAGACGCGGAGTTCAACTTTGAGCTAGACGCAGCGGCTTCCCCACACAACGCGAAGTGTCCTGTGTATCTGTCGCAGGAGCAGGACGCTCTTAGTCTGTCGTGGAGCGACACCCTTACGGAGATGGGGTGTAACCCAGACGAGGCGGGAATCTGGCTGAACCCCCCATACGGAAGAGATATCGGCAAGTGGATGGAGAAGGCGTACCGGGAAAGCCAGAAAGGCCCAGCGGTTGTATGCCTCACGTTCTGCCGCACAGACACAAAGTGGTGGCACCGATGGGTTATGAGAGCCGCAGAGATTAGACTTATTCCAGGCAGGATTACATTCGCAGGAGCCAAGGCGGGTGCGCCAGCCCCCTCGTGCCTGATCGTATTTGATGAAAAAAGGAGGATGCCGAGGTTTGTGACCCAGGTAGTGCCCAGGAAATAGAAGAGATGGGGCGCGAGCGCATTTTTGCATTAGGTCAAAAAGGCCCAAACCCCCCAGGTTGACATTATAGGGAATACGGTCTAAATTACGCTCACTTGGTTGGTGGTACTACCAAGTGTTAGGTAACTCGGTTGGTGGTTCTCCCGAGTGGTTATATGGGTTGAAAGACAAAGCCCCGGTCCATTTGGATCGGGGCTTTGTTAATTAAGCGCGGGCGGATTGTTGGCAGGCTCTGAGCAGAAGCGGGGCGGGCTAGGGAACGAGTGAGGAGTGGTGGGCGATCACCTTTCCGCCCTGTGAGATCATCGTGAATCGAGCCTCTATTGGGCGTCCTTCAGGAAGGCTGAACACGTAAAATCCGTTCTCAATGAGTGACCCCAAGTGCTCTTCGCTTAGGTAGTCCCTCATCTCCACCGTAGCCTGCTGCTCCCCTACTAGATTCTTCATGTAGGAAAGGATGGATTCTGGGCTAGCTAAGACGTCTGAATCCAAGGTGGGAACCAGCACCCCGGCAACCCCATATAGCCCTGCTACTGCTTCAGGAGACCCGGAATTAAAGCTATCGGCCCACTGCTTAATCATTTCTTATTTCGCATAATTAGCCACAGAAACAATGCTGTGGGGGCAACGATTGTTATAAATACTCCAGCCCCCGCTAGACCCGCTCCCACCATGCTTCCGCGTCTTATCACCTCCTGGGGGGTTTGTCGCTGCAATGCCTCGTCGATGGTGGTACCCATACCTTCCACTGATCGCCATTCGCCAGTGTGACCGATGGGGCCGTAGGCTCCACCATACCTACCGCGTTCCCCACTCCCCGGAGCCGGCACATATCCTCTAGGAGACCCTCTCACCCCCCTCCCGTAGGCGTCGTGGAGAGCGCGCCACGCAGTAGTAAGGCTAATCCCGCTCATGGCCCAGAGAGCCTCCAGCGTACACCTCCGTGGGGGGCTGGGGCCACGCGCTGAAAGCATGGTATCACGGCAGTAAGCCTCTCCATTGAGCGTCAAAACATTTATAGGCCCAATACCGAACGGCGCATCTACCCCCACAACAAAATCTTGCGAGAGCCACCTTATCCATACGGTATAATGATTTACGCCCCCTCCCCTACTCGATCGTCCTCCGGGTCTGAAACGCGCCGGCCCATTATACCTTACTACACGTAGAACTTCTGGGGGGCCTGGCGGATCGGCTGGAAAACCTACGCCAATAAGATGAGGTCGTGTTTTTTCCCGTTTCATTTCTTAAACTCCGCACCTCTGAAGAGCCACCACATCCCCAACCCAAAGAGCAAAATCCCCCATACAGCCTTGTCCTGGGAGGTAGTGCGGTCAACAAGAGCGATGGTTTGACCCATGCCCCGATTAGGTCCGTGGTGGTGAGACTTGCAACTAGCGCAGCCGCAACTTGGGCCGCACCCACAGCCAGCCATCGTCCCGCCCATTCCGTGCTTCGCGATGCTGGCGGCCCGAATTTTCCCACATATCCTGGGAGCAGCCTTTGCGTTATAGCGCTTAGTTTGATCCGAAATACACTCAGACCAGGGATAACTTCCGCGCCCACTTTCTTTCTTAGCCATTTCTATATCAGGGTTGGGTCTGGGCCTTTATCCGGCTGTAGGTCTTTCAACCTCCGAATTCGCCCCAGAAGGAGGAGCCTGGACTCGCACATCTCCACAGTGGCTTCTAGGAGACCTGTAAGACTTTCTAGCAAATCTTCTTGCTCTTTGTAACCCATCGCGCGCCTCATGCGCTTCACATATTTAGAAGCGGTCCACAGACTGGTCTTGAGCGTTTCTTCAAAGGCGTCTTCGGGCGATGGGGCTATCATGGGCGGCTGAGGCAAAGATGTAACCTTCATTTTAATGCCTTTTCGCGGAATTTCTCAGTGTCATAGTCCATCACCATAGGGCGCTTCTTGAGAAGAAGATCTCGCAGCGATTTGTCGCTAAACCCTCCCTCAGTCAAAAAGCGCAACATCACCCTTGGGTTGATGTAGCTATTGATGGTGGTCTCCTCGCCCTCGTGACTTAACGCGGTTTGTCCCTTTTTAAGCGCGGAGTTCACGGCCTTTATCACGCTGTCTTCAATGCGTGATGCGGGCATGTTTTTGTCTTTTCGGATCGCTTTGTAGAGCTTCTTCTGCTCATCAAGCAGATTTTTATACACCTCTTCAGTAGCTCGCAGCTTTCGGAAGTCTGTGGAGCTTACCCCTGGAAAACGCTTAGAGAGGTAGGTGTCCAGAGTGAGAGGGAAGTCTCGCTGCTTTGTCTTTTTAGGCGGGCGCTTGTGGAGTGCAACCCCATCTAGTGTAGAGAAAAGCTGAGTCTTTCGCTTGGAAGCCAACTTGTGGAGCTTTACTAGCTCCCCCATCAGCTTAGCGTTACGAGCCTCGGCCAAGTTCTCCACCCCGTGCTTCCCTGGGAAGGTGAACCTAACGGTGTCAGGAAGCCCGTTTTCGTTGGCGTCCTTGGAAAACTTTAGGTGTTCTGGAAGCAGATTAACCGCTCCGTAAATGGGTTGTTCCATCTTTAGATTCTTCCACGGAATCTCAAGGGTCTGCCCCCCAAACTTAACCCGCGCGGTATCTCCAGTTACCTTCTCGACCACCCCGGATTTACGGGAAACCTTGTCCTCTCCATCAGGAACCCGTTCGTAAATTACAGTTACTCCGGGTTTTAATAAGCGCTTATCCTCTACTTTGAGGGGCTTCGTACTGCCTACATCGGAGGGCCTTATTCCGGTTAGGGACATCAAGAGGGTGCTGGCTGCTGCCAGTCTCACCATCTCGTCTGGATGGGATAAATCCTTGGTAAGTCCCTTCTGAAGCTCGGGGTAGATGCTTACCAAATGCTGCTGCTTTAGCCCTTTTCGATAGGCGGTCTCACGCATCTCCTTAAAGCGATCCGTGACCAGAGCTAGCTTCCCGCCTTTATGCCCTAAAGCGAGATGGAGGGGAAACGCCGTCCGAAGTTCCATAGGAAGTTGGGCGCGTAAGTCTATTTGACTTGGGTCGGAAACGGTCCCCTCCCCGCGCGCTAAGGTGCTCCATATAAACCCCTTACCTAGCTTGGAGGCAGCAGGGGTACGGAGCCATTCTTTTTGCCGCCCTGCTGGGGTGGTGCTCCCGGCAGGTGCCTTCTTGGAGGATAGAGCAGCTACAGCCTCATCAAGAGTCTTGTTTTTGTAGACAACATCCCGAACTAGCAGCGCAGCAGAATTTCTCCACGACTTAGAAGACTTAAAATCGGTCTCCAGACCCAGATAAGAATCCACGAAATCCTTATGGGCACCCGTCTCGCGCACCTTTTTAGTAAAAGCGCTCGGCTTCATTCCCTTAGTCCAGAGCCCCTTGGATTTGGACACTAGAGACTTAAACGCCTTCTCGCCTTGTTGGATGTGACGATCCATCGCGGCTTGGTCTTCTTCCCAGCGTTTCTTATAATTATCCGCCTCCACCCTCTTGGAATACTCAGTGGGAGACGTATAAGGCTCCAGGGCTGATGGAGACGACCTACGGGAACGCCGGGTGGAACCACACACCCTGGCAGCAGCTTCTTTGCTCCCATAGCGCTCCCTCCAACGGAAGCAGGCCGGCTCAACCACACACTTACGCTTCCCACTGGTTTGGTCCTTCATGCACACGGGCTGTGGAGCACGAGGACGCGCAGGACGAGTCTCGGCTCTGCGTGCCTTTTCCTTATATCGCTTTTCTATCCTCTTCCTTACCCGAGCGCGCACCTCTCGCGATATCTTCCCTTTTGGGCGCGTTTCTAGAAAAAAGAGAACCTCCGTTGGGTCTTTTCCCGCCACTAAGGCCGCTTCGATCGCCTTCTTATTGAAGATGGAACGACTCAACCCTCAATACCCGTCGTGAAACTTATACCCGGCTAGCACTGCTGCTTGGTTCATGGGCTGACCTGGGTAAGTGCGGCGCAGATATGCCTTGTACTCCGAGCAGGTGTCTCCATGCCTTCCTAGAGGCGGGTGCCCAGCGGCTGCGTGTTGAGACGTTCCCCATGTATCCAGAGAATCTTCATACACCCATCTCGCCGGATTATCAGGGTGTCGAACGCTGTCACAGCCTGGGTATTCGGGGCTTTGATACCACCGCTTAGCGTGGTCTGGAGTCCCGTACTTTCCTTCAATGTAGCGAAGCATCCCCACCGCTTCTTCTAGGGGTACTCCTAGACTCTTCGGTCCCCTGGGGAGATTTTCCGCAGACCACCCCTCCCATCCCGGCCAGCCCCCTGCGCTCCGACTAAGGCTAACCCCTACCTGCCCTAACCCTATATACTCCGTGCCATAGGGATTAGCCTCTACGCTGTAATCACTCCCTCGCGCAGCACTAACCGCAGCAGCCCAAATCTGCGGCCACTCCCCACGATGCCTAGAAGCCGAGTTTGGTAAGCCTACGTACCCATCGCTCTCTCGGTCTAAAACGTAATGGAGACCTGATCCAACCTGTCCCCACTCTAGCGGATAGCCTAGCTGTCGGGCTGCTTCGGTGAATAGCTCGACCGTCTTGGACTCCCGAGGCGGATAAATCGAGTCGCGAAACGCCTCGGAGTTCGGAATGGGTGGGGCGTTAAGTCGGTCATTAGCGCGCATCTGGTAGTAGCGCGATAAATCGGGGGACGGAGGACCGGCTTGGGGGCTTCTCGGTCCTTTGCCACTAGGAGCACCCTTCCCTCGGCGCGGCGCTAGGAGCATTGCTCCTGCTCCTACCATGAGAGCTAGCGTAATAGGTTTCATATCCTCTTAGGGTCCAAAGACCAGATCTCCGTACAAGGTGCCCGTCGAGACAGTAGCATGGAGCCCGTCAGGAGCGTTGGGGTAAGCCACACCTGTCAACTGGCTCACTTCCTCTACATCAAGCACCGTTCCTCCCACCGCTCGCACGTCCTCTCCCATGGCGCGGCGTAGGGCGCTACGGTTTTCCATGTAAGCTCCTCCAGCCCTCCGTAGGAAGTAATCAGCGTCACATCTCCCATCTGCGCGGGTCGTGACATCTAGGCAATAAGGCCAGGATGTCGTAATCCTATCGACGTTTCCAGGTGTAGGGGGGAGCGCAGGCACATACACCACCTCGCGAACCCCAGACCTCAACAAGAACTCAGTCATCTGGGCGGCGGAAGTTGGGGCGCTATCTGTATAGCCGGAATTCCCCACATCATTGCCCCCGCTGAGGATTACCGCAACATCATATTGCCCGAGGCTCCCTGCTGCGCGTCTAACCGAAGACTCCCCGTCACGTAGGTTGTCATAGAGCCACCGAGTGCTCTTGCCGGAATTCGTATCTCTCACCGTGGAGATGCCCTTGCGGGATAAGACATTATCAATGCCTCGACCAAAGCCACCTGTCTGAGAGTCCCCATAAATCAGAACCGGCCCCGCTGTCCGTACCTGGGGGACGAGGGACCGCGTAGTGCGTGGATCTTTGGAGTGAGTGATGGGCTTTGTAGGTTGGCGCTTGTTCCCGCCTCCGAAGAGCAACAAGAGTGCGACTCCAACCACCACTACTTGCGGTAAACCCATTTATTCCTGCTCCCATGCAAGCTGGGCTCCTACCACGCCAGGGTGAAGAGCCTCTATGGGGATCGGTCTCCCGACCCACGTCCATGACGCATGTTCAAAATTCAGGCGCGGGATGAACTCGCGCGGTACGGTGACACGATAGGTGATAGACTTAAAATCTTCTAGCCTAATCTCGCCAGTGATTGTGAGGGAGCCCTCATATCCCGTCTCCTCCCAAAACTCCCGTAGAGCGCCTTCCAACAAGCTCTCCCCTCGTTCAGGTCCACCACCGGGCCAACCCCACACATAGGGTTGCAGTGGCTCAAACCGACTACGTAGTAGGAATAGCGTTCTGCCCGTATCCGCCGCTTCTACCCATACCCCGGTCCATTGAGGGGTAAATGGGATACTTTCGGGATTGTAGAGTTCGCTCATAGGTAGTAGGGCTTATCACAATTACGCATCCCCCTCATCTCACGCAGGACACAACATGGGACCAACGCCAATAATCAGTCTACGAGGATATTGCGAATTGTGGGTAGACCTCGGAGAGTACGGAGTATGTCGCCTCGAAGGGCTGTGCAACGAGGTAAGCATATTAGGGCGTCAATCCGTTACGGTAATCAAACTAGAGGACTGTGACGACGCTGATGTGCTGCGTAGCTTTACGAAAAATGACGGGGCGATCAACTTCACGTCGGAGCGAATCATCTCAGCAAGGGTGCTTCAGTCTCCCGTGATGTTGGACGGCGACCCCAAGTACGCTGTTCACGAAGATCCAAGCCTCGTTACTCACCCTCTGTTGGATGACTCCACGAGTGGAGATCTCCAAGTCCCCCACTAATATGATCTGCGACGAGCCTTGGTGGAGCTACATGCCGGGGATGGGGGTGCAGTACCAGGGAGGAAACTTCCTGGTTGTGCGTGGTGAAGACGAGGAAGGAAACGTCGTTATCGTTCCAGTATCCGGTGAAGATATCTCCCCCCAATTCGTAGGGGAAGGAGACCTCCTCCCGGTGGTGATTCACCCCGGCACCGCTGGATGGATTCCTATTCTGCGCGCTAAAGCCGCAGCGGTAGAGTTGGGGGACGGAATGATGAACGGTCTATTGGACCTAATCCGACCAGCATACGAAGACTGATGGCTGACGACCTAGTGGTTGGAATCGACGTTTCCGCCTATCAGCCACCCGAATCTCTGGATTGGGTTAAACTAAGAGAAAGCGGGGTCCGCTTCGTAATCATCAAGGCCGCAGAGGGGATCGGAAGTGAGAACTACCGAGCCGACGAACATGCCGCTAACGCAGCCGCAGAGGGGATCGCAGTCGGGTACTACGCTTTCTGCCGACCGAGATTGCCTAAATACTCCGACGAAAAAGCGGAAGGCTCAGACGAAAAAGCAAGCGCACGGGCTCAGGCAAAGCAGCTAATAGCGAACGTGCAGGGGCTCGTCCCTCCCTTTTTCTGTCTGTGGGCTGATATGGAGACCAACGACGGTCTCAACAAGGAGCAACTAACCAACTTCGCCCTAGAGTTCTGTAAAACGCTAACCGACAACGGATACGACGCTGGAATCTACGCGGGATTCTACTACATCCAAGACGAAATGAGCGCGGTAGCGGAACTAGCCCAATACCCCCTCTGGATACCCTGGTACACCGGGGAGCCTACAGGACCACGCAAGGTTCCCCCACCCTGGACCGATTGGGCTATCCATCAGTGGACGGACAAAGAAATCCTCCCCGGATTCACAGGCCCGCTCGATGCCAACGTGGCTAAAGCGAAGTGGTTTCAGCGACAGTTCTACGACACGATCCTCCTTCGCAACCTACCTGAATGGGCGGCGAAGTGGCTGACGTGCTTGGAGTGAACTTCAACTACGCATCCCTGTTTGAGGTCGAGAGGTGAAGTACGCGATCATCTACGCCGACCCCCCATGGGACTACAAAGGCCAGCGACATCACCGCGGCTCTGCTACGGGCGGCGCGATCAAGCACTACCCATGCCTGAAGCTCCCGGACCTGAAGCGGATGGATGTCGCTGCCTTGTGCGCCGATGACTGCCTACTCTTCCTGTGGGCCACAAGCCCACACCTTGATCAAGCGATCGAACTCTTGAAGGCGTGGGGGTTCAAGTGGGCCACAGTCGGCTTCGTGTGGGACAAGCAGCGGGTGAACCCCGGTTTCTACACGATGAGCCAGTGTGAGGTAGTGCTGATCGGGAAGCGAGGGAAGATCCCACAGCCACGAGGAGCGCGGAACATCCGACAGCTTGTCTCTAAGTTGCGCGGGAAGCACAGCGCCAAGCCTGACGAAGTGCGTTCCCGGATCGAAAAGATGTTCCCCTCCCAGAGGAAGCTAGAAATGTTCGCCCGGAAGCGGACCCCAGGGTGGGACTGCCACGGTGACGAGGCCCCGAGCGGCGACGAGCCCACGCACATACCGGAGATCGAAAGATGAGCGTACCAGACATGCCCCCATGCCGCTTCTGCGGCTCGACCGACCGGATGAAGTCGGAACACCGATATTTGGGGCGTCGACTGGCGCTGCCGAAACGGAAATGAGTGGAGAGATCTGGAGCGATTTCGCTCTACTCACACTCATCGTGTTCACCGGGGTCGTAGTCTCCTACGCACTCACCCGCGACATCACTCCCTAGTTTTTGGGGATCTTGCTGTAGGTATACAACGCAAAAAGACCTATCGCGCCAAAGACAATGGCCCCTGCGTTACGGGAAATAACTTCCCCTACCGCTTCGGCTCCCTCGCGGATATCTCCAGCGACACCACCATTAGCTCGCACGTTTGTCTCATTGCGTTCTTGATAGGCCCCCTCAGCCGATTGGATACAGGCGTCGTACTCGGGGGTTCCATGGGTGTGCTTTACCGCGCACTGGTCGATATCCCGCTCAAGCCGCTCAACGCTGCGTATCGTGTTATTGGCATAACGCACTGTGCTCCCAAAGAGCCACTCAGTGAAGGCGCTAGGAGGAGCCTGCGTAACCTGAGTGAGAGCCCATCTACATAACCCGGAAGGTGTCTGAGCTGCGGACGGAGAAAGCGCGCCCGAAACTTGGCACCCAACCCCTACGATCCAACCCACCATATCATCAATGGCTATAGCCCTATCAATGTAGCGGCTCAGGGTGGTTCGGATGTCGTGCCACAGGGTAGTGTCCTGCTCCTCTCGAATCGAACCGTTCTTCAGGTCGATATCTTGAGCCCTGCCTGCCCCATAGGGAGCCATCTGCTGGAGCTTACCTAAGTGGTACATGGCAGCAGCGTTCCCGTAATCCACAAACCCCTGACAACCCATGAGGGCTTTTCCAGCGAACCGGGTTACGTCGTTGGTTCCTACGGTCAGATCCATGCACTCCACCCCTAGAGCCTGGGCGGTTTTCCCGTACATCATGTATAGCTGAGCCGCGTTTAGACCAGCTTGGTGATGATTCAAGAGCAACGATAAGACTACAGGGCTCTGACCCACCTTTGCGTCTAAGCGAACTGCGTCTCGGAGGTAGGTGGCTGTGTCAGCCTGAATCTTTTCGATCCAGTCCATAAGCCCTCCCATCCCCTGAGCGCTGTAAAGAGGGACGCGAGCCCCTTTAATCGTAACTATGTAATCAGCTTTGGAAGGGTCTTCTCGGGTCATGTCCCGCAAGTTGCCCGGTCCAACACTAGGCGTCTGATAAAGCATAGAAGGGGTAGATTTACTCATCTTGCCTCACGAATTATTCCAGCGTTGCCCGAGCATCCACCCAACCCCTAAAACCACCATATCCACCGCTGCGTTAGAAGGTATCTCGGGGCCTGAAACTTGGAAGAACCTGCTAACGCTAGGGGTCTGCTCCAAGTGATGCTCTGCCACCTCGTATAAGAACCCTCCCACCAAAAGCGGTCCTAGTGGGAAATTAACTAATCCAGCCCCTAGTCCCGTAGCTAAATGAACGAATGTCCACGGGTCGATAGTCGCCCTATTCTGCTCAGATTTATTTTTAGCAATTAAAGACAATTTGTAGAGACATCAGGCGTTATTTGCTCCGCCGAGACCACATGAACAAGGCAACGCCGATCCCCAAGACCCATGCTGCTGCGTTTCCGCCGTTTCCACCATTTCCATTCTTGGACTGAGGTGAGGCTGGAGAGCCGTTAGGGTATAAGCCCGAGGTAGTCTCCACCTGCGATAACGCGGCTGGAGTAGTCAACTGCTGAGTGACCCCG
>Ga0209756_1003910_pt1 | contig 11795 bp, 15 predicted proteins | sample ETNvirenome_6_85_FD_184071 | JGI IMG/M metagenome (GOLD analysis project Ga0209756, IMG submission 184071) | Marine viral communities from the Pacific Ocean - ETNP_6_85 (SPAdes) (version 3) | ecosystem: Environmental > Aquatic > Marine > Oceanic | place: Pacific Ocean | collected 2013-06-19
CTGTGGCACCTGCCATCTTGAATGTTTCAAACATACAATAGTTGTTCTCACACCCATACTCATCAACCCCAGAGGTGCCTTCAGGAGGAACTCCCCAATCAAACCCACGATTAGCAGCAATACCTCTCAGTGCTGCATATTGAAACATCTGGTTTCCAAGACGACCAGACTTGCCAAGTTTATTAAAAGATAACATCAGTAACCATACTCCTTTTTCATTTCATTAAAAACTGCTTTGATTCCTTCTTGCATATTAGTTTTAGGACTCCACCATCCAGTGATATAGGTATCTGCTTCGTTTCTCTTGTCCATCTGAACACTATCTTTAGCAAGACCAGGATTAATTCTAACAGGTTTATCAATCAAATTAAACTGACCTGTAATAATCTGTGCTACTTCTTTAATGGATGTTGCATGAAAAGAAGTGATATGCAGAGGATCTTCTGGTTTGAAGTCTGTATAGTTCTCCATGATTATCTCAAGTGCCTCACAGCAGTCCTCAGCATACAGGAACTGACGTTCTTCTGTGCCATCGGTCATCATTTCAAAATCACCCTCTTCAAACCCCTTCTTGATGAAGTCAGTAATGACATGAGCTTTGTCCATGTCCTTCTCAATACCATACACATTCCAAAACTTAACAGTCAGTCCCTTCAGTGATGTAGTGTACATCTCACCCACCCTTTTCATAACACCATAAGGAGAGTAAGACATGTTACTCATCTGAGATGATGCAAACACAAATCTCTTATTGTACTTCTCCAATAAACCAAAGACGTTTGCCATCAGTCTAGTGTTGTTATTGATGAAGTCAAAGGTATGCTGATACTTCTTCAGATATCGCGAACCACCTACATCAAAGGCAAGAAAGAACACAAAGTCTGCTTCTTTGATACAGAACTCTAACCAAGTGCTAGGGATAGCAGTGAGATTGTATTGAGGTCCAATGTTCTTATCATACTCGATAACCACATGACCTTTCTTACGAAGATATTCTGTAAGGTAAGCACCAATCTGCCCACTAGATCCAAGATTTAAGACTTTCATTTCCAATCTCCTTTACCAATCCTATAACTATCTTCATCAAGATGTTGTGTAGAGAATTCAAATAGTTCTGAAGATTCTATAGCAATCATCTGATGTCTCAACCCACGATATACATGAAATTTATCTCCAGGTTCTAATACAATATCTTGTGCTTCATCAATATTATCAATATCTCCATAATATAATAAAATTTTTCCTGATTGAAGATAGAATGTTTCATCCTTCAATATATGATAATGCCAAGAACATCTCTTCCCCTCAGCAATAAAAAGAAGTTTGCCACAATACTCCTCATTATTAACTATCCACTTTTCATATCCCCAACCTTTAGGGACTATTTTAATTGAAGAAGTCACTTGAATTAATTCCTTTATCATCTATAAAATAATCGGCATGTGGTTTGCCAAGTATCAAACTATGGTATCTACAACCCCAAGATTTGAGTTGTTCCTTCGTAAGATCTGTTAATAGTGCAGCAGCCTTAGTTGCTGCATCAGGATCACCATCAAACCTACCCATACCCCTAGCAGTAAAATAGATGATAGTATGCCCATCATCATATAACTTATTTATGGCATCAATTTTATCCTGCCAAGGTTTTGCTTCCTCATAGTTCCTTCCTGTAATAGGACTACAAATCGTTCCGTCAATATCAACACAATATTTCATCTATATCTCCTTGAGTAAGTACATAAGTTCCAAAGTTTTGCACAGCAACTGCTGCTGCCTTATTAGCATAAGGAATAGCATCCTCTATTTTACCATACAATAGATAAAAGTAAACCAGTGCTGATAAAAATGTATCTCCCGCACCAACTACATCAAATACATTAACTTTCTCTGCTGGATATAATTTACCTTTATATTCTGCGCCTTTACCACCTTTAGTAACAATCAAATTCTTTGATGGATTATCTAATTTCTTATATTCATCCTCATTAATTTTAACATAACAAGATTTCTTTGGTAGTTTAGTCTTCTTACTATCAATAAACACAGGTCCTTCAAACCATTCAACCAATTCAAATATTTTTTCAATTGTTAAAAAACCCTTATCATAATCTGAAATGACAAGGGCATCATACCAATCATCGGATAGTGGATCAGTAGTTGATCGCTTATGGAATGGTTGGTTATAAGGAATAAGTTCACATATACTCTCATCATCTACTCTCAAAATCTGTTGATTAGATTTTTCATCAATATATCTTGTCTTTATAATCTCTTCTTTATTAGTAAGTATATAAACACTAAGACCAAATGACATAAGATTTGCTCTTACATTCCATGCCATTCCTTTTGTTGTTTCTTTTCTATTAAATTTTAAAATAGGGACTGGTGCCTCTGGATTTAACCTCTCACAGATTCCATAAACATATTCATCAATACAACTATCCCCGATCAATAATATCTTGAATTGTTTTTGTTGTTGCATACTCACCTATTCTATCAAAGAATATTAATTCAACAGCCCAATAAGATCCAATAACGGATTTACCTTTCCAATCGGAACCTACAATCATTATATCAGGTTTAAAGGATTTTACCAACCCCTCTAATTCTTTATCATTAGAAAAGAATCTAACTTCATCTACTGCCTTTAAGTTTTCTAAGAAAAACTTTCGTTCCTCCTGATTATGTATAGGTCTTCCAGATCCCTTCTTTTCTCTTACTCTATCATCTGTATCAATACCGACACAAACATATCCTCCTTTCTTCTGTGCATAATTTAAAAGTTCTATATGCCCCCTATGAAGGAGATCAAAGGTTCCATTAACAAAAACTTTCTTAGACGCGACTACTTGCATTGAAGGAAATGATCATAACAATCTTGAATACCCCTTTCCATTCCCACATAATCTAAAGGAAGACTGGTCGCTTGCCCACAATAGGAATGCTCTACATACTGTCCTTCTTTTACAATATCAACCTTATATGTATCCAAATTATTAATCATACCAGCAATGTCACTTAACATATACTTCTGCTGATAAACACAATTAATATCCTTTAGCAAACTATTCTCACCCATCTTCAGCATATAACTGACTATCTTATAGAGATCATCTACGTAAATAAAATCCATCTTCCTATCTTTAATAATCTTGATAGGTTTCCTCTCAATATAATTGTTAATATTAGTGGCAAAAAATCTATCAGGTTGTTCCTGAGGACCAAAGCATCCCCATATCCTCAAGTTCTTACCCTTACGATGATTTAAAACTCTCTGGGCAATACAATACTTAGAAAATCCATAGGGGTCTGCTGGAATAAGATTTCCTAAATCACTAATCTTTGCATACTCATTAATAGAAGGTCTCCCAAGAGTAGCACCACTATCAAAATTAATAAAAACCTTACAAGTATTTACATGTCTGAAAACATTTTCAAACATACGCATATTACTCATAAAGTTTGACTTAGGATCATCACCATCCCTTCTTCCACCAACAATAGCAGCATGAATAATAGCATCATATCGATGAGTAGCACTTGGACCATCAAAGAGAGTATTAACCTCCTCTTCATAATCCAATCTCACCTGATTAGAACGAGGTCTCACAACCTCCCAACCCTCCTCGCGTAGGAGAGGAATTAATTGACGACCAAGAAATCCGCCGCCGCCCGTAAAAAGAATTCTACCCTTTTTCTTTTTCATACTTCCACTTAGAGTCCCCTAGTAATTTTTCAAGTTCATCATCTTTAATTTCATAGAAGTTCTCTGATGATGGGAATTGTAACTCCCGAACTTCATTAACATAATCAGTCAACGCAGACTGAATTAGTTGTCCTGCTTCACAATATCTCTTAACAAACTTAGACTTAAACTCCCAGAATAGTCCAATCAGGTCATGCATAATAACTAACTGACCATTAACTTTATCACCAGCACCAATACCATAAACTGGTATATCTAAAGTATCAGCAATCAATGCTCCTGCTTCCCTAGGCATAGCTTCAAGTAGCAAGAATGAGCATCCTGCCTCTTGAAGGCTAAGAGCTTGATTTAGTATAGATTGTACTTGGTCTGCTGTTTTACCTTGAACACGATACCCACCTAGTTTAGCACGAGTATGGGGAGTTAGTCCAAGATGACTCATAACCATAATACCTGAATCACAGATTGCTTTAATCCGTTCTACCATACATCCTTCTACCTTAACAGCATCCATTCCTGCCTTAATAAAATCACCAGCATTTCTGACTGCTTCTTCATTAGATATCTGATATGACATGTAAGGCATATCACCTACTACAAATGCCCTCTTGACACCCCTAGAAACTGCTCTAGCAGACCGAAGCATATCATCCATCGTTACGGGAATAGTGGTCTTATAACCCAATGTAGTCATCCCTAAGGAATCTCCTACAAGAACCCAATCCACACCAGCATTATCTGCCATAAGTGCCTGAGGATAATCATATGCTGTAACTCCTACAGTCTTTACATTATTTTTCTTCTGTTTGAGTAACTTTAAAATCGTTACCTTATCTTTATTATCAGCAGGCATATTATTCAATTGGCTCCACTATCATCTTATCATAAAACTCCTCCCTCAGCAAGAAAGGATACATATCTTCTAAAGGTTTTGCAGTAATAGTTCCGTCTTCGTTCTTTTTACCCATCAATGTAGGTACAATCTCTTGCCAATTCTCACAAATAACTTCACAAACAACAGGACCAGGATAATTAAGTGAATATATAATTGATTCTTCTAACACATCCGTATCAGCACGAACATATTCAAGACCAAAACTCTTCACAACATATTTAAGTTCTGGAATCGATACTCCACTTGATTTATCAGTACCAATCTCTCTACCTTCAAAAAACTTCTTCTGTGTCGTTCTAATGGATAGATACCCATCATTGTTCCACACAAATAGTTTAACAGGGAGATTGTAATGTACGATGGTCTGAAGTTCTTGTAGGTTCATCATAAATGAACCATCACCAGTCACTCCAATAACGTCACCATCCTTAGCAAATGCCGCACCAATACAAGCAGGAATAGTAAATCCCATTTCTGCTTGAGAACTGGAAGTAATATATCTCTGTTGTTCTTTAATGTCTGTTGCTTGAGAGCAGACATAATATGCAGATCCAGCATCTGAGATAACTACATCATCATTACGTTTTAAATCATTCAAACACTTCATGAAGTAATAAAGATCTACCTTCTCTGATGGATTCTCATCAGGACAAACAGGCCAATCCTTCCTCCACAAACGACAGATTTCATTCCAATCATTTTTTGAACGATCAAACTTGTTTATATTAAGGAAATCTTTAGCATCACGATGAATCAACCAGTCAATATTAACAGTTTCTTTTGCATGTTCTTCCTTGTCAATATCAACTACAACAACCATCGCCTCCCTAGCAAATGTCTTGTAATTATATCCAGTTACAGGAACAGAAAGACGACAACCAATCACCAACAGAAAATCACAATTCTGCATGGCAAAGTTACCTGCGCGAGTACCCTTGATACCAACTCTACCCACATAGTTAAGATCATCTGATGAAATTAAATCTACTCCATTGTATGAGGTGACAACTGGGATATTAGTACTTAGAACAAAATTCTTAAACTCATCTCTAGCACTAGCGCAATTAATACCATTACCTGCAAGTATTAAAGGTCTCTCTGCTTTCTTTACAAGATCCTCAACGGTAAGATATTCAGCACCTTGTACGTCCATAGGAATATCAATCCATACAGGACCAGGACGACCATGAGTAGCAATGCGTATCGCATCTTTCATTACCTCATCAATGTCTTGAGGATCATTGACCAACACAGCATACTTAGTGATTGGTTTTACAATATCAATAATGTTTGCCTCCTGCACCCCAAGGTTTCTAACACCCTTTGGTGCCATGTGAGAACGATTGACATTACCAGACACAAAAATAACAGGAACACTGTCTTGCCATGCATCTAAAAGTCCTGTAATGGCATTTGTACCACCACATCCCGTGGTTACATTAACTGCTGCCAGACTATTATTGTACTTTGCATATGCTACAGCACCCATCGCAGATGCTTGTTCATGGTGATTGCAGATTGGTTTGATCTTTGGATGAGATACTATAGCATCATTCAAAAACATCGCTCCACCACCAGTTACAAGAAAGATGTGCTTACATCCTGCCTTATAAATTTGATCTATAACGTAATCTGCTACTCTCATTTCTCAAACCCATCAACAACTTCACCGACGTAATTAATCATTTCCTCAGTAATTGTAGGAGAGCATCCAACAAAAAACACCAAATCAAGAACCTTACATGCATTAGCATAATTACGGTAATAATCAAGATGGCGGTAACCAGGATGCATCAGAATATTACCAGCAAAATAATTGCGAGTCTGAACCTTATTGTCCTCCAAGTGCTTAGTCAGTTTAATCTTAGTCTCCGAACTATCACATATAATAGGAACACCAAACCAACTAGTCTCTGCCTGAGGTAGTTCATTCACACTACGAACACCAGGGATAAGTTCAAAAATTTCTTGCATCAAAACCTTGTTCTTTCGACGCAAACGATGAATTTCATCTTGCTTAGTCAGTTGAACGGTGCCAATAGCACCCTGAAAGTCCATGGGTTTGAGGTTGTATCCCATATGAGAATACACATACTTATGGTCAATGATACCATCATAGCGCTCTATCCACTTGTCAAATCTTTTACCACAAGTACCACAAGAGAGCAAGTTCTGCTGTCCCACACAATAACAATCACGACCCCACCATGCCAAACTACGAGCAATGTTGATCAGTTCCTCATCATCAGATGAGATCATACCACCCTCACCAGTGCAAATGTGGTGAGCAGGATAGAAAGAGCAAGAGGCAGCAATAGAGTGATCCGTAAGAAAATGACCATTCCACTTACTACCCAAACTATCACAGTTATCAGAGATCAACATGATCTTATTACGATCACAGATGTCTAAAACATCATCTAAGTTATACGGATTACCAAGAACAGGAGAAGAGAACAAGGCACGGGTCTTCGTAGAAACCTTCTCCTCAATCTCATCAATACTCCAGTTTAGATCAGAGAAGTCAATATCAACAAAGACTGGTTTCAGACCATTCTGAACGATGGGAGCAATGGTTGTAGGGAAACCAACGCATGACACAATGATCTCATCACCATCCTGCCAACCAAATCTTTTCTTCAGGGCAGCAATCATAACCAAGTTGGCAGAACTACCAGAGTTCACCATCAAGGAGTGTCCCTTGTCGAATTGTTTAGAGAACTTCTTCTCAAACTCATACACCTTCTCACCAGATGCCAACCACTTACCATTCAGAAGTCCGTTGACAGCTGCTCCCAACTCTTGATTATCCCAATAAGGACCAGAATAATATACAGAATTGCCTGGCTCCCACTTACTATTGGCAAAGTAGGGTGGATTTACACCCTCAAGAAGTGCTTCAATATCAACCATTTTGAACCTCATTCAAATAATCATTAACTTCATCAGATACCACAGAGGACAACCAATTTCTAAATCCTAATGATTTATTATGATCTATAGCAGCACCACCACCTGCCTGATGCATTACCTTAATACACATCGCCTCTCCAGTTATAGGATCATTAAGGTATAGTCTATCATATTTTACGTAAATTTGCGACCAACTTTCCCAATGATTATTTCCCGTTCCCCAGGCATTACAAAGTCCATAAGAAACTCCTGTTCCCATCACATCAATAACCTCTGAATTATACTTTTCCCAATGAAAAAGATTATTGAGAGTATCTTGCTCATCACTCATTCCAGTTTTAGCAACCTGTTCATTTAAGTTATGCCAATCATACCAAAATTCTTTTTTATTTACACCAACCATTCCAGCATTGATAAACTTCTGCATTGGAATTGGGCCACCATTACCAAAAGGAGGACTGTGTGGGATTGTTATTCCCCTATGAGCTCCTGCAGTATTTTTACTAGTATTATTTCTAACTCCGATTACATCAGCAGTGCTATTAAACATCTCATCAAGAGGTCCAGTAACAACAGCATCAGCATCTAAATGAATGACCATATCATATTCATCAATGAATGGCATACAAGTTGGTGCCATCATCCATACAGGTTTCATCCAAGAATAATTCTCACGAATTTTCTCAGTCATTTTAGTATCTACGATAAAATGATCTACTTCTGGATGAAAATATTTAATTGAGTTTGTAAGTTTTTCAACTCCCAAAAGAGTGGCATAATCATCTGTACACCAAGTTGAGATTGCAATTTTTTTCATTTTTCCCCCATAACCATAAATGAATTATTCAAATCAACACCAGACACGAAAACATTCTTATATCCCTTATCAATCATATAATCACGAATAAACTCAGGTTTCAGACAATGCTTATGCCTCCTGTTATTCCAAGGTCTCCAATACTTTTGACTATAATCAGGAAGATAAAGAAACAATGTGCCACCAGGTTTGATACATTCATACCAGTAGTTCATGGTTTCAACCCAGTCCGGTACATGCTCAAGACAATGACTGGAGAAAATGTAATCAATATTTCCCTCAGGTAAATTATCAGCATCCCATGAATCATTAAAACTCAAATCAATTGGTCTAGAACCAGGGAAAGACCACTCAGGTTTCATGCATCCAATGTCATACCCCATACCTTTACAGACGTGCAAAGCAAAGGGAATAGCAAACTGCGAAGCATTACCAATTGTTTGAAAGTCTGGGTATAAATCGCCCTCATATTCTACTACTTGCATATCATTTCATGTGGTGTACTAAAAAGGTAGTCAATTTCTCTCTTATTCTGCTCATTATGAGCTATAATCACGTATCTTTCATACGATGTATCAAGAACATCAATAAGATAATTAATTGATGTATTGATAGTAAAGACACTTTTTGCTTTTTCAAGGACTTTACACCAATCAAAGAGGGTAAATCCCTCCATAATTTTGAGTTCAACTACAGGTAGATCATAGTTTTCAGGCGATAAGAGTTCACAATCTCTAATATCTGTATTATAAAGATTGTTTATGAATACAAATTTAGAGTCATCATTAAGACCAAGAACATTATAGTATAGATCGTCTTCTTTATCAAAGTTGCGTTCAAACTTAAAGTGTTCCTTCCAATCAGAATAATCAAGTCCAACCATGGAGTATTTTGAACTCATAATCTTACCATCATTATGAGTTGTATCAGCAGTTGCAGGACTAATAAACGCTCCATCATCTTCTACAACAGCACCAGCACCACGAAAGTAGATATCTTTCATTGGAAACTCGTCAGTTGTCATGGGAAAATAGATATCTTTAATGTAATCTTTAATCCAATGAATATCAGGTCTCAATGGCCAGATGACTTGATAACCCTGGTCCATCATAATTCTAGCAATCTTTTGGCAAAAGAAAATATCACCAATGCCTGCAGGTTGTTTGATCAAACAGGGTTTCATACATATGCCACTAGTTCGTAATCATCAACCCTTCTGTGATTTAGGTGACCTCCCAAATCAACAGGGAAATATTCAATGATATAATCCTTATTGATTGATAAGAGTTTTTTCTCTAGTTCTGCTACTTTTCCTCTAAAATATACAGGAATGTCATCAATGATAATCGTATGATCCTTGATAGAACTATTTTTAATAACATCCAGTTCTTCAAAAGTGGGCACCCCTCCACCCTCAGCATGAGCATCTAACCAAAAACAAGATTTTTCAGTTAGTGTCTCTACCATTTGAGAAAAACAATCATCAGATTTTCCCAACCAAAGACTGACATTATCATTGTCTTTGAATCTATCCATGCAATGTTGATATCGATCCTGCATCATCTCACAACTAAGGACCTCATCAAACCCATGGTCCAAGGCATATTGAACTCCACTACCAAGATAGGTTCCAGTTTCTACAAAGTTTTTACAACCTTTACCAACTCCAAAATCCCTCAAAAGAAAATAATAAGTCGGAATACCAGAAGAAATTGATTCCTGGTAATACTTGTCCTTGTCAATCATAGTTCATTCTCCTTTAAAATAATTTTCCCAAATAAAATCTTCCAGAACTTCCATCTTTTTAACTCTCTCTAGATTATCCTGGATCGCATCCATCTTTTCATAATAAATGTCCTCAGATACTTCAAACTCATCACTCAAAGTGATAATACCATCCATATTAAAGTGATCTTCAATATCAGGAGCACCCAAATAAACAGGAATAGTTCCAGTTGCAAAGCAGTCAAGGATCTTTTCTGTGAAATATGTTCCATATTGACCATTCTCAATGGCAACAGAGAACATATAATCACATAGACCTTCTTCTTTCAGTGCAATTTCATTGAACCCACGACCATATAGATCCAATTGATCACCAATCCTATCTACCCACTCAAGTCTTTTAAGGTGACCTTCACACATTCTTTTGTTAGAAGAGATCATGGAAATCATCTTTGACTTCTCATAAATCTTAGCGTCTTTGATCCAAAATCCTTGTGCAGGAACCCATTTATACTTATCACCAAGCGTCAAAAGACGCTGATCATGAGTAAAAATGGTTTCATATGTATTTTCAACCATTTGTTGATTGGAAATAATACTTTCAACCAATCCCTGTTTGATGTATTTAGATTCTAAAAGCCAAAGATACTTTAGACCCTTACGGCCGTCATTAATACCATCATTAATAGTATTATCAATGTAAAAAGTTCCCTCTGCAGAAGAGTCATCGTTGGTCCACTCAAAATTCTTTGCTTCTTTTCCATGAACGGAATATCCTTTGTTTCCGTTAGTGAGATGAGTAAAAGTATTTCCTACAAGATTAAATTTTCTTTTCATTTCAGTAAATATTTGTCATTATTGAAAGGTGGCAACTCTTTATTATTCCTTACAAATACAGAATCACCCCACCTCTCATAGTTATACGAGTCCGACATCTCCACTATAGAAAAATTTCTTTCTGATAACCATTCAACTATTGCATCATGAGATGCTCCAGTATTATTACGATCATCGTAAGAGGTTTCTAAATCAATAACATTAATATATTTGAGATGTTCATCAAAACCCTTTAAAATTTCAAGTTCTGCTCCCTCAGCATCAATATTAAGAAAGTCATATTGATTCATATCAATATTATTTTCTTCAACAAGTGTAGATAACTTTTTAGTCCTCACTGTAACTGAGTTACTACCAATAGGAGATAGACTTGAGCAATCATTTGCAAGATAAAATTGTTTTTCTAAACCATCCTCACTGTAAACACAGGCATTAAATGACTTATATCCACACCTATCAGCAACAGGTTTAGAGATTGTTTCATAGATAAATTTATTTGCCTCCACTCCAATAACATTGGTGCCCACCAACTTAGTGTAGCAGTCATGTTCAACAAAATCCCACATACCAACGTGCAAAATTCCATTAACATCAACATTTATTCTCTCAAAAATACCAACATACTCAGCTGTGGGATGATCCCATGTGGCATATCCAGTTTCTTTACTATAAGAAGCATAAGGTCCTAATTTACTCATGTTAAACGGGGTGGTGGAATGGAGTATAATTGTTAGATTCAATCTGAGAATTGATCCAAGAATAAGTTTTACTAATACCCTCTTCAAGGGTTTGAGAATAATCCCATCCAAGTTTTTCTCTTACAAGATCATTATTAGAATTGCGTCCACGAACTCCTAATGGTCCATCAATATGGTTCTTTTCTACAACTTTACCAGAAACTT
>Ga0209756_1003911_pt1 | contig 11787 bp, 11 predicted proteins | sample ETNvirenome_6_85_FD_184071 | JGI IMG/M metagenome (GOLD analysis project Ga0209756, IMG submission 184071) | Marine viral communities from the Pacific Ocean - ETNP_6_85 (SPAdes) (version 3) | ecosystem: Environmental > Aquatic > Marine > Oceanic | place: Pacific Ocean | collected 2013-06-19
TGTAAAGTTTATCTCCTTCACGGTGATATGAGCGATGAAGAAATACACGCTCTTTATCTTCATCCCAAAATTAAGGCTTTCGCTCTTTTTAGTAGCGGAGAAGGCTTTGGATTACCCTATTTTGAAGCTGCTTATTCTGGAGTTCCAGTAATAGCACCAGGATGGTCGGGCCAACTAGATTTTCTTGTTAATAAAAAGACAGGAAAATCTGAGTTTCACAATGTTGAATATGATATCCAGCCAATTCCGGAAGCGGCAGTTTGGGAAGATGTCCTTGTTAAAGAATCGATGTGGGCATATCCCAGAGAGCATTCAGCGAAGCAACAAATGCGACAATGTTTTGCAAACAATAAAACTTCTCAAAAAGTAGCAAATAAGCTGGCAACGCGCCTTAAAAAGGATTTTAATGAAGAGGCCATGTACGCTAAAATGGTTGCTTCTCTTGTTGACGAGAAAGAATTCGATGTAGAGTCATGGCTATCAGATTTAAACGTTGAGGAGATTGAGTGAAAATTATCTTTATTGCTGACTTCTTTGTTGAAGATGTATTGGGCGGGGGAGAACTTAATAACGAAGAATGTATAAAGATACTGATTTCAAAAGGGCACGAGGTTGTTAAACGGCAGAGTCATCAAGTAGATGTATCTTATATTGATAAAAATAAAGATAACAACTTCATTGTTGCTAACTTCGTTAACTTGCACCAAGACTGTATTGATGCGCTTTTAAAAACAAGCTATATTATATATGAACATGATCATAAATATCTTAAGTCACGAAATCCGGCCCCCTTTAAAGGCTTTATAGCACCAAAAGAAGAAATCGTTAACTACGATTTTTACAAGGGAGCCAGAGCAGTTCTTTGCCAATCTCAATTTCATTTAGAAATCATCAGAAAGAATATTGATATATCAAATTTGGTTAATTTAAGTGGTAATATTTGGCCAGTTGATTCACTTAAACTTATTGAAGAAATTTCAAAGAAACCAAAACAGAAGAAATGTTCTATTATGAATTCTGGTATTCCTCATAAAAATACTAATGATGCTATTAGCTTGTGCATTGTAAAGAAAATGGAATATGAATTAATCAATAGTAGTGTATATAATGAGTTTTTAGCTGCTTTGGGAAATAATGAAAAATTTGTGTTTTTGCCAAAGACACCAGAAACATTATCTAGAGTTGCCGTAGAGGCAAGGATGATGAATATGTCGTTGATAGCCAATAATATGATTGGCGCCACCAAAGAGCCTTGGTTTAAAACAAAAGGCAAAGAACTAATAGACATTGTCTATAAAATGAGGGAAGATATTCCATCAAAAGTTGTTGAGCTATTTGAATGAAGATTCTTTTAACATTAAACAAGACATATCGAGGCATGCCAGATGCAGGATATTGGTATATTTATTTGCCTTTAAAAGAACTGGGCCATGAAGTTTATTGGTATGACACTGTTGAGCCAGTAGAGAAATATTCTTATGTTAAAATTATTGAACATTTTAAGCCAGATCTGATTTTTTCTTGTTTAACCAATGATCGTATGATTGCACCACGTGAACCTTGGTATGAAATTGAAAAGGAAACTGAGTCTGGAAGAACAAAAACGTTTAACTGGTTTTGTGATGATACGTGGCGATTTAATGATTTCTCTCGTGCTGCATGCTTTTGTTTTACCGTTTGTTCTACTCCAGAGCCCTCATATATAGACAAATATAAGAGCGTCGGTTATGATAATATCATATTGGGCGCTTGGCATGCTAACTCAGACTTTTATCCTATAAAGACCTTTTCTGAAAAAGATCTAGATATTTCTTTTATGGGCGCCCCCAATCCAATTCGTCAAGCGTTTTTTGAGGCAATAGATGTGCCTGTAGAAAAAATATTTGGTATTAATCAAGAAGAGGTTTTCAAAACACATAGTAGGACGAAAATTGGTGTAAATTTGAGTTTTAACGCCAATGATATTACAGGTGGAACTCAAATGAAACAAAGAATATTTGAAATTCCAGCCGGCGGCGGTTTGTTGCTTACACAATATCATGATGGCATTGAAGAATTTTTTGAAATTGATAAAGAGATAGTTACGTTTAAAGATCCGTTAGAGTTTTCTGAAAAGGCTAAAATTTTATTGAAGAGGCCAAAAACCACGGAACAGATAGCCAGTGCTGGGTATAAAAGATTTCTTGCGGAGCATGATTCAAAAGCTAGATTGGCTAAAATATTACAACAAATAGGAGAATTTTAAAATGAAAGCATATCTACCAAGTTATATGAACGACGCCGGCCATTGGATATACAAAGGATATCAAAACGCATGGCAGCAGTTAGGATATGATATTATTATACCGGATAGAGAAAAGAGCATAGCCACCCTTGGCTCCAACAATTCTACTTTTTTACGCATTCCGGGCCGTGAAGACCTCTTAAGTGAAGAATATATTATAATGGCCTCAGATCATCTTGCGGACAATATGTCTTCTCCTTTTTTGGAGGCTGCTGCTCGAAGTTATAAGACTTTTATATTTGCACAGCCAAACAGTTTTCCTCTGCCGTGGGGCTCGCATCCAAACTTTCACTGCAATTGCTCTGATGAAACGATTCAAGCGTTAAATGACATGGATAATGTATATTTGTGGACGTTTGGCGATGTCAACCCTGAATTTCACTACAAGTGGAAAAAAGTTCATACGATACCACTAGCATTTGATTCCATATCTTATGTGCCGCTTAAATATGAGGAATTTACAAAATATGATATTTGTTATATTGGAGGTTGGGCAAACAATGGATTTGATGAAAAGCGGAAGATTATGATGGAGAATTTTATTGAGTTTAAAAATAGTGGTTTGAACTGTGCATTTTTTATTAACAAAAACCTAACCCACGAACAAGAGACAGCATTGCTATATAATAGTAAGATTTCGTTGAATGTTCATGATGTCTACCAACGTGTATTGGGATATGACACAAATGAGAGAACTTTTAAATCACTAGGCTTAAATGGTTTACTAATATCAGATAAAGTAAATCAATTAGAAAATATATTTCCAAGCATAAAAACGTCTAATGACCCGCTAGAGTTGGTGAAAATTACGAAAGAATATGTATCTTTAACCGAGAAGGAAAGAGGGGACATAAAAGAAGAAAACCGACAAAATATTTTAGATAATCATTGTTATACCAATAGAGTGGAGCAGCTTTTATCCCTATGATAGTTTACATTGATATTGATGAAACAATTGCTAATACACCAGAAGATAGAGATTATAACTGTTCAACCCCAATCAAAGAAAATATAGAAAAGGCGAACAAACTATATGACGAGGGCAATACAATTGTGTATTGGACAGCACGCGGTACTTTGAGCGGTATCGACTGGGAAGATGTCACCCGCGAGCAGTTTGATAAATGGGGAGTTAAGTTTCATGATCTTAAATTTGGAAAGCCTTATTATGACTTGTTTATAGATGATAGAAATATGAACTCGCGAGACTGGAAATGAAAATAGTTATTTTATTGCCTTGTTATAACTCAAAAGAATATTTGCAGGAATGTGTTCAATCTGCCCTGGCGCAAGATTACGATAATTACGAAATACACGCCTATGATAATGGGAGCACAGATGGAAGTCTAGAATATTTACGAGAAATAGAACAAAGGAATGATTTGTTTATAGTACACGAAGTGCCAAACATATATAAAAACTCATTTCGTGAAGCTGTAGATCATGCATTCCAAACCCTAGATACCGATTATATAACGTTTTTATGTGCTGATGACTATCTTGAACCTAAATACTTGTCTAATTGTATGAAAATAATCTCTCATAACCCAGAGAAAATAAGATGTATTCAAAGCCCAATTGTCGGCGTTCCAAATAATACTCAAAACTCTCATCACTATAAAAGCTTAAAAGAGTTTAAAGAGCTTTGTATGATAAGAAGTCCAGTTATTAGCCCAACGATGGTATATAATAAGAATTTGTATCCATTAATGAACTGGTCTCCACATGGTGGACCAGCGCACCGTGCGCATAATTTACAAGAAGCCGGCGCCGGTGATTATGACACGTTTTGTAATTTTGCCGATAATGGCATATTCATCTATCCAGTCCCTAAATTTTTGGGATATTATTACCGTTGGCATCAAAAACAGTGTACTTGGAGTGTAATCGAAGAGAAGAAGAAAATAAATTACGATGAAATAATTCAAGAATATTGGAAAAACCAGTGGACTTTGTAAGAAAAATGTGTTATATTATATCTAACAAAGAGGGAATATATGAAGCAACTGTTTATTTTTGAGATGGCTAATAACCACATGGGTAGCCTTGAGCATGGACTTAAGTTAATCCGAGAATTTGCCGAGGTAAAAAAGGAATATGATGAATTTGATTTTGCAATCAAGTTTCAATTTAGAAATATTGACACTTTTATCCATCCGGATTATAAGAACAGAATGGACTTGAAGTATGTCAAGCGGTTCACAGAAACGCGTTTGACACGCGAGCAATTCTTAACTATGAAAACAGAGGCAGAAAATCTTGGATTTTTGACTGTTTGTACTGGTTTTGATGAGGATTCTGTAGACTTAATTGAGGAGATGGGATTTCCTATTATCAAAATTGCGAGTTGTTCGTTTACTGACTGGCCATTGTTGACTCATATTGCTGGAACTAACATGCCTATCATTGCATCGACAGCAGGCTCGACGTTAGAAGAGATTGATAATGTTGTTTCATTTTTTACAAACCGTCATAAGGATTTAACAATTATGCATTGTATAGGAGAATATCCGACTGAGACCACCAATTTACAGCTTAATCAAATTGGCTTGTTGGTAGAACGTTATCCAGATGTTAAGATCGGCTATTCTACTCATGAAGACCCTAACAACCCTAATATTATTCCCCTTGCAATCGCAAAGGCCGCCCAAGTATTTGAAAAACATGTAGCAGTTGTTACAGACGAATTTCCAAAGAATGCTTATTCCGCCACACCTGATCAAGTTACTAATTGGTTAGCTGCAGCACGAACAGCCTTTCAGATCTGTGGCGATTCCAAACGGCGCCCAGCAGCTTCTGACAAGGAATTGGCAGACCTAAGAAGGTTTAAGCGTGGAGTGTTCGCTAAGCGTAACATTAAAAAGGGAGAAGTGGTTGGAAGAGGTGATGTCTTTTATGCCTTTCCGTGCCAAGAAGAACAAATTTTGGCCAATGATATGTCTAAATATACACAGTTCGCTGCACAAAAGGATTTTAACGTCAATGAGGCAGTATATTCTTATGATGTTTCTACGATTAACTTGAGAGAAAAGTTGTATGAAATAGTGCAAGATGTGAAATCGTTTTTGACTGATAGTGGTGTTGTCTTTCCAAAAGATGCTAATTTGGAAATTTCCCATCATTATGGAATAGATAGCTTTTATAAAGCAGGCTTGACAATGATTACAGTGGTCAATAGAGAATATTGCAAGAAGCTTCTTATTACATTGCCAGGTCAAACTCACCCGGAGCAGTATCACAAGAAGAAGGAAGAAACATTTGTTGTATTGCATGGTGAGGTAACATTATATTTGAACGATGAACCCCGCCATCTTCACAAGGGAGATGTTGTCACTATTGAACCGGAAGTTCGCCATAAGTTTGAGTCGAAGACTGGTTGTGTAATTGAGGAAGTTTCTTCTACGCATTATCAAAATGATTCTTATTATACCGATCTAGTGATCGCACAAAACCAAAATAGAAAAACGTTTATTCCATACTGGATGGCATGAGTGAAATTATCCGACTATGTAGTTCATTTTATTGAACAACAAGGTGTGAAAGATATTTTCCTCTTACCTGGGGGAGGGTGTATCCACCTTGTTGACTCTATAGGCAAGAGCAATATTAACTTTGTATGTAATTTGCACGAACAAGCATGTAGTGTTGCTGCAGATGCCTACGGACAATACACAAATAATATAGGAGTTTGCTTGGTAACAACGGGCCCTGGTGGAACGAATGCGATGACAGGGGTTGCAGCTGCATGGCTCGATTCAACTCCTATGCTTATATTATCTGGCCAGGTACAAAAGAAAGATATGATTAATGATCGGGGCACTAGACAAATTGGCTTTCAAGAGATTTCGATGGTAAACATCGCCGCGCCACTGACGAAATATGCAGAGACAGTTATTTGCCCTGAAGAAATTCGTTATCATCTTGAAAAAGCGGTTTATTTGGCTATTAACGGGCGCCCTGGTCCTGTCTGGATTGACATTCCCCTGGATGTACAAGCGGCAGAAATTGATGAAACCACACTACGCGGTTTTACTCCCGACAAGAAAGTTGGAACCAATATTAGTGAACAGGTGTCTAATATAATCGATGACTTGAACAGGGCCGAGAGACCAGCGATTTTAGCCGGCAATGGAATTCGGCTAGCTGGCAGCATTGATACATTCAATAAACTAGCAGGGCTTCTACAAATACCAGTTTTGTTGACGTGGAAAGCCATTGACTTTATGGAAGAAGAGCATCCACTATTCGTGGGGCGCCCAGGCGGCGTCGGCCAACGTGGAGCAAACTTCTCCCAGCAGAACTCAGACTTTTTGATTTGCATCGGCGCCCGTCTCGATCATGGACAGACAGCCTACCAGCATAAATTCTTCGCTCGCGAAGCTACCAAAGTGATTGTGGATGTTGATGAGAACGAGATTAATAAGCTGGAGATGGACATTGCTTATCCAATGGCTGTCGATGCTGGCGAATTCATCGAAGAAATGTTGCGACAAAAAGACAAGATCAACATACATGCCAGTGCATGGCTTTCACAGTGCAAACAATGGCAGGCGAAATATCCTGTTGTGTTGCCGGAATATTGGGAACAAAAAGAATATGTTAATAATTATGTATTTATTGATGCGCTATCGGATGTATTGCCAGAGGGAGCATTGATTGTTCCTGGCAGTTCCGGAGGGTGTAGTGAAGTAACCATGCAGGCCTTTAGGATGAAGAAGGGAATGCGAATGTTTAATAGTGAAGGTTTGGGCCCAATGGGCTTTGGAATTCCTGCTGCTATTGGCGGGTGTATTGCCGCCGGCCGAAAAGAAACTATTTGCATTGATGGTGATGGTGGTTTTGTTATGAATATTCAGGAACTTGAAGTTGTCAAAAGGTTGAATTTGCCAATTAAGTTTTTCGTTCTTAATAATAATGGATATGTGTCGATTAGAAATACTCAAAATACGCATTTTGAGGGACGTTTGGTTGCTAGCAGTCCGATGAGTGGCTTATCGCTTCCAAGCGTTAGAAACAATGCTTACACGTATGGCTTGAAATATTTGAGAATAGAAAATCACTATCAAATAGAAGATAGGATTAAAGAGTTTTTAGACCTTTCTGGTCCTGCTATCTGCGAGGTTATGCTACCACCCACTCATGTGACCGCTCCAAAAGCCTCTGTGTATAAAAAAGCGGACGGAAGCTTCGCTGCTCGTCCCATGGAAGACTTAGCTCCATTTTTGGATAGGGAGGAGTTTAGAGATAACATGTTTATTGAGATTGTTAATGAATAAGATTCTTATTACTGGCGGAAACGGTTTCGTAGCTCGTAGTTTATACGAAAATTTTACTAATTCTTACTTTTGCCCATTGCGTCGAAATATATATGCCCCTTCAAGAGCAGAGTTGGATCTTTTAGATGCTGACAAAGTATATGAATATTTAAAGGAAAACAAATTTGATGTTGTTGTCCACACAGCAACTTATGATGCCGCACCACAATTTTCATCTAAAGATATGGACAAGGTGTTGGAATATAATTTAAAAATGTTTTTTAATGTTGCTAGGGCCCGGCACCATTATGGAAAAATGATTTATTTTGGATCCGGCGCCGAAGCGGGTCGCGAGAATTGGATACCTCAAATGAGAGAAGAATACATTTCATGGAACGTGCCTGTTGATCAATATGGCTTATCTAAACACACTATGAATGAAATAGCAGAAAACAGTCGTAATATTTATAATCTGAGAGTTTTTGGACTTTTTGGAAAATTTGATGATTGGAGATATAGGTTTATATCTAATGCTTGTTGTAAAGTGGTTTTAGGGCTTCCGATAACTATAAGAAATAATGCTCGTTTTGATTATCTGCATATTGATGATTTAGCAGAGGTTATTAAATGGTTCATGAACAATGAGCCCAAACGTCGTTCTTATAATGTGTGTAGCGGCCAAGTGCATGCATATGAAGCTATAGCTACTAAAATTTTGAACACTGCATCGAAAAAATTGGACATTATTATTAATAATAGCGATCTCCTTGAGTATAGCGGAGACAATCGATGTTTGCTAAAAGAGTTGGATGGTTTTTCGTATAGTCAGATAGATGGTCAAATCGAGAAGCTGTATAATTGGTATGATGCCAATAAAGAGATTATTGATAAGGAACAGTTTGTATATTAGAGGAATAATATGAGCATTGACAATTGCAGGGTTTGTGGAGGCAGGTTTTTTAACGAACCTTTGTTGAAATATGAAAACATGCCAAAAGCAGCACAAAATATGCCCGACCCATATTCTGTTTATTTGGACAGAGGAGTGGATTTGGAAGTTTGTCAATGTGTGTGCTGTGGCCTCGTTCAACTAAGTAATGAACCAGTATCTTATCACAAAGAGGTAATTCGTGCTTCTGCTTTTTCTGATGAAATGAGAGAGTTTAGAATAAAGCAATTTGAAGAATTTATAGAAAAATACTCTCTACAGCATAAAAAGATAATTGAGATCGGTACCGGCAAAGGTGAGTATCTTTCACTTATGGGCCAATTTAATGTTAAAACGTATGGAATAGAATATTCAAAAGAGTCTGTAAAACATTGTCAAAAAAACAATTTAGAGGTATACGAAATGTATATTGAGACAGCCGAGGATGAGATTGAAAATTCACCATTTGACGCGTTCTTTATTCTAAACTTTTTCGAACACTTACCAGATCCTAATTCTACTTTACAATCTCTTTATCATAATTTATCAGATGACGGAATAGGACTGATCGAGGTACCAAACTTTGATATGATTCTACGTAATAATCTCTTTTCAGAGTTTATTGGGGATCATTTATTTTATTTTACAAGGGAGACTCTTAAGGCTACGCTGGAGCGTAATGGTTTTGAGGTTATTGAGTGTGAAGAGATCTGGCATAAATATATTATTTCGGCCGTCGTGAAAAAAAGAAAGAAATTAGACATTTCTCGTTTTAAAGCACATCAAGAGAAAATCACAAGGGAGATAAAAGACTATATTTCTTATTTTGGTTCTCAAAATGTAGCTATTTATGGTGCGGGCCATCAAGCTTTAGCAATTATCTCTTTAACAAATATTAAAAATGATGTAAAATATATTATTGATGATGCAGATTTTAAACAGGGGAAATACTCTCCAGCAACTCATATACCGATAGTGTCGCCAAAAAAACTGACTACAGATCCAGTATCGGCTGTAATTGTCATGGCTGCTAGCTATTCTGATGAGGTTGCTCGTAAACTTTTACATGAGTTTAAAGATAATATTGATATAGTAATTTTAAGAGATTATGGCCTAGAGGAGGCAACTTGGAAAGAATTGAAGAAAAGAAAAATGGTTTAAAAATGGAGATCCTTACTGAAGGGACCGGAGTTCAACCTAACATTGGAGACATTATATTAATGCATTATATACTTTATCTTGGAGACGGAGTAAGTTCTTCAGATTATGATTATGAAAAGGAGTGTTATGTTGACGATTTAGTTGATAGTACATACGAGGATCGTCCATTTGCTGGTCCTATCGAAATTATTGTAGGAACCGAGACACCAAAAGACACCATTTATAGTAAAGGAGAATCAATTAGAGGATTAAGCGAGGCCCTATTGGACATGAAAGTGGGAGGTAAAAGGCGTCTTTTTATACCATCTGAACTAGCATATGGTTCAGAAGGTGGCAGCAGTTTTCATACTTTCCATGGATACAGAACCCCTCCTAATAGAACCCTTGATATGATAGTAGAGCTTGTAGAGATAAGAGATAGTATATGAGTAAAAATAAAAAAGAATTTATATCCAATGTAACCGGCGAAGTGTGGCATAAACAGCTTATCAAAAGATGGCATAAAATTATTAATCAAGTTGGAACGATAATTGAGGATGAAGTACATGAAGGAAAAAATGGCACCTCTATGGTATTAAAAAAAGGAAGCAAAGTGATCATCGATGATATTAGGGGTAGAATCTTACCACAATATAGGGTTAGAGATGCAAATGGAAAGGTTTGGTTTGTGACAGCAACAAACGTAGAATTTTCTTTTGATGAAGATAAAAAAGAACCAAACTCTAATAGCGAACCTGTTTATAGAGGCGGCGTGCGAGTTGATGGTGAAGAGGGAGACGTTCTTCCTGAACGTTATGAAAAACCCGTCACCACCGAAGAAGAAATTAAAAAAGAAAAAAAGGACAATAAAACAAATGGCTAATTCAAATAATACAATGTTTAGGAGCGTGTTGGAAGGAAACAAATTCGATCCAGCACCGGTTCTATCAGATGAAGAAATAATGAAACGTGCACAAGATATTCGCGATGGAAAAATACTTCAGAATACTAAGGTTGAATTTGACGGAGATCAGGTAAAGACACGCCAAAATTGGCTGGCATCTCATAAGCCTCGTGTATATGAAAAGATGATGAAGTACCCTGAAAAGCTAGCTAGAGGAGAAAGTATAGCCATTCTTCAATTTCAATATGACTATTTATGTAACTTTGATTGTGAACATTGTTGTATCGACAAGTTTTATGTACCAAAAGATTGGGAAAAAGCTAGCGGCCGACGTAAGTTTGAATTGGACGATGTTAGAAGGCTTTCAAAAGAAGCAGACGAAATGGGTTTGGCAAACTTTGTAATTACAGGAGGGGAACCCCTTCTTTTAAAGGAGTTTGATCAACTTGTTGAGGCTATTGACCCTGATAAATTCTTTTTGTGCTCTGACTCAAATGGATGGTTTTTAGACCACGCAAAAGCAAAGCACTTAAAATCAATTGGCGTTGATAAAATGCAATTGAGTTTGGATGGTGTAGACGCAGAAAGTCATGATACTTTTAGAAGAAAGTCTGGTTCGTGGGCGCGTGTTATGACGGCAATTGACGCCTGTAAAGAGGCAGATTTGCATGTTATTTTATCAACGGTAATTTGGAAAGATAGGATTTACACTGAAGAGTGGAAAAACTTCCTGGAATTTGCCAAGGAAAAAGAAGTTGGTACTTATATTGTGTACGCCAAGCCCGTTGGGGCATTTGAGGGCGTTACAGAACAAATGATGACGGAAAAGGAAGGAAAAATCTTGCAACAGTTTGAAGAAGAATATGATATTTTTACTCATATGACGCCATCTTACGGCCGCGATATTGGCTGTATCGCAGTTAAGCGAATGGTATCGATATCAAGATATGGCGATATTATGCCATGCCCATATCAGCATGTTTCGCTTGGTAACTTTTTTGAAGAGCCGTTAAAGAACATTATTGATCGCGGCCTCAATATTAAGTGGTTTGATCCAACGAAGAACATGCCTTGTATTTGTGGTGTTGATAAGGGCTTCATTGAAAACGTTATTTCTGAGACGTATGGAGATTCAGAAGTACCGGTAAGATATGATAGAGTTTTTACTACAGATGACTTTATCGATAAAGGCAATATAGGTACCGTTTCGCCAGATAGTGGTGTCGGCCGAGAAGTAGAAACCTGGCAAAATGCACCACTGATCACGCTAAAGGGA
>Ga0209756_1003912_pt1 | contig 11787 bp, 7 predicted proteins | sample ETNvirenome_6_85_FD_184071 | JGI IMG/M metagenome (GOLD analysis project Ga0209756, IMG submission 184071) | Marine viral communities from the Pacific Ocean - ETNP_6_85 (SPAdes) (version 3) | ecosystem: Environmental > Aquatic > Marine > Oceanic | place: Pacific Ocean | collected 2013-06-19
AGATGGAGAATTAATAGATATAGGTATTGTAGAACATTGGCAAAACGAAGCTGATGGTTTAAAGGGAGATCACGATGCATTAAATGAATTTTATCGTCAATTCCCTAAAACTACTGAACACGCGTTCAGAGACGAAGCAAAAGGGAGTATATTTAACCTAGTTAAGATATACGAACAAATAGACTATAACGAAGAAATGTCTAGAACCCTTGGAATCACTAAAGGTAATTTTCAATGGGTGAATGGTGTAAAAGATACGCAAGTTATATTCTATCCAGATCAGAACGGTAGATTTAAAGTCAGTTGGGTTCCAAAGACTGAGTTACAAAATAGAGTAATATTAAAAAATGGTGTACGATACCCTGGTAATGAGCATGTTGGTGCTTTTGGGTGTGATAGTTACGATATTTCTGGCACGGTTGATGGTGAGGGATCAAAAGGAGCGCTTCATGGATTAACAAGGTTTTCAATGGAAGATGTTCCAGCAAACAGCTTCTTTTTAGAATATTTGTCAAGACCACCAACAGCAGAAATATTCTTTGAAGATGTTTTAATGGCAATAGTTTTTTATGGTATGCCAATACTCTGTGAGAATAATAAACCTAGATTGCTCTACTATTTAAGAAGAAGAGGTTATAGAGGGTTTAGTATGAACAGGCCGGATAAAGTATGGAACAAGTTGTCTGTAGCAGAAAAAGAAGTTGGAGGAATTCCTAACTCTAGTGAAGATATAAAACAAGCACATGCCGCTGCGATCGAGATGTATATTCAAGATCACGTAGGCATGCAACAAGATGGAACATTTGGAGATTTATATTTTAATGCTCTACTAAATGATTGGACTAGATTTGATATAACTAAACGTACAAAGTTTGATGCAACAATAAGTTCAGGTTTAGCAATCATGGCAAATAATAGGCACTTATATGCTCCAAATGCAAAAATTGAAAAACCGAAACTAAATATAAATATTGCTAAGTATTCAAATAAAGGTAATATGTCTAAAATAATTAAAGAATAAGTATGGCTAAGTCAATTATAAATAAATATTTCCCAAGTCAAGTTGTTAGTGATCAAGAAAAACTTAGTTATGATTACGGGTTAAAAGTTGCAAAAGCAATTGAAAGTGAATGGTTTAGTAATGATAGAAATCGATATAAAGTTAGTAATAATAACTTTCATAACCTAAGATTGTATGCTAGAGGCGAACAATCAATTCAAAAGTACAAGGATGAGTTATCAATAAATGGTGATTTGTCCTATCTTAATTTAGATTGGAAACCAATTCCAATTATTTCTAAATTTGTTGATATAGTTGTTAATGGAATGGCAGATAGAATGTATGATATAAAAGCATACTCTCAAGATCCACACGGTGTTGGAAAACGAACCGACTACATGGAATCCATATTGACTGATATGAGATCTAGAAAGTTTAATGATTATGCTCAAACTGCTTTTAAAGTAAATTTATATAGTAATAATCCTCAACAACTACCTATTACAGAGCAAGAGCTTCAACTTCACATGCAACTTAATTATAAGCAAGCTGTGGAACTTTCAGAGGAACAGGCGTTAAATGTGTTATTGGAAGGTAATAATTATGATTTAATAAAGAAAAGATTTTATTATGATTTAACTGTTTTAGGTATTGGTGCTGTAAAAACTAATTTTAATACCTCTGAAGGCGTAACAATAGATTATGTTGATCCAGCTAATTTAGTTTACTCTTATACTGATTCTCCTTATTTTGAGGATGTTTATTATATTGGCGAAGTAAAATCTATTCCTATTAATGAATTAGTAAAGCAATTTCCGCATTTAGAACATGATGATTTAGAGGAAATAATTCAACAATCTGGTGGACCTCGTAATTCCAACAATAGCAATATTGATGATGATGATAATAACAAAGTTCAAATTTTATATTTTAATTATAAAACTTATATGAACGAGGTTTATAAAATAAAAGAAACTGGAACTGGTGCTGAAAAAATCTTATCTAAAGAAGATACATATAATCCGCCAACAGATAAATCTGGAAAATATGGAAAACTACTAAGATCTATAGAATGTCTTTATGATGGTGCAATGATTCTTGGTACGGACAAATTGCTTAAATGGGAAGTAGCTAAAAACATGATGCGCCCTAAAAGTGATTTTACTAAAGTTAAAATGAATTACTCTATTGTTGCTCCTAGAATGTACAATGGTAAAATTGATTCGTTAGTAAAACGTATTACAGGATTTGCAGATATAATTCAATTAACTCATTTGAAATTACAACAAGTAATGGCGAGAATGACGCCCGATGGAGTTTATCTAGATGCAGATGGCTTAGCTGAAATAGATTTAGGCAATGGAACTAACTATAATCCGCAAGAAGCGTTAAACATGTTTTTTCAAACTGGTAGTGTTATAGGTAGATCTTATACCCAAGACGGAGATATGAATGCTGGTAAAGTGCCTATTCAAGAGTTACAATCTGGAAGTGGTGGACAAAAATTACAAAGTTTAATTGGTACTTACAATTATTATTTACAAATGATAAGAGATGTCACTGGATTAAACGAAGCTAGAGATGCGAGCACCCCAGATAAAGATGCTTTAGTAGGCGTTCAAAAATTAGCTGCGGCAAATTCTAATACAGCAACTAGACATATATTACAATCTGGATTATTTTTAACCACAGAAGTTGCTGAGGCGTTATCACTTCGAATATCAGATATTATAGAATATTCCCCAACAAAAAACGCGTTTATTCAAGCTATTGGTGCTCATAACGTAGCAACATTAGAAGAAATGAAAAATCTTCATTTATATGATTTTGGAATATTTTTAGAATTAATGCCAGATGAAGAAGAAAAAGAAAAACTTGAAAACAATATTCAAATGGCAATCCAACAACAAAGTATAGATTTAGAAGATGCTATTGATGTTAGAGAAATTAAAAGTATTAAATTAGCTAATCAACTTTTAAAATTAAGAAGAAAACAAAAGATTGAACGAGATCAAAAAATGCAACAAGAAAACATGCAAATGCAGGCTCAAGCTAATATGCAAACTCAGCAAGCGGCAGCAGAGATGGAAATGGAGAAAAATAAAGTTATGTTAAATAACCAAACTCAATTAGAAGAAGCTAAAGCTGGATTCAAATCTCGGGAAATGGAATTAGAAGTTATGCATAAAAAACAATTAATGGCATTAGAGTTTCAATATAACATGCAATTGAAGGGAGTAGAAGCTGACGGTACAAAACAAAAAGAAAAAGAAAAAGAAGATCGTAAAGATGAAAGAACTAGAATTCAAGCGTCTCAACAAAGTGAACTTATAGATCAGAGAAATAATCAAAAACCACCTAAAAACTTTGAATCTGCAGGTAATGATACATTAGGGGGTTTTGATTTAGGAGCGTTTGATCCTAGATAAACAATTTATTAATTATTATTATATTATATTATGGCAAAAAAGAAAAAAGAAGAGATAGTAGAACAGGCTGCTGAGCAACCAGAAGTAGACGATACAGTCGAAAAAATTAAAGTAAAGAAAAAACCAACAATGAAAAAGATTAGTCAAGACGACGAACCTATCAAAGTTGATTTAAGTAAACCTCCTAAAACAGAGGAAAATGAACAGCCAGTTGATAACACAGAAATCGAGGAAGTTCAAGAAAAGGTTGTTGAAGAAACGACTGATAAAAAAGAGGTTGTTGAACAACCTACAGAAGAAAACACTAAACAACCTGTTTTAGAAGAAATTACAGAAGAAGAAGCAGCTGAAGAATTAGAAGAGCAAGTTCAAGAAGCTGTCGCTGAAGCTGAAGCCACTGGAAAACCAATCCCTGAAAATATCCAAAAACTAATGGATTTCATGGAGGATACCGGTGGAGATTTAAATGATTATGTAAAACTTAATCAAGATTATAGTGAATTAGAAAATCAAGATTTACTATATGAGTATTATAAGCAAACTAAACCTCATTTAAATAACGAAGAAATTAACTTCCTTATGGAAGATCAATTCTCTTTCGATGAAGATACAGACGAAGAAAGAGATATTAAAAGAAAAAAATTAGCGTTAAAAGAGCAAGTTGCCAACGCTAAAACTCACTTGGAAGAGAACAAATCCAAATACTATGAAGACATCAAGGCTGGGTCAAAGTTGACCCAAGAACAACAAAAAGCTGTAGATTTCTTTAATAGATACAACAAGGAAACAGAAGAAAGTACAAAAGCAACAAAGCATTCGAGAGACATTTTTACGAAAAAAACTAACGAAGTTTTTAGCGATAAATTCAAAGGTTTTGAATATAACGTTGGAGATAAAAAATTTAGATTTAATGTAAAAAATGCTAATGAAGTAAAAGATATCCAAAGCGACATAAATAACACAGTCAAAAAGTTTTTGAATGATAATAATGAAATTGAAGACGCTACAGGTTATCATAAATCTATTTTTAGTGGAATGAATGCTGATGCTATTGCTAATCACTTTTATGAACAAGGCAAAGCTGATGCTTTAAAAGACAGTATTGCTAAAGCCAAAAACGTTGATATGAATCCAAGACAAGCTCATGGTGAAGTTGAAGCGGGTGGTATCAAAGTAAAAGTATTAGGTGATAGTTCTTCTGATTTTAAGTTTAAAATTAAACAAAAATAACAATTTAAAATTTTACAATTATGGCAATTACAGCAGGTAATTTACTGAACAGTGTCGCAGCTCCAATGAAAATGACACTTTCAAATAATTATCTCGATTTTACGTCTGGTTCAAACGACTGGGCACAACAATACCTGCCTGAATTGATGGAAAAAGAAGCTGAAGTGTTTGGTAATAGAACAATTAGTGGATTTTTATCTCAAGTCGGTGCAGAAGAATCTATGACTTCCGACCAAGTGGTTTGGTCAGAACAAGGTAGATTACATATATCATTAAGAGGTACAACAACTGTAGCTACAAATACTTTTACAGTTACTGATGATATTGATGGAAATGATACTGGTACAGCTAATACTTTTACATCAGCTAATCATGGTGTTAGGATTAATGATATGGTACTTATATCGCAATCAACTGGTGCTATGCTATGTATGGTTACTCAAGTTAATGGTATCACTATTACGGCTGAACCTTATGATCAAACAGTTATGACAACTACTCTTACTTCAGACTCTGCAGCAGGAGCCGCAAGGTTATTGGTTGTTGGTTCTGAATATGCTAAAGGATCACAAGGTCAAGGTAGTCAATCACCTACTTCAGGTGGTAAATCAAATGAACCAACGTTCAAATCATTCTCTAACAAACCAATTATTATCAAAGACTATTACGAAATTAATGGTTCTGATACTGCTCAAATTGGTTGGGTTGAAGTAACTGGTGAAGACGGAACTAATGGCTATCTTTGGTATTTAAAAGCTGAAGGTGAAACTAGAATGAGATTTACTGATTATTTGGAAATGTCAATGTTAGAAGCTGTTAAAGGTACTACAACTCCAAATTCTCCAATTGACGCAACGATGACAACTGCTAGTGCAGGTGGTGATATTTCAGATCCATTTGGTTCTGAAGGTTTGTTTGCAGCTGTTGCATCAAGAGGTAATGTTACAACTGGTATTACTGGTGTTAACGCAGCTACTGATTTAGCTGAATTTGACGCTATATTAGCAGAGTTTGATAAGCAAGGCGCTATTGAAGAAAACATGATGTTTGTTAATAGAGCTACGTCTCTTGCAATGGATGATATGTTAGCTTCAATGAATTCTTATGGTGCTGGTGGTACTTCTTGGGGAGTATTTAATAACTCTGAAGATATGGCATTAAATTTAGGTTTCTCTGGTTTCAGACGTGGATCTTACGATTTCTACAAATCTGATTTTAGATACTTAAATGATAGAGCTACTAGAGGTGGTATTAATGATGTAAACACTACAGATCCTTTACGTGGAGTAATTATTCCAGCTGGAACAAGTTCGGTTTATGACCAACAACTAGGAAAGAATCTTAAACGACCTTTCTTACACGTACGTTATAGAGCTTCTCAAACAGATGATCGAAAGTTAAAAACTTGGGTTACTGGTTCTGTTGGGGCAGCTACATCTGATTTAGATGCGATGCAAATCAATTATTTATCAGAAAGATGTCTAATTACACAAGGTGCAAATAACTTTATGTTATTGAAGTAAGCAATTTTTAAAAGATCGAGGCTTCGGCCTCGACCTTTTATTTTATTAATTTTATTATATATTATATTATGGCAAAGAAAACAAAAAAAGTTGAGGTGGAAGAACCTCAAGTTCAAGAAGAAGTACAGGTTGTAGAGCAACCAAAAGCAAGAGAAAGAAAAGTACCATCTAATGAGTGGGAAATTAAAGATAGAGTTTATTATTTAAAAGGAAACAAAAAACCTTTATCTTACATTATAAAATCAGCAAATATATATTGGTTTGATGAAGAAAAAGGATATGAAAGAGAGTTAAAGTATTGTCAAAATCAAAAAACTTCTTTTGTAGATGAGATGAAAGGTGACCAAAGATTAGAGCATATTATTTTTAGAAATGGTGTTATATATGTAGAGAAAGAAAAGACAGTTTTACAAAAGCTACTATCTCTATATCATCCTCATAAAGATACGTTATATTATGAATGGAAACCTTCTGTTGTAGCAGCTGAAGAAATAGATGTATTAGAAATGCAAGTAGATGCTTTAACAGCCGCTAGAAATATCGATATCGATATGGCAGAGGCTATTATGCGTGTAGAGAAAGGTTCTGAGGTATCTAAGTTGAGTTCTAAGGAACTTAGACGTGATTTACTAGTATTTGCTAGAAACAACCCTAAACTCTTCTTAGAGCTTGCGGATGATGAGAATGTGATGTTAAGGAATTTTGGTATTAGAGCTGTAGAAGCTGGAATATTAAGACTATCTTCTGATCAAAGAAACTTCCTATGGGGTAGTAATGGAAGAAAATTAATGGTTATACCATTTGATGAACATCCATATACTGCTTTAGCACATTGGTTTAAAACTGATGAAGGAATGGAGATTTACTCCAATATAGAAAAACGATTAAATTCGTAACAACCCTAAAGAATAGCCACTCTTTTTAGGGGTGGCTATTTTTTTTAAACTCAATTATATGAAGTCAAAAGGATTAGGTGATACGATTGAAAAAATAACAAAAGCAACTGGAATTAAAAAAGTAGTAGATAAAGTAAGTAAAATAGCTAAAAAAGATTGTGGTTGTGATAAAAGGAAAGAAACTTTGAATAAATTATTTCCTTATAATTATAAATAAAAATATGGTACTTATAGATACAGTATATCAAAGAGTTTTAGCAATAGCTAATAAAGAGCAAAGAGGTTATATAACTCCTCAAGAATTTAATTTATTTGCAGACCAAGCTCAACACGAAATATTAGAACAATATTTTTATGATATCAATCAATATAATAGAAATATACCTAGAAATAGTTCTGAATATTCTGATTTAACAGATTTAGTTGATGAAAAACTAAGTGTATTTAAAAGAACAGCTACAAGTGTTGGGGTTGCAAGTGGTATATTAGACGTTACAACTATTACTCCACCTGTTTATAAAATAGGTACAATATATAAAAGTGGACAAGAAATACAAGGGGTAACATGGAGTGAATATAATAAATTTCTTTCATCTCCTTTTACAGTGCCTTCTTCCTCGAATAGAATGTATATTTTAAATGATACAGAGGGTAATAACTCAGATGGCATAAGAATATTTCCTGTATCAACTACTAATATAGATATAACTTATACTACATTACCTGCAAGACCAAAATGGGGATATGTTGTTATAAGCGCAACTACCTCGGGTTTACCTAATAATGAAAAAGCGTTATACGATCCAAGTGTAGGTAAGACAGTTAATTTTGAATTACACGCATCAGAAGAAACAGAATTAGTATATAAAATATTAAGACTTGCTGGGGTTGCTATACAAAGACCAGATGTCGCACAAGCAGGTATGCAATTTGAAGGTTCACAAATAACACAAGAAAAACAATAATAAATGGGATTAATTAATCAAAACGCAAGCGCTTACTATAATAACACAACTGGATATGGTAACTATCAGTTCGTCTCTTTAAGTACTATTATAGATCAATTTATAATTGCTTACACCGGAGAAGATAAATTAATACCAAGAATAAAGAAAACCGATGTAATATATCATGCAAGTCGTGCTATGCAAGAATTGTCTTTTGATACATTTAAATCGTGCAAGTCACAAGAAATAACTTTACCGCCATCATTACAAATGATACTTCCACAAGATTACGTTAATTATACCAAGATTAGCTGGGTGGATTCTTCTGGCATAAAACATCCGCTATATCCTACAAATAGAACTTCTAATCCTTCAAACCCTATGCAAAATGTTGATGGGGATTTTAAATTAACGGCGATTGGTGATTTAGTTTCAGGTAGTAGTACTGTAACTCTAGATGGAGAATATAAAGATATTACGGTTGGCATGGTTGTATTAGGATCTTATATTCCTCCCTCTACAATAGTTGACTCAGTTTCAAATTTAAATGGTATTACAACTATAACGCTATTTAGTATTAATAGTGGTGTATCTGCAGTACCTTTAATCCCAAATACACTTACGAATATCGGAAATTTAGATACAACTTTACTATTTGTTTATCCCAGTAGTAGTTTAAATTTAGAAAAAGAATCTTCACATATAGTAGAAAATTTATCTTGGAATATAAATGATTATAAAATAACAGGTACTGCCTCTGAATTAACTAATATAGAAGTTGGGATGTTTGTATCACATGATAATTTTCCTATTGGCACTATAGTAGAAAACGTTTCTAACACTACAATAGTAGTTTCAAATTTACCAGATACAGCTGTTGCTAGCGGTGGTGAAGTAACTTTTATTTCTCCAAAATCTCAATCTGATACTTGGTCAAGTTATAAATCTGCAACTTCATCTGAAAATAACAATGATAATTACCAAAGCGATGCTTATTGGCCAATGGATGGTTCAAGATTTGGACTGGATCCTCAACATGCTCAAGTTAACGGTTCGTTTTATATAGATTGTAGCGGTGGAAAAATACACTTTAGTTCTAATGTTTCTGGAAAAACTGTTGTATTAGATTATATAAGTGATAGTGTTGGTAAAGATGATGAAATGCAAGTTCATAAGTTTGCTGAAGAAGCGATGTATAAATGGATTGCGCATGCAATATTATCTACCAGAGCAAATATTCCGGAGTTTCAAATAGCAAGATTTAAAAAAGAAAAAATCGCTGAAGTTAGAAAAGCAAAATTAAGATTATCAAATATTAAATTAGAAGAAATTACTCAAATTTTAAGAGGTAAATCGAAACAAATAAAACATTAGTATATGCCGGAGATTAAAAATAATTTTACCGGAGGTAAAATGAATAAGGATCTTGATGAGAGACTTGTTCCAACCGGGCAATATAAAGACGCAATGAATATACAGGTGTCAACTTCGGAAGGATCTGAAGTTGGTGTTATTCAAAATATATTAGGTAATGAAAGAATTGAGAATCCTCTTATTGTCTTGCCGGTTGACGCGGGATGTGTAGGAAGCGTTGCTGATGAAAAAAATGATATTTTATATTGGTTTGTTTTTGGAAAAGACAAAGACTTTATTTTACGATATGGTGCAGCTTTAACAACAGGAATAGAAGTTGTTTTTGCGGATTTAAATAAAGATTGTTTAAAATTTGTTGAAGGATCCATTATAACAGGAATTAATATAATTGATGATATGTTATTTTGGACAGACAATAACTCTGAACCTAAAAAAATAAATGTTCCAAGAAGTATATTTGGCACAGACCAAACTGGCACTATACACACTAAACTTGTAAATACAGATTTAAACATTTCGCCTTCTGGCACCGTTATAGATATAAAAGAAGAACATATAACTGTTATAAGAAGATCTCCAAAAAATCCTTTAACATTAGAAACCTTTACAGGTCGTGATCCAAGTTTATTATATTCAACTAAAATGACAATTACGTCAGATCCTGGATTTGGTAACAATAACTCTTCGTTTATATACAACTCTAGTAATTTACATGACTTTTCAAATGTTGAAGTAGATGATATTATTTATTTAATATTACCAGTTGATCTTAATGGTAGTACAGAGTATACTTTAGAATGGAAGATAGGTGATAAGATTGTTTTAAAAGAATATGATGAAACTAGTCCTGGAACTTTTGTCCCTCCTCCATTACCTGTAACTGATTATAGATTAAGAGGTGTAATTGTAGATTGGATTGATACTGGTGCACCCGCCCCCTATTACCCTTGTGATGAAAACAGTGGTTATGTAACGCCTGGTTTAGATTGTAATAGGTTTACAAATAATTCTACTTCAGGAAACTATCCTACCAGTCTTCCTGGAACTTGGCCATTTAACTCGGGATCCACAATACATGTTGCAATTCAAATAACTGCAATAGATGGTTATCCTCCTGTAGCGCCAAGTGCTTCACCTGGTTATGTTAATACTTTAGATTATGTGATAGATTTATTTGATGAAACCGAAAAATTATTTGAATTTAGATTTCCTAGATTTTCTTACAGATATAAATATGAAGATGGTGAGTATTCTTGTTTTGCGCCTTGGTCTAAAATAGCATTTGTACCTGGTGCCTTTGACCATCATCCTAAAAAAGGGTTTAATCTTGGCATGACCAATAGATTAACTTCATTAACTGTAAATAATTTTGTTCCAAATGATATCCCGCAAGATGTAGTTGAAGTTGATATATTATACAAAGAAGACGCTTCACCTAATATTTATACCGTAGAAACTATAAAGCCAAAAGATAATATATTAACAGGGGCTGTAAATAATAATTGGCATCTTAATAAATATCATATAACGTCAGAAACTATACACTCTGTTTTACCTTCAAATCAAATATTACGTCCTTGGGATAATGTGCCTCAAAGAGCTTTAGCACAAGATATTACTGGAAATAGAATTGTATATGCTAATTATATACAAAACTATAATTTATTTGCTGGTAGTACTTCAAATAATTATTATCCTGATTTTAAAAAATCAATCTTACAATTTGAAAACGTACCTTCAAACGCTCAAAAATCCATAAAATCTTTAAGAGAATATCAATTAGGAGTAACGTTCACGGATAAATATGGTAGAGAGACACCAGTTACAACAAGTCCTGCTGGTGCGTTTAAATTAGATAAATCATACGCAAAATCACATAACAGAATAAGCACTGGGTTTAATGGGGTAGATTATCCACACAATATGACAGCTTTTAAATTCTATATAAAAGAAACTTCTGGCGAATATTATAATATGGCTATGGATAGATATTATGATGCTGAAGATGGAAATGTATGGTTAGCTTTTCCATCAACAGATAGAAATAAGGTTGATATTGATACATTTTTGATATTAAAAAAAGCAACAGATTCTGATGACGCGATATTAGAACCTGCTAGATTTAAAATACTAGCTATAGAAAATAATGCTCCAGATTATGTAAAAACTAGTAAAACATTAATAGAAAAAAGGAGTCATTCTGTAGCTGTTTCTGGTATTTCAGATCTTTTTGGATCTTCCATGTCTTACGCCCCTGGTGTAGGAGACGATTACTTTCAAATGTCTTATGAACCATTTTTTATGAGTAGTGGAGCAAATGCTCATGAAATAACTGATGGAATATTATATGTAGAATTTACAAACGCTGACAATGAAATATCTAATAGA
>Ga0209756_1003915_pt1 | contig 11783 bp, 17 predicted proteins | sample ETNvirenome_6_85_FD_184071 | JGI IMG/M metagenome (GOLD analysis project Ga0209756, IMG submission 184071) | Marine viral communities from the Pacific Ocean - ETNP_6_85 (SPAdes) (version 3) | ecosystem: Environmental > Aquatic > Marine > Oceanic | place: Pacific Ocean | collected 2013-06-19
AGCTACTAAAACATGGGACGAACTGTATCGTAGTCCAGACAATGAATGCAGGGCTTTTTATGTTGGTGTCACCAGAACCATAGATAATTTGCACATTGTACGAGGGAAAACTCGTAAGGAGTTTCTGTTCACATGATTGAAGTAATAGAAGGTGTTCTTAAAGGGTATGAACCTGATATAAAAAGCTGGGACAAACCCACAATACGACAATATAATGGTAAAAAAATAGAAGGAAGACCAACAAAAGGATATGGTAGATCTTCTTTCGAGTATGCAGGAAAAGTGTACAAACCTGAACCGTGGACTATTTCTATGGATATATTAAAAATGGCAACCGAACTTTTAGTGTATAGAAAACTCAACAGAGTTATTAAATTTAGTTTTTGTCTTTGTGGTTTATATGAGACAGGAAAAATAGGAATTCCTCATCACTCAGACACTGTTCCTACTTTAGATGATTTAGTGGTTGGTGTTTCATTTGGTGCTCCTAGAATATTAGAGTGGATTGACTATGGCTATAATATTAAAGAAGAAACCAACACAAGTAAAACAAATATCTCTGGTACAGCAAACGCAGTAACAAGAAGATACTTATTAAAAGATGGTGACGTTTACATATTTGATGGGCACTCTCAAATGACCAGTACTCATTCAATACCAACCATAGAAAATGTGGATAAACGGATCAATTTAACATTTAGGACTGGATTGTGACTAAAATTTTTAGCAACAATCCTATACTTTCCCTTTACAAGTAAAGTAAAATAAACATATGGTTAATATTAAAATAAATACAACACCTGAACCTCAGGAGAAATCCAAAAAAGTAAAGGTGTGCAACAACAATGAATAACATAGAAAGGTTTTTCTACTACATAAACGAAAGACATAAAATCTTTATAAAGCGTCTCCTAGGGGATCCTTTTCCGTGGACTACAGATGAGATACTACAAACATACAGTTTCTGTAATGTGTTTAGAGAACTAGATACAGTCACTCTGTGGCTTCGTCAAAATTGGCGTGAGCCCTACGCAGACCACCCTAACCTACCTTTCGCTATGGCTATGGCTAGACAAATAAATTGGCCAGCGACTTTAGAAGAACTTGGCTTCCCTGAACATTGGAACCCTGAGCGTATTAAAGCTATAATGCAAGGTAGAATGGACAGAGGAGAAAAAGTCTACACAGGGGCATATATGTTGACAGGTACTTTAGGAGGAACTAAAGTAGAACAAACCATAGATAAAATCTTAACGCCTCTTTACGAAAACCCACCACCCATACACCACAATAGTTTACAAAACACATGGGCGGAATATTTACCTTATGCTGGATTTAGTGGGTTTATGGCTTATGAAGTAGTCACCGATTTAAGACACACAAAACACCTAGAAAACGCAGAAGATGTTATGACTTGGGCTAATGCTGGACCAGGAGCAAAACGTGGTTTAAACAGAATACACAATAGAGAATTAAAGAAAACCATCAAAAAAGAACAGCTTACTGAAGAAATGATGGACTTACTAGACTACTCGGTTGAGATATTAGAAGACCATGTTCCAGCTTTAGAAATGAGAGAAATAGAACACTGCCTGTGTGAATACGATAAATACGAAAGAGTGCGTTTAGGTGAAGGCAGACCTAGAGCAAAGTTTAAGTATAAGGGAGAATAGTATGCCAGCAAATTTTAAACATATTCAACAACTAGCGGATCAAGACGTAGATAGTCTTAAAGAATCAGAAAAAAGTTACGGAGACAGTTGGCGTAGCAGAGGTGGTGTGGGAGCTTTTATGATGTTAGCACGTAAGTGGGACAGAATAGAAAATCAAGTGGAAAAAGACGGCTACGATATTTTTAAAACAATAGAAAATGATCCAAGTGAGACAGGAATATTAGACGACATACAAGATTTAAGAAGATACCTACTATTAGTAGAAGCTCACATGAATGTTAAAGCCTATGTGAAAGATTTAGAAAAAAGAGAGGAAATTATATGAGAGAAATAGAAATTAAGTTTTGTGACCCACGTGCAGAGGAACGTGGACCACCTACTTTTGCAACTCGTGGGGCGGGTGGAATTGATTTACGTTCTTGTGATAACGCCATGCTTTATCCTGGAGAAACACGAGCCTTTCCTACAGGATGTTCAATATACATAAAAGATCCTAGTTTATGTGCTTTTATTATGCCACGCTCAGGTTTAGGAATAAAGGGAATACTACCAGCCAATGTTTTAGGACTAATTGACTCCGATTATCAAGGAGAATTAATAGTTCACCTTAAAAACCACTCTAACGAGGAATACCTTATTTCAAATGGGGACAGAATTGCTCAGTTGGTTTTTATGGCGATTGAAAAAATAGAATTTAAACCAGTACTTGAGTTTAGTAACTCCACAGACCGTGGGGTGGGTGGGTTCGGTAGTACTGGTAAAGGATACGGAGAATTATAATGAAAATATATATACCAACAAGAGGAAGACCGCTTAAGCAAGAAACTTTAAATTGGTTTCCTAAAGAAATGCAAACCGATGGTTCTGTTACTTTGGTGATAGACCCAGACGAAGCCGATAGATACTATAAGTACAGAGACACACCTAAAATGATAGTTCCAAAAGACTGTGTAGGTATTGGTCCAAAGCGTAAGTACATAGTTGAAAACACAAAAGATCCAAGAATAGTTATGTTAGACGATGATTTACGGTTTTATATTCGTAAAAGCCCTACCGATTGGCACCTACGTTATTTAGAATCAAACGAATACCCAGCTTTGTTTGGCTTACTGGATGAGTGGATGGACAAAGGGTACGCTCATGTAGGGGTAAGTGCTAGAGAGGGTAATAATAGAGTAGACAAGCTATCTGTAGAGACCACTCGGTATATGAGAGTTTTAGGATATAACCTAGACGCCTTTCCTAGTGATATTGAGTGGGGGAGGACTAGGGTAATGGAGGACTTTGATATAGCTTTACAGCTCTTGAGAAGAGGCAAACCTAGTAAAGTTAGTTATTACTACGCTCAGGGTCAAAAATCGTCTAACGCTGACGGTGGTTGTAGTGAGTGGCGAACGATTGACGTTCATAATGAAGGTGCCCAAAAACTTCATGACCTGCACCCAACTTGTGTAAAAGTGGTGGAAAAACAAACCAAAACAGCTTGGAATGGTTTACCTCGTAAAGACGTAATCATTGGTTGGAAAAAAGCATACAAAGAGGGAGTAGAGAATGCAAGTAATTGAAGTAAGAAATGTACAGGATGCTCTAATACGTGGGATGGATATTCTTCAGGTAGAAGGAGAAAAGTCTGAAAGTAGAAACGGAGATGTTTATCAAGCAACGACTCCAGTAACAACCGTGTACCATAAACCAAAAGAAAGAGTTTTATTTTGGGAGGAAAGAGACGCGAATCCCTTCTTTCATTTTATGGAGGCTTTGTGGATGTTAGAAGGACGCAATGATCTTGAGTTTGTACAACACTATAACAAAGGTATGAAAAACTACAGCGATGACGGTGAGACTTTACATGGAGCCTATGGTTGGAGGTGGCGTTCTTTCTTTATGTATGATCAATTGTCTGTAATAATAGAAAGACTAAAGAAAAACCCAGAGGACAGACGATCTGTTTTACAGATGTGGGATCCTATTGAAGATTTAAACAGGGTTGGGGTTGATGTTCCTTGCAACACTTGTATTTATTTCAAGATAGATTTAAAAGGTAGGCTACAAATGACTGTTAGTAACAGATCTAATGATATTATTTGGGGAGCTTATGGTGCGAATGTTGTACACATGTCCATGCTACAAGAATACATGGCCAGTGCCATAGGTGTTCCTGTAGGGCGTTATTATCAAGTAAGCGATAATTATCACGCCTACGCAGAAGTTTTTGAAGAATTATTAGAAAAATTGGTGGCGAGAGACGCTATAGATTTCTACACACAAAGAACCCTTATTGCCTCAAATCCATATAAAATAGGGGAAGTACAACCCTACCCAATGATCAATACAGGACTACAAACATGGAATTTAGATTTACTGGGTTTTTTAGACAGAGTTCCATTTGAAAAAATGGAGTTTAAAGATTCTTTCTTTACTGAAGTAGCCGTGCCCATACAAGACGCATGGTGGCTACATAAACAAGGAAAAACTGAAGAAGCCATGATTGAGATTCAAAAATGTATCGCTAGTGATTGGCGTAAAGCCTGTTGGGAGTGGTTTAGTAGAAGAATAAAATAAGGAGATACCGCATGATTAAACAATGGTCGTATAGTAGACTGAGCTGTTTTGAAAAATGTCCCAAACAAGCAGAATTTAAGTTTATTAAAAAGATAAAAGAACCTGGAAGCCCAGCGATGGATAGAGGTAAAGAAATTCATAAAATGTGTGAAGAGTTTATAAGAGGTCAGTTGGAAGAAATTCCTGCACAAATTCAAGATTTCGAAGATGCCTTTTTAGTTCTCAAAGATCTTTATCTACATGGACACGTTATTTGTGAAAGTGATTGGGCTATAGATAAAAATTGGGAAAAGACAGGGTGGTTTGAAGACGATACGTGGGGCAGGGCAAAAGTAGACGCTTTTGTCTATGAGGAAGGTATTAGTAAGGAAGCCCGTGTGATAGACTTTAAAACAGGAAGGTATGATGGTAACCAAGAAGTCCATAGAGAACAATGTGAATTGTATGGAGCCATAGCGTTGAGCCGTTACCCTGAGCTGGAGAGCATCACCACAGAAATGTGGTACTTGGACCATGGTAAAATAGACCGTTACATATACACACCAGAAAGTATAAAAATAAAACAAGAAAGACTTAATTTAAGGGCAATAGCCATGACCACTACAGAAGAGTTCCCTGCCAACCCTTCCAGGTTCAAGTGTAAGTGGTGTTATTTCGGTAAACAAAATATGTGTAGAGAGGCAGAAGTATGATACAACAAAGCGTAATGGACTTTATGTTACCTGACGTAGAGTGGGCTCCACCTACTTCTTTCCCAGACTTAACAGGTCAAAAAGAAATAGCAATTGACCTCGAAACCTGTGATCCGTGGCTCAAGACTCATGGTCCAGGATGGGCATTTAAAGATAGGGGTTATATCATAGGTATAGCTGTAGCCACTAAAGGTTGGAAGGGTTATTTTCCGATAGCCCATCACAGCGGAGCTAACTTAGACAAGAACGTGGTTCGTAGGTGGCTACAAAAACAATTAGAGGCTCCTAACGATAAAATATTTCATAATGCTCAGTATGACGTAGGTTGGCTAAAGGCAGAAGGCTATACAATTAATGGAAAGATACACGATACCATGATGGCAGCTCCTTTATTAAATGAAAATGAGTACAGCTACTCCTTAAACAGTTTAGGCAAACAATACCTCAACGAAATAAAAGACGAGTCTTTATTAAAAGAAGCAGCACAAGTCTTTAGTGTTGATCCTAAGTCTGAAATGTGGAAACTTCCCCCTGAGTATGTAGGTACTTACGCTGAACAAGACGCTGACCTTACTTACAGACTTTGGCAAATTTTAAAAATAGGGATAAAGGATGAAGATATAACCGATATTTATAACCTAGAGAGTTCCTTATTACCTGTGCTTATAGACACTAGATTAAAAGGTGTACTAATAGATACGGATAAAGCACAACAGGTTAAAAAACAATTACTAGCAGAAGAGAAAAAGATTGTAAAAGAAATAAAGAACTGGTATGGTGTTGAACCTGACTTATGGGCAGCACAATCATTATCTCAGGTTTTTGATAGGGCTGGTGTGGAATACCCAACCACTCCTAAAACAAAAGCACCTAGTTTTGTAGCTAACTGGTTAGAGAGTCATGACCATAAACTACCAATGGCTATCGCTAAAGCTAGAAAATTTAATAAAGCTAGAACCACTTTTATAGATAAGATGATATTAGAACATCTAGTTGACGGGAGAATTCATGGAGAACTACACCCCTTAAGATCAGATAGTGGAGGAACTGTTACAGGTAGGTTTAGTTGTAGTAACCCTAACCTACAACAAGTGCCAGCTAGAGATCCCATGATTGGTAGTTTAATAAGATCATTATTCATACCCGAAGAAGGTCACCACTGGGGTTGCTTTGATTACTCTCAACAAGAGCCTAGACTAACCGTGCATTATTCCGTACTTACTCATCAAGACGGTGCAGAAGAAGCAGCACTAGAATACGAAGATGATTTAGCGGACTTCCACCAGATAGTGGCAGACATGGCTAATATAAGTCGTAAAGAAGCTAAGATAATTAACTTAGGACTTAGTTATGGAATGGGTAAGGACAAACTAACCCAACAACTAGGAATCAGTCCAGAAGAAGCAGAGTTATTGTTTGATCAATACCATGAAAGAGTACCTTTCATCCGTGGTCTACGAGACTCTGCTTCTAGAATGGGGGCTAATAGAGGCTTTGTCAAAACTATTCTGGGTCGTAAGTGTAGGTTTAACCTATACGAACCTTTTGACCGTAGGGAAATACCCTACCCTCTTGAAAAAGCTATGGATGAATATGGCGGTAGGTTAAAAAGAGCTTACACATATAAAGCAATGAATAGACTCATACAAGGCTCAGCAGCAGATATGACTAAACAAGCTATGTTAGATTTACACAAGGAAGGGATAGTGGCTCATACTCAAGTTCATGATGAACTCAATATATCTATAAAAAATAAAGAGGATTGTGAAAAGATAATAGAAATAATGAGAGACTGTGTTGAACTTAGAGTACCCAATAAAGTTGATGCAGAAATAGGTAAAAGTTGGGGAGAGGTTGTAGAATATAGGGAGTACTTTTTAAATGAGAAAAACTGATCTTAAAAAACTGTACTTTAATATATACATGACGTACACAAACAGCTACACAACGCTTGAAGAAATAGGAACTAAATACAATGTTTCTAAACAAAGAGTTTGGCAAATAATAAGGTATTGTAAACTCGGTGACGGTAATTACTATAAAGGTCTAAAACGCTATAACGATACCTACAAAAGTTACAGGGAAGAATTCAAAGACGCTGATTCAAAAACACTGAACGCACTTATGAGAGATTGGATGAAATTAAAAAATATAAGGTTGATAAAAAATGGGTAAAATAAACTCAAGAAACAAAGGAGCGTCTTTTGAAAGAGAAGTCGCTAAACTCATAAACACGTTCTTTGATGAAATAGACTATGACTATAAAGTTAAACGAAACTTAGAACAATATCAGGAAAAGGATTTAGGTGATTTAAATATGCCTAACCATACAATTGAATGTAAACGATATGCCTCTGGTAATTGGTATAAAGAAGAATGGTGGAAACAAGTGTGTGGGTCTTGTGGAGACACAATACCTGTTCTGATCTGGAAATATAACCATCAACCAATGAGGGTGTGTATTCCTCTTTGGTCTATAGACCATACTTGTAAAGTTAAAGATAATTCAGTGACTGTGGTACTTACATTTGAACACTGGCTAGAGTATGAACTTGCCTATAATCTTTAAGATTATGCTATATTCTTTAAATAGGTACTATATTATAAAAGGTATGTTTAGTAATTATACGAAAACATTTTTAGAAAGGAGAAAGATATGGCAGATGCTGTAGAAACAATGGCTTACGCTGGGGAAGTACCTTGGCATGGGCTAGGTGTTAAAGTTGAAGACAACCTAACACCACAAGAAATGCTTGTTGCTGCTGGACTTGATTGGACAGTTAGTAAAAGGCATTTATTTACTCACGCTGACCCAGACGTAAACACTTCCGATGACCTTATCGGTGTAGAAGGTTACTCTGTGTTAGTCCGTGATAGTGATAACAAAACTTTTGGTCCGTGTGGTCCAAGGTTTGTACCTAGTCAAAACGCACACGCTTTTGAATTTTTTAAGAAGTTTACCGACGCAGGACACATGAAAATGGAAACTGCTGGTTCTCTTAAAGGAGGAGAAAATGTTTGGGGACTAGCTAACGTCAGTAAAGACTTTACACTTCCTGGTGATGACCGAATTTTAGGTTACTTATTAGTAAGTGTGTCTCATAAGTGGGGGAAATCTAATGAAATTAGATTTACACCTATAAGGGTAGTGTGTAACAACACACTGACAATGGCTTTGTCTGATAAGGCTACTGCTGGTTTTAAAATGCCTCATGTACGTGCTATAGATAGCGAAGTATTTGTGGCTGCTGAACGAGCACTAGGGTTGGCTGGAGACAGAATGGATGAATTTCAAGAAGCTGCGGAGTTTCTTAGCTCTAAGAAGTTTGATAAAAATTCAGTCGTTAACTATATAGCTGACTTATTTCAACCTGAACTGATAACAGCGCAGGAAGAAATAGAAAAGATGAGCGATACTAGAATGATAGCTACTCGTCAATCGATGGTTGATGAGTTTAAACGCATACCCAGTACGGTGTATCAAGCTATTGAGGAACAGCCAGGAGCAAACCTTAAATCCTCTAAGGGTACTTGGTGGGGAGCGATGAATGCTGTTACCTTTGTGGTTGACCATAAATGGGGTCATGACCGAGACGCCTCGCTACACAATGCGTGGTTTGGTGGTCGTGCTTCATTAAAGCAGAAAGCTATGGCTAAAGCCATAGACTATGCGAGAGCTGCATAACCAGTAAGGAGGATGGTGTCATTATTCATGACACCATTCCTTTACATTTCTTAAGAATTTTCTTAAGATAGGGTTTCCAAATTAGAGAAAAAAGAATGGAAGAACGTAGAGTGAAAACAGAACAACAAATAGCTCATGAAGATAAGATCTTTAGAAACACGAATACCTGGGATGTGATTACTTTTGTTAATAATACTCCCTCGGGTATTGATTGGAAAAGAATAGTTTTGATAAAAGATACAGAGGTGGGTAAAATAAGGGCAGGTTCTGCGCATCTTCACGACCCAGAAAAATACGCTCCTCCTTCATGGCTTACAACCAGTAAAGCAGCAGAAATTTGGAAACTATACACCAGAAAAAATAAAGAATTTAAAGACAAGAAACAAGCAAGTCTTGTTTTATGGAAACATTTTAAACCAAAAGCAAAAAAACCTAAATACGAAGATTTTTCTAAGCACTATCTAATAAGAGAAGGTCTTTGGAAAGACGAGGAAACTGGAGCAACCGCTCCAGTTTTGGACAGGGTTGAACAACCAAAACGAAAACGCACAACCCTATCAGAAACAGCTAAGATAGGTGCGACAGGTAAACAACCCAAGTCAGAAAAAAATATTGCAAGACTTAAACTCTACAGGAGGAGTAAGGTTAGTACAATTTTAGCTAAGAACCCAGAAATAAAATTAGGAGATATCAAGTATGATATACGAAACAAATACGCACAAATTGTGGGCTAAATGCAGCCCCTTAGAGCGTCTTTTTTATAAAACTAGGGTTAGGTATAACCTAGCTAAAAGAATTTAATGGAGCGTAAATGCAAGCCCCTCCATACTTAGTCAAAAACTTTCTACTTACTATTAAAGCTGAGTGGATGCTTGATAAGACTACACTTGAATTAACAAGAGACGCATTACCAAGTTTAAAGAAATTCCAAGAAAGTGATGGGCAAGAAAATGTGAAAAACGTGTTACAAGAATATGTCACCGACCATGGGCATGATATTTATTCTGTGCCCTTGTTTACTCAAGAGTTTTGTGACACTATGTTAGATGAAATAGAAAACATGAAACAGCACTTTAACTTTAGTCCTAACACAGAGGAAGATAAACTTAGACAAATACCAGAAATAGTTTTACATGAAAAATCTCCCGAGTTATTTAATTCAATGCTTGGGGTGATTTTTAATGTTATGAACCCTATCTTTATGTCAATTTGGCAACGGTACTCTCATGCTGCCGCAACTATACAGATTGCGAATTATAATATTAGGGATAAAAAGCAAGGTGCGTGGCACCACGACCAAACCGCAGATATAAGCATGGTTGTTCCTTTGAACACAGGTACTTATAAAGGCGGAGGAACTGAGTTTCATGGTCGGACTACGGTAAAACCTTTACCCAATGGTCATGCTTTATTTTTCCCTAGTTTTACGCACATGCATCGTGGACTACCAGTCAAAGATAAAGGAGATAGATATTTATTAGTGTTTTGGTTATACGGAGGTGGAGATGAATAAACCAATAAGAACTTACGACGGATATTTAGAAATACTGGACAATGTACGAATGATTATTCGTATGCATGCTCCAGAAGAATCGGTTGTAGAACTCAATAAACAAATAAACAAATTTGAAGATGAACTCTCAGAAATGTTAGCAGGTCGTGAAGGATAAAAAAATAGGTATTACTTTTGGTTCTTTTGATTTGTTTCATGCTGGTCATGTATTTATGTTAGAGGAAGCAAAAACTGTTTGTGACTATTTAATTGTAGGTCTTCAGAGTGATCCCACAATAGATAGACCAAAAACTAAAAATAAACCTGTGCAAAATATTATAGAAAGACAAATCCAGCTTAGAGGTTGTAGGTATGTAGACGAAATTATCCTATACAGCACCGAAGAAGAATTGTTAGACATGCTTAACACCATAAAGTGGGACATTAGAATCATTGGTGAGGAATATAAGTCTAAACACTTTACTGGAAAAGAACTTTGTAGTACTGTTGCAGGCAGTATTCACTTTAATAAAAGGAAACATGGGTTTTCCTCAACGAGCTTAAGAAAAAGAATTACAGAAGCTCAGTTTTTAACATAAACTGCAATTGTGCTTTACTACAAGCTAGAAGTAAAGTAAAGTTTATATTTATATAAATAAATAAGGAGAAATTTATGCAACCCTATGCCGATGTCCCTATGAGAAAAGTAATATGGAAAGATATTGAATTGATTAACGAAGTGGCTGAAAAACGCAACTACAATCGACAAATAGATCTTTCAAAACTTAAAAAAGAGGTTAAAAAGCAGATAAAATCAATGGGTTACGAAAATTTTAATAAAGTGTTTTTTGCTGCAAAAGAAATAATGCTACATGAACACAAAGGTGGTAAAAAATGTGCACCACATATGAGAATTGGAATTTGGTTTCCTAACAATATTCAAGTGTACGTGGACTGTGATTTACAACTTTGGAACTCTTTTGAAAGAGTTTTGTATCCTTTTAAGGAAAAACCTAAGCTAACCCTTGTAAAATGAAACAATCCTCTTTTAAAGAGGGACTACCTATACCAGAAATAGTTCCTCGTAATAATAAATATAACCTACATAAAATGCAAATTGGTCAATACTTTACTGTGGAAGACTGGGATTCTGAAGATGTTCAGCGTTTAAGGGTTGCGGTTTGTAACTACGCCAGAAGAAATGATAAAAAGTTTGTCACTCGTAAAATAGAAGAAGACGGTGATTGGAAGCTTCGTGTTTGGAGAGAGTTTTGAGTAAAAAATTAACCCCCAAACAAGAAAAGTTTGCACAAAATGTAGCGAAAGGTATGAAGAAAAAAGACGCTGCAAAACAAGCTGGGTACAGTAAGAAAAATGCAGGGCGTGCTGGTACTATGCTCACTTCTAAATCGAACCCAGAAGTACAAGACCGCATTCACGCTCTACAAACTAAAGCTGCCAGTAAGGCTGAACTCACGCTGGGTAACCACTTAGTTGACCTTAAAGATATTCGTGACGGTGCTATGCGTAATGGTGCGTGGTCTGCTGCGGTGACTGCCGAAGTGGCACGTGGTAAAGCTGCAGGTTTGTATGTGAACCGTAGCGAACTGACCGTGAACCGTGTGGACACCATGTCAAAAGATGAGGTGCTCGCGAGGATGAAAGAACTTTACTATGAA
>Ga0209756_1003923_pt1 | contig 11773 bp, 25 predicted proteins | sample ETNvirenome_6_85_FD_184071 | JGI IMG/M metagenome (GOLD analysis project Ga0209756, IMG submission 184071) | Marine viral communities from the Pacific Ocean - ETNP_6_85 (SPAdes) (version 3) | ecosystem: Environmental > Aquatic > Marine > Oceanic | place: Pacific Ocean | collected 2013-06-19
TAATACTTGGTATTATAGGTTATACCTTTGTTTTCAAGGTATTTTTCAAACAGGCTATTCATGTCAATGTCTGCGGCATCTTGCAGGGCTTCTGGCACCTTTCTGTTGCCATATTGTATGATTACCTGTGCAAGATCTTCAAGGCACTCTTGGGAACCCACGGGAGGATAATGAACAACTGGAAATTCAAAAGAATCTGCTGGTATTACGCTTAATACTTTTCCTTCAAGCAAACCCATTGACTTTAAATAGCGTGAAACATTTTCCCGGTCAGATTTTTCCATTCCTTCTTGATCAAGCATCATGTTCTCATCATTTGCCGGTTCCCATTCAAACAACATTTTTTTTATATACTGTCGAAGTAAATTCATTTCATTCTCTTTGCATACTGTTTAGCACGCTTGAGCATGTCACGAAATTCTGGACGACTAACATCAGAGCGCTGGTCAATAATTCTAAACGTAGAAGAATTATCTCTAATTGTATTATGGTCCGGGTGTTGTTGCTGAAGCACTCGTATGGCTTCATCTTTCCCTAAAGAATCTATGAGTTCATTAGCTAGCTGAAACGAAAATGTTTCTAGCTCAGATGCACTGTCTTCTTCATCGAAAAAGAAGTAATCAGGGCCCATACCAGAGCTTCCACCACGCCTGTTATATTCTGCCATGAATTGATCCCATTTCTCAGCAGTGGGTTTTCCTTGGCTGAACTTCAAAAACTGTTGCATGTGAAGGAGCTCATGCATTATAACTTCATATGCTTTTTGAGCGGCACCGGTGACATCTCGAAATGTGCTGTGCGTTACTGGCGAATTATCATCGCCAATAGTCCCAATCTCAGGCTCTATGCTGGTCACCACTATTTCTATAACATGTGATCCATCCTTGAATTCGTACGCTGCACTCTTAAGAACATCATCCTTAGTAATACCAGCAGATTCAGAATCACTCACTTTTACCACGGCTGTTAACACTCCTTGACCAAAATTAACATCGAAATAATCGTTTAAAGTACTGCGTAAAACCTTTGCTGCTTCAGACGACCATTCTTCATCGTCCAAATCACTTTCCGGATCAGCATCCAAAAATGAAGAATTAGCCAAAACCTGCTTTAAATCGGTAAATTTAGACTTAGACATCTGCTTAAACCGTGACTCGCGAATTGTAGCAGAAATATATTTGCGAAGTAACTTCATTTCAATCACCATAAATCGACATATACCGTTCACCCCTGTCGCAAAGCATAGTAACGATAATGCCCTCCACAGTGTTCTTACATAAATATTCCTCTGCTGCTAAAATATTTGCACCCGAGCTAATACCGACCAACAAACCAGTAGATTGTGCAAATTTCTTCGCCCGAGCTATTGAATCTTCTGTCTTGACAATAACGGTTGAGTCCATGTTGTTCGGATCAGCTAAAAAATCTTTACCGTCTCCAATACCTTGAATTCCATGTGGGTCTTCAGCGGGAATGACCATCACAATTTTTGTATCTGGCAAATTTTCGAAGCAATATTGTCTCACTCCTTCTATCGTACCACCCGTCCCAGAACCGTGAACAAACGCTCCCCAAACCTCACCAAGCTCAACAACCTGATTTTTTATTTCTTCTGCAGTTTGTTCCTTGTGGCACTCTATATTTCTTTCATTTGCAAACTGATTCGGGGACCAGGCATCAGGACATGAAGCTAAAAATGCGTCCCTCATTTCAATTGCTTTTTCAAAATCATTGGGAGGCACATCAATAAGTTTTGCACCGTACACAGACATCATCTGCTTTCTCTCCTCGGACATATTTGACGGCATAAAAATGTGACACTCTAAATCAAGTGCAGCAGCAGTTGCAGCCAATGCAATTCCAGTGTTTCCGCTCGTTGCCTCACAAAGCACAGTGTTTTCACAAATTTCACCAGATTCTATAGCATGGGAGACAACATAATTTACCATACGATCCTTGACAGATCCTGTTGGGTTATAAGTTTCTAATTTTCCATAAATTTTATCAGTTATCTTAATGAGTGGAGTAGAACCACAAAGGAACCTATGTTTAGAAAAATCATTCATTTAAATATACCCACCCTGGTTCACAGATTCCATCAAATTTATATTTAAATCTTTCGATGTCATCACCGCACATTTCAAACACGCGCTGAATCATGTGGGGTTTATAATGGCTCATATATTCACCGGGATGTGCCGTTGCATTTATCTTTACTTCTGGCAGCGCAAAACGATCTCCAAATAGCTTTTTAAAAGCTGGAATGCCAACCGTGTCCATCTCTTCCAGTCGAGAAATAAAATCTACAATATAATTTCCATCTTCATCACACAGCCAACCTGCTTGACTGGTGACAGAATTTTCTGGGAAAACAATTTTTTGATGTTGATGGTTAAATTGTGGGTACACACAACCTTGCATCACCCAATCTTCAAAGCTTAATTTTGCCACTTCAGCATCGCTTGGATCTGGCTCTAAACCCTCATCAACACGGAGGGCATTGCTACACCACGCATATTTCCACAGCGAATACAATCTAGCCCACGGATTTCTCACAACTGATATGTTGAATGCTTTGTTCCAGGTATCGTCACCAAGCGTCTGCTTACAAAAAATTGCGCTATAATGATCCCACCAGAGAAAATCTTTCGAAGGACGGTACCTATAAGAACAGTCCAAGTCTTCACCAGAAATGGGTGTAAGAACGTCAAACAATGCAGTAGAAACTGATTCAGATCCAGTCTTGGGAATTCTAATTAAGGTATATGTGTGGCTTAAATATTCGTGAACATCAATTAAGTCAGATCTTATTTTAGCAGTTTTTGTATCATCTAAAAAAAATGACATTTTAGTATGCCTCCAAGCAATTCTAATTTTCACAAAAAACAAAGGCTTGTTTATTTAAATTTTATATTTCAACCACGTGTACTTTTTTCTATTAAGCAAATAAACCCAATCATCATCATTAGAATATGCTTCTTGTTCAAATGGTATTTGATAATATGCAATTTTTCCTGACCGATATTTTAAAATTCCCCACAGCCAGCTCATTAAATAAAAAACTAAAAAACCGATTATAAGAGTTTCCTTATACTGTTCCCAGTGGATTGTCTCGTGGCGGCGGGTCTTTTCTGATATAACACTTCTAGAAAATACAAACGGACCAAGTGTAATTGCATTAATCGTTATTGGGGAAAAATATGAAAGAAAAACAGGAACCTTGCTCTCTTCAATAAACAGCGGTAGATTCACATGGGCTCCAGCTGATCTAACGATTTTTCCAATAAATCACCAACTGCCCATGTTGGGCCTGAATTTGTGCAAATATATTTTACCACTTTTCCGGCCCCTCGCGGCAGATCATCAAGACCAACTACTATTCCTTGGCTCTCAAAATGCTTACACCCCGGATTTACATTCTGTACATGGTCCCCGCGGACAGGTTCAAAAGTATGACTTTGGTAAACTTCATTTAAAATTGAGCGAATCATTGAGCGAATCTTATGAATTGACATTTATAACTCCAGTTGATACTAACTATCAATGTTCAGGCTATTCACTGGACAATTTGCGTGATGACAGGTCAATAATGTGAAAATATATTTTTCCCATAAGGTTTTGTAATACCGAAGGTGGAATATCTGCAGTTAAATACTCTTTTAGCTGCGAGGGGAGGCACCGAACACCAGAATCTTTCCCAAACCTCAAAACATTGAGTGAATGACTTAACCCCACTGAATTAAGCAACCTCTCAGCAATCTCATGAGAATAAGCATCAATCTCCAGATGTGAACATAAATACCGGGCTCTCTCATGGGGAGCTGTTATTACACCTTCTTCCTCGTATTTTGTCTTGGCAAGGAACCGCGAGATGCTTTGGTTCCTTGCCCTAAGATCATATTGCTTTGCATGAATTAACTCATGACGAATGACTGCAGCAGTATCAAAAACAATATTTTCTATATTGAAATCTTCCAGTGAAAAATTTTGGAAAGTATCAAAAACAGACAAATTCAAATACAGAAGTAACCTGCCATTTTTTGACATACCCATCTCACCACCGAGCACAACTGAATTCCCATAGAACTGGTTTGTCTTATTCATCAAATATGCCGGATTAATATCAGGTTCGGGAGACCGAACATGAACAAAAGCTGGAAAATTATTCCTGCTAAAAAAAGAAGTAACAAACTCTCCTAAAACTTCTGCTGCAGGTGTCTGGTCAACACCATCAGAATAAACAATGTTGTGACTGAAATCTTCTACCGAGTTTGAATATGCCCAAAAAGATGAACGATATATTTCTTTTTCCAGCGGCTTGTAAAATATATCGGGTAACTTAAACTGGTCCCAGATAGTGTTCACTTACCACCTCATCTGAATTAAAATTATCAAGATAGATAGAAATACGCAAACCATTGTTTTTAACGTAAACATCGATTCGTTTAAAAAATACCAAGTCAATATCGGGAACACCAAATATGATATGCCAAAACCCACAAATCTAACTGCCCAAGCTTGATTATCTAACGCATTATAGGTGTATCTCGCACCATAAAATGCCAAAAGTGTTATTGGGATTGCCAATGTTAAAGACAAAAGCAACGCGTTGCTTTTTTTCCACCCTTCAATAAATTGAGCATTTGTACCCCACCAGACACAAATATGCATCAACGTAAACAGGCACGTTCCAAATATTAATTGCATCGCATTAAACTCTTTCTAATAATTCACAAGCCACACCTTTTATTATATCACCAGATGGAGTAAGTACATCAACACACCTCTTAAGGTGCGTTATTTTCTTACCTGAATACTCAGATATAACCGCAAGTTCATAAGGTCCACGAACTACAACACAGGGTTTTTTTTCATCCCCATCTTGTTCAATGCTGGAAGCTGGAAGAACAAGAGATCCTTCTCTCATGTTTTAAACAAGGTAAAAAGCAATAGCTACCACACCAGCCAAACAATTTACAACACATAGAATATTTAAGCGTCGACGAATCGTGGCTTGGTTAACGGTTAGAGTATGAATGTCCTCTCTGAGTTTTGAAATTGAATTTCCTCTCATCATTTCCTCTCTTAATTTGAACTGGTATTTGTTTAAAATTTACATGTTCAACAGAAACATCCGTGCTGCTTGATGGCAACCTGTTGTTTGTTTTGCTGTCGAACACTATTGCTAAAAAAAGCAGAAAAAAAGCAGCTGCAAATATACCCTTAAATAACCGTAACATTTTTACCTCATCGGATTTAAATCTTAATCCTATCAATTACAGGTGTATAATTATAGGCTAACTCTCTATAAAGCCTTAATAAAACACGCTTTGTAATATCAACGGTTATTTCTTTTCCTTTTCCACTCTTGAGATTTTTAGTAATCTCTGACGATACAATGTCGGCAACAAGCCTTTTCATTGCTGATGAGTTAATTTCTTTCTCGATCGCTTTCTTAATTTCTTTTTTCTGCTGTGGGCCATTAGACACGAATGCTTTTGCAATCATCCGATCAATATCCCTCTTGTCTGTCTTTGTTAAAGACTCAATCAACAAATTTGTCCTTAACTCTAATAAAATATCATCACTCATAACCTTTCACCTTCAACACTAAATATAGCATCAGTTCATTATCAGGTCTAAAATTTCAGCTATCTTCCTAAATTCGTCACTGTTCACATCATAGCTGTCACGAATCCAGTAGCGATATGCTTCAAAGGAATATCTTTCACCGGCAAACTTCTCATTCAACTTTCTAACCCATTCTATGACTGATTCTTCATCAACACCCAGGAGCCTATAAGGGCAAGGACCGGATGGCGTCAGTATCACTGATCTCATCTGCAACATTTTATCTCTCTATTACTGTGTTAATTTATCTATCTTCAAAAAGAAACAGACTGTGCCCGATGTCTTCGCAATGAAATTTCTGCTTTTGTTATTATTTCAATTGCCTCATTATAACGCAACCCTTCGGCTAAAATTGCCGAAATTCCATATGTCATAATCTCTTCAGCAACATCTTCCGGTATTCTGTCTGACGATTGTGCGATTTCTAACGCTTCTTTAAGTTTCATTTCTAAATCCTTTCTTCTATACTTATACATTCAAAATATGCCATTGCCCTTGACTCTGGCCATTCATTTTGCGTTATTAAATCATCAATTAATTCATCAAACGCAATTTTTGTAATGTCTGTTGTTTCCATTATTTTCCTGCAGAGCTTCTTTCTAGCTTCGGATAGAGACTTCGGACCAAGCGAATCGTATTTTCTAAACGAATACTGCAAAACTCTTTCTCTTTCTTCTTCAGTCACAATAACCTCCAACAAATATTAAATATACTTTTATCTATTCATTTTCTTCCGTTTTCTGCGGCGTTTTAATTCTTTTTTACTCAAATGAGCAGTCTTGCTCACACGGGTTGGCTCGGTTTCTTCAGGCAAGGTTGAAAGTGACTTTGCCTCAGTAATAACCTTCCTAACCCTCTTTGCTATTCTATCTTTCTTTAATCTTCTAAAGTGATCAATCATAAGTTTTCCATCAAGGTGCTCAATTTCATGTTGAACAACTTGTGCAGAAAGACCATTTAGCCCCACCGTTTCAGTGCTGCCATCCAGGCGTGAAAAAGTAACAGAAACTTTTTGATGGCGCTGTATCATCTCACTTATGCCAGGAAATGAGAGGCAACCTTCATGCACCGCACAGAGATCTTCTGGCTCGTGCATTATTGGGTTTATCATCTCGCCTCTAAAATCAGGACATGAAACATATATTACTCTCTTATGAATCCCAATCTGCGGTGCTGCAAGACCCGCACCACCAGCAACATTCAAAGTGTCCCAAAGGTCCCCAACAACACCAGTCATGTCTTCGCCTGTTTTTACGTCGACAGATCTTTTCCTCAACCCTGAATTAGGGTATTTTAGTATTTTCCTGAATGACATTAAACACCCGACATCTTTTCAAGCGATGTAATAATATTTTCAAGCTCCGCATCAGAAACGTCGAGGCGGGTTTTCATTTTAACAATTCGTAATGCAGCCTGAACTGCTTTAACGTCAAGCTGGTCTTTGTACTCAGAAACTAAGTCTTTCTTGTCTGCAGCCAGCAGCTTCATCTCAGCTTCTATCGCTATATACTTTTTGACAAATTCAGTCAAAAGTGTCTTGTTCTCTATCATCATCTCTCTCCTTAGACAGTTTGTGGCTGATTATACATGAAATAAAGCTTAATAATGCAATTAACATTAATTGTCTGTCAGCCAAGGTAAACCCAATACCAAAAATAAAAACATTAACAACAGATAAAATAAACCAAAGCTGGTGTGGCAGCTTAATCCACACTTACTTTTTGCTTCCATAAATTAACAAGCTGCCCATCAACCAAAACCGTCAAAAATGACATGTCTTCAGTGACGGTAATCTCAGACTGCTTTTTCACAATCAACCCTTGAGTTGGTTTTTCAATTTTCAATATTGCCTGGCCGGTGCGGCCGGCCCTAATATACTCACCGGGTTTTACCATAATTAAATCATTTTCATTAATTGACATCTTTATCACTTGGCTCCTCATAACTCATATAAGTAGCAATTGTTTTGCATGTTGGGCATTTCAAAACATTCTCCACGGTGCTTGTTTGAAGTACTGTTGTAATGTCATCAATTATCTCTGCAAACACAGCCCACTCTTCTAAAGTGAAGTTTAGTGTAATCGGACCCATAGGTAGCGAAATATCACCGGTTTCAGAATCAATTAGCGCATTATGAGGTAGCTCAACACTGCCAGGCATTATCTTTTTGCCTTCGCTGGTTTCTTTGCCTTCACTTCTTTTGACGATTCTGTCTGAAGGGCTGGTGATTTACTTGGCCTCTTTCTGCCAGCGGGTTTCGCTTTTGGTTTAAATATATCTATTTCTTTAGGTTGCGGAAACAAGCTTTCGACTTCTTCCCGAGGTGGTAAATCAGCTAGATTTCTACCTGTGGCAATAGAACAAAAATCGTCATATGATTTAATCTTATTTTTTTCAAGAAATCTTGAAAGATTTGTTCCTGTTCTTTTGCAAAAATAATCCCATGTAATTGACATTTGTTTTCTCCGTTATATGTCTTAATTATAAAAGAATTTCAGATGCCAATTCCTGAATTGCTTCTTGGAAACGTGGATCCTCTGCAACGGCATCAGTATCACAACCCTCATAATCACTGGCTACCTTATGCGCAATCTTTCTCATTGCCCTAAGAAATATATTTCTTGCAGTAGAATGATTTATTTTGTCACCAGATTCAGTCATCACCTCAGCAATCTCACGGTAGGTTAAACAACCCTCCGATGACGATACTGTTGCATATCCAAAATCGCTAGTATATCCCTTAGGCATTGGCATTTGTTCTCTCCTTGAGTGAGTTTAGTTCAGATTGTGTAATTGGAAAATTATTTGAATCGTTGGTGTCGGCACCAATGCCGAACCGCAAACGAATTACTTTTTCTTCCCTTGGGCTTAATGACTGTAGCGCGAGGCGGACCAACGACTGCATATCATTTCTCATCATACGATCAATTACAGTTGCTGACTCATCAGGAATTATTTCGTACAGTTTCCTTGAGTCACTTCCGTTAGATCCCACTGGCTTATCAAGAGAAACCATTGTAGACGCACTTTGTCTAAGTGATCTCAAGGTATCAGCACCAATGCCAAGCACTCCTGATATTTCTTCAAGCGTTGGTTCGGTTCCAAACGTTGCGATATAATCTTTGTGAAGTTGCGACGCTTGCCACAAAACTGTCCTGGCATGATTTGGGAGTCGAATCATGCTTGAATGTGATGTGACATGTCTTCTCACTGCTTGTTTAATCCACCAGCATGCATATGTAGAAAACTTAAACCCACGGCGCCAGTCAAACCGATCAACAGCCTCCATCAACCCAATTGTTGATTCCTGTATCAGGTCTTCAAGCGCGCAGCCGCTCTTGTTATACTGCTTTGCTATACTAATAGCCAAGCGCAGATTACTTTGTACCATTTTGTCGCGAGCACGTTGGTCTCCCTTCTCAATAGCTTGAGAAAGCTGTACTTCCTGTTCCTTGGTAAGTAGCGGATGCTTACCTACCTCTTTAAAAAATGCATCAAGATTCAAATTTCACCTCTTTGTTGTTGTTAAATTCTCAAGTTTACGTTGCAAAAAACAATATTCAGTTTGCAGTTCGATTAATTTTCCATTAGATAATTTTCCATCATTTATTAATTGATAAAGTAATTTTAGTTTCTCTTCCAGTCGAATTCGATGGTTGTTCCGTTTGGTCATAACCACCTCCATATATTATATTATACCATAAACAAGCGGCCCTTTCACAAAAACGAATGATTTTTTAAATTTTATTCTCGTATGCTATTGCACATCCGACAGACAGGAGATTGACTGCTGACGAGGCCGCATGTGTCAGTGCAGAAGTGACCACTGGAAGTGGATCAATTATTCCTGCGCTCTTTAAATCAGTCCATTCTCCAAGCCGGGCGTCGAAGCCAAGCACACTTTCTTCACGTGCTTTAGCCAAGATAATCTCGGGAACATACCCGGCATTTTTCACTATTTGTTGCATTGGAGCAACAATCGACTCTAACAACAGGTTATAGCCAGCTAAAATATCTTGATCTCTAATCTTTACTTTTTTAGAATTTTGTAAGAGTATCTGGCTTGCCCTGAATAGAGCAAAACCACCTCCCTCCACTATTCCCCCTCGAGCCGCTGCCCGTGTTGCGCAAACGGCATCATCAATGCGATCTTTCCGTTCACGCAGCTCGAGGTCAGTTGAACCCCCTACTCTAATGACTGCAATGCCACCGCTCAAAACCGCCTGCCTACGAAGCAGATAAAACTTTTCTTGCCCACTTAAGCCCGGGCGCTTATTAAGCGCTATGACGGTGCGTAATCGATCATCTATCTGTTGCTGGTCTACACTTTTCGTACCGACAAAAATAGAAGAAGTTCTGTAACTTGTAAATTTCTCACAGGTTCCAAGCTCAGAAATGTCTGCAGGAAGAGCTTCGCCCTGTGTATAAACTCGGGTGTTAAATAGTAATGCTAAATCGCTTAATGCCTCTGCGCGCATGTCACCGAAACCAGGAGAGCGAATAATACAAATATTGACTATTCCCTTGATGCTATTCAAAACACAAACCTTGAGTGCATCACCCTCGACGTCATCTGCAACAATCAACAAATTTGCAGATTGCCTCCGAACTGATTCTAGCAGCGGCACTAAATCTTGAACTGCTGTAATCCGCCTGTTTGCCACCAAAATTTGTGGATCTGTAAATTCAACAATTCCGCGGGCTTGATTTGTAATAAAATATGGTGAAATAAACCCCCGATCAAGTTCAAAGCCGTTCACAATCTCTAATGTTGTTTCAAACCCTCTAGCCTCATCAACAGTAATCACACCATCACGGCCGACGGCTTTCATTGCTTCTGCTAGAAATTCACCAATTTGACTGTCACCATTTGCTGAAATCGTCCCAATGTCAACAATTTCACTTTCACTTTCAATTGGTTGTGCAAGCTTTTCGAGTTCAACAACGACTTGGTCTGCAGCTTTTAAAATTCCTTTTCTAAGCTTAACTGGATTATGGCCAGCGGCAACTAACTTTTGACCTTTATTAATTAAAGCCTGAGTCAGAACAGTAGCCGTTGTAGTGCCGTCACCTGCGGTGTCTGCAGTCTTTGATGCTGCTTCTTTCACTGTTTGTACACCCATATTTTCAAAAGGTAAAGAAAGTGCAATTGCCTTAGCAACTGTTACTCCATCTTTCGTGAGAATGGGTGGTCCTGATTGTGTTTCAATAATAACATTCTCACCGCCTGGGCCCATGGTAACCTTAACTGCATCGGCCAAAATATTAACACCTTCGCACAGCCTTGCTTGTGAATCGTCCTTGAATATTATTTGCTTTGCATCGGTTTCTAAATTCATCCTTTCAATATCCTTCGCTCTACACTTTCAGTTAAAAATTTAGAAGCAGAGCCCAAAACCCTCTTCTGCTCTGTCACAACATCAACAACAACTAAAAGATCACCCTTCGTATATGCGACTTCGTTTTCACTCATTAATCCCTGGTCTCTAAGACTAGCTTGGCTCTTATCATTCACCTGATTCACTATCACCTCCAAATGCACCAACAAAATTTTTCCACCCTCTTTCCGAAACCAATGATTTAAATCCCATTGTAAAGAAAGTGTCGTAAATGGTTTCCCAATTTGCAGCTCCACTACTAAATGTAATCACGTTTTCTTCTTTGGAAATATCAATAAACGAAATTAGTTCTTTATTTAGCTCAAATTTTTCCTCGAAACCATCCCTAGACAAGAAAGTACTTAGCTTAGAATTGTCTTCAAGCATTGCCAGGGCCCTCTTGTTACCAATACCATTAAACCCAATAATGTTATCACTAGAATCACCTACCAGGGCCTTCCAAGCAACATAATCGCATGTTGGTAGCTCCTTGTATTTCTTTCGAATTGGATCATACTGCTTAAAGCCTTCGACTGTATTAGCAAGCTGGAGAAAATCGGTATCTGTAGACACCACAGTCACATCATGACCTGCACTTGCATATTTCTTCACTAAGTGGGCAATGACATCATCACACTCATGGCCTGGGTGGTGTGCGACAGTCAAGGGAAAATAATCAGAAATTGTGCTTATAATTTTTTTCTTCTGGGATAAAAAATTATTGTCAGCATTCCTTACCCTCGTCCCTTTATACTCAGGCAAGA
>Ga0209756_1003925_pt1 | contig 11773 bp, 22 predicted proteins | sample ETNvirenome_6_85_FD_184071 | JGI IMG/M metagenome (GOLD analysis project Ga0209756, IMG submission 184071) | Marine viral communities from the Pacific Ocean - ETNP_6_85 (SPAdes) (version 3) | ecosystem: Environmental > Aquatic > Marine > Oceanic | place: Pacific Ocean | collected 2013-06-19
AGCGGGAGTTGGACAACAAGCACAAGTCTCAGCGGGAGTTGGACAACAAGCACAAGTCTCAGCCCAACAAATGAAGTTTAGCGGATTTGCTGGACAAGGAAAGTCTTTCGGAGAGTGGCAAAGAACTATGGCAAATAAGATAATGATTAATGATTTGGATTGGAACCCTATAACATCAGACTAAATATGAAAACGTCAACAAAAATAATATGGGCAATCGTAGGAGTCGGAGCATTAGCGACTGCGGGATTTTTCATAATACGAAGGTTTAGAAAGAGAAGAATTATGCCACCGCCAACTCCAACAAATGGAACTACTCCATCACCATCACCAACTGGAGCTTACTCAAGTGACGCGTTTCCTCTTAAGCAAGGGAGCGGAGGAGATAGAGTAAAAGCCCTACAAAGATGGCTGAATGTGACGAGAAATACGAAGGCGGTATCACACGCTTGGGGCTTTTATGGATGTGACCCTAAACTGGTAGTTGATGGGAAGTGGGGAAATAAGACGCAAGAGTGTTATAAAAAATCGAGAAAAGTACCAACGGACACCGCGACCAAGGAGTTTTATGATAAAGCTATTAAACCAAATTACGAATCCTAAAGATAAAGAAATGAAATATATTATAGTATTAGGAATAGGGCTGTATGGAGGTTGGTATTATTGTAAAAACCAAGCGAATATTAATAGTCAATTAGGATTATAAAATGAGCAATAATAGAACAGATGAAAAAGCTTCTTTATGGGAACGAAAGAAAACCACTATAATTATTGTAGTGGTAGTGGCGCTCGCGTTTTTATTATATAAAAAGAAAAATAAATAATTAAAAATTAGAAATTATGGGATGTAGTTGCAGTAGTAATTTTAGCGGTACCGAAGAGGCTCAATCAGAGCAACTCACTAACGAATTGTATAATGAGTGGATTTTAGCCGAAGGAAGTCACCCTGCTTGTTGTGAGTTTGGAGGGGCGTGTCCTGAAGGGTTTAAATGTGTGGGATGTGGGTGTATACCTAAAAAAAGCGGAGAACATTCTACTGGACAAGTAGTCTATGGAGGAGGAGTTGGTAGAGGGTATAGAAAATTAACTAATCCACTTGGTTTTGCTGGACAAGAAAAGATAAAAAGTGGAGTCGGTAGTATGGTTCCGTGGGTAGTATTAGCGGTCTCTCTAGGGGTAGGACTTTATGTAAGTAATATAGTAATTAAAAAAGAGTAATAATTAAAAAAAATAGAAATTATGGCAAATTATGAAGAATTAGCGGGATGGACGGCTAACGAATCGAACACTCCTTTTAGACCTTATGGCGGACACGTTATGAGAAATATAGATATGAGAGGACGTTACCCTCAGTTTACGTCAAAGCCAACACATCCTAACGGCACCTTTAATGGTGTAGGAGGATACAATGGTTGGTACAGCGCAGACGGAAAATTATGGACAAACGTAAAGGGTACCAGCACTCAAGTTTTACCTTGGGTTATTCTAGGAGTTTCTTTAGGTTTAGGTCTATGGGTTAGCAGTTGGGGAACAGAACAAATATTTAAGAAGTAATAATTAAAAAAAATAGAAATTATGAATTATCACGGAGGTTATTATAATGCTGGAGGGGAGTTTATTCAAAGTGCAAAATCGGACTTTGTACCTTTACTGCTTATGGGTGTTGGAATCGCACTTGGTATGTTTGTGAGCAATGAACTGTTCAAAAAAATTGCTTAATAAATGAATATCGTAGAAAAGGCGTTGAAACAAGTTATGACTCGTAAGGGCTACGCGTGGTTTGACGGAAACAAACCTTACAATGTAAATATTGTAGGGGTCAGAAGTGGAAGTAAAAACGCGGGACTTTATGACGATAACTTATATTTGGTGTATAGAGACGACTCTTTACATCTAAAATCTTATCAATACCAGATTACTACTGATATAGGAAGATATTATTTGACAAATATGATGAACAGGAAAGGAGGAGCCATACTGGTTCCTAATCAATACCGCTCAGTCTATAAATTAGACTTACATAGCGGAAAATATGAAGCATTGTGTCAAAGAAATGGAAATGTGTGTGTTTATAGAGACAATGATGGGGACAATCGTTTAGATATGAACCCCGACACAATAGACTGTGGAATGTTTGGTATAAACATACATCGAAGCTCAAAATTTAATACGGAAGACTCATCGGATACGATAGGAAAATACTCCGCTGGGTGCCAAGTATTCAAGATAAACAAAGATTTTGACGATTTTTTGAAAATAATTAAAAAGGCGTCTAAAATTTGGGGAAATAAATTTACTTACACTCTTTTAGAGGAAAAAGACTTTAATAATTAAGATTATGGAATTTGATTTAACACAAAGCTGTATCGACTATATGCAAAACCCCCAAGCGGGAGTGAGTGCAGTAGCGACTAATTATGGGGTAAGCATACCTCAAGCCAATGCCATACTAAAAAGAAAATGCGCCAATATGCTCAATGACGACCAATATTCAAATTGGTTTGGTAGCAAAATAGCCAAAGAAAGGAGAGCGGAAACATCTCGTGGAAAAGTAAGGGCAAAATATAGTCCTAACGCTCCAGAAAACTGTGAGGAAATGGAGGAGTTGCTCGAGGATATGAATACAGCCTTAGATTATGAGACTACCAAATTAGTAGGAGCAAAAAAAGGAGCCACACGGGTAGGAACTCGAACCGTAAACTCCTTGAATGACCTTTATTACAAAGCCTTAGCGAGATATGACGCAATGGAATGTGAGGAGGAAAAAGAGGAGCAAAGAGAATTAGAAGAAGAACAAATGTTAGCGAGTGTGTTCCAACAAGCAGAGCAGAGCAGAGCTAAGATTAAACAAACTACAAATACGACTACATATATAGCCATAGGAGTAGGAGTCTTAATCTTATTAGGAGGAATAATGTTAGCAATAAAAAAAGTAAAAAATAAAGGTAAAGGAAGAAGATAATGGAGCAGTGTGGCATAGAAGCTAAACGAATAAGATTTGCAACAGCCGATGATAGAAATCAATGGCTGAATAATTGTAGGTCACGTAAGTCAAGAGAGTCGGGAACGGCTACAAAGACGGCTACAATCGTGTTATTAGGGCTCACCGTGTTAGTTCTAATAGGAATAGTAGTAGAAAAAAAATATGGGGTTTTTAGTCCCCAAACAAATTAAAAAAAATAGAAATTAAAGAAGAATTTGATTATATAAATTTTATAAAATAATAAAGATGGCAATAGATATTAATAGAACAAATAATGATACTGGAGGGGGCGACCCCTCAAATTGGATGTACTTTTGTGAGCAAGGTGTTTGTTACAAGCATCAAAACGGAAATTTAACTTATGCACAATGTAAAATGAATTGTGCCCCACATCCGTGCTCTATGTTTGGAGAGGCGTGTGCAGATGCAAATGCAGTATGGAATGGAACAAGCCCCTATAATATGCAACAACTAGTACAACATTGGGTAAATATGTTTGCATTACCCCAAATGGGTGGGCATAGTTTTACTCATACAGAATTAGGAAATTATTTATTAAAATGTTGTTATGTTCCCCCTACTCCAAGACCCCCTCATTCTCCTAGAGCTAGAATTTTGAATAGACCAGTAAGAGGAAGAGGACGTAAGATAGGTTATTCCAACTTTACCTCATCAGTATTCAAACAACCAATAGTTCCCGCTCTTGTGATGGGAATGGTTATAGGAGTTGGTCTTTTTGCGAGTTATCAGTTAGCTAAAAGCTTGAAAGTATAATGGGATTAAATACCGCCAGATATAGAACCTTTGCAGATGATATTCAAGCCAGAAAAGTGGCTCGAGCAATTGAGCGGAATTTGATGGGGATAAAACCTAATCAAGGAGGAAGAAAGCAGATGAATGTGAGCGGTCATACGCCACCTAATCCCTCTCCTAATCAAGAGAAGTTAGACAGAATTAAAGCAGAGAAACTGAAATTGAGGAAGGAAGAGAAACTGAAAAATAAAATCACTAATCTGGAAGATGAGTTAGATAAAGTAAGAGAACAAAATGGACGAGCAATAGAAAAAAGCACTAAAAATGCGAACACATTTTGGGGAAGAAATAAAAAAGATATTATAGACGCCGTTATTGTATTAGGCGTCTTGTATATCGCATATAAAATGTTCTTTGATAAAGAAGAGGTAATGCCTCAAGCAACCCCAACCGCGGAAGTGGGAGGAGAAGTAGAAATATAATATGAGAGAAGCCTACTTATATAGTGACGGAGGAGGTTCATCTGGAGGCGGAAGCGGAGGCGGAGGCTCCGCTGTACCTTGGGCAGCAATAGGCGAGGCTATTGGGTCAATTATATCGGCAAGCGCTCAGGCAAGCGCAACCCAGAAAATGGCACGTCTTCAAGAGGCAATAGGGATGAGAGAGTTGAGATGGACGGAGGAGAACGAAAAGTTTTACCGAAAGTTAGCAAGCGATTCCCAACGGAAGAAGTATATGATAGATGTAGTAGTAATGCAGATGAGGATGAAAGCTGAGGATGAAGGGGCGAGAAAAAAAAAGACAGTATGGAGCACAGTCATAATAGCGGGTTCTTTAATCGCATTGGGCATATTCATACCATTAATGATAACTAAGTAATGAACGGAGACGCAAGAGCAGTATTAAGATTATTAGCGAAAGCAACGCTGGATAGAAAACAAGAAATAATCCAGTGGCTAAACGAAGGAGGATGGGCAAATCTATCTCCAAATAGCCCGTTAATGAGCGTGAATGTTGCGCTTGCTGATAATATTGAAGATAAGGAGTTCCAACAGCAGTTAGCCGTTTTACTAGGGGGAGGAGACCCCGAGTATTTACATATAGAGGCTATAACAATTATTGGAATTATTGCTGGTATAACAGCAATAGTGGGAGGGACAATCAAAGCGGTTCAAATGAGTAAAACTGGAAGAATGGGACGCTCAATAATGAAGTCCCAATTTAGAGGAACACGTGGAGAGATAGAGGAGGCGAAAAGGCTGGCAAGAATACAAAGAAAAAGAGAATTTATAACGCAATTAGCTTCTTCTCAGCAACAAATATTAATGGAAGAAGAAAAGATATATTTAGAAGACGAAAAAAACAAACGAATGACAGCGATAGGGTTAATTGTATTCGGAGCAATAGGATTTCCTTTATTGTATTATTTTGCAATGAAAAATTAAAAAAAGAAATTATGATGACAAAAAATGACAGAATGTTCAGCAATTTTATGGGTAAAAACAAGTGGTATAGTATGGCGGCTCCTCAAGGAGGAGGTGCACAGCTATATGCACATCAACAGATGGCACCAACCCGTGGATATGCACAACCAGTCCTTCCTTATGTTCCGATTACACCAGTAGGAGCGCCAAACATACCAGTAGGAGCGCCAAACATACCAGTAGGAGCGCCAAACATACCAGTAGGAGCGCCAAACACACCAGTAGGAGCTACTCCTAACATAGGAACTGGAAATGTGGCAGTGGCAGTACACCAACCAGCCCTTCCTTATGTGAAAAAGACGGATTGTACTAAATGTGATAATGGAGCAGCAATTGGCAATCAAGTTACCCCTCCCGCTACTTGTAGTAGTTTAGGTCAAGGATGGGTTCTAGCCGACCCGAATGATACGGGGAGGTGGATTAACCCTTGTGTTCAAGCGTCAAGTGTAGTGTACGGATGTATGAATCCGACAGCGACAAATTTTAATCCAAGCGCTACCAATGATGACGCAAGTTGTGTTTTCCCTCAAAGTAGTGTAGTATATGGATGTACCGATGTTAATGCTGATAATTTTGACGCTAATGCTACCCACGATAACGGAAGTTGTGGTTATACCTCTACGGATGTATATGGGTGTACGCAATCGGGAGCAGATAATTTTAATTCACACGCTACAATAGATGATGGAAGTTGCACTTTTGCTCAAATTTACGGATGTACTAATGAGAATGCGGGCAATTATAATGAAAACGCAACGATAGATGACGGACAATGTACCTATGATACACACTATGGATGTATGGACAATAGAGCGGATAACTATGACGCAACTGCTACTAATGATGACGGAAGTTGTGCATTTTCATTAAATCCTCCCGCTGTTGGAGGTGGAGGTGGAGGTGGAGGTGGAGGAGGATATGGAGGAGGTTTCCCAACTCCTTATGGTGTAGGGGCTGGAGAAGTTTTCCCACCAATAGATAGTGGACTTTATCCGCCAGTAGGAGGCGGAGGAGGGGCAATGCCACCACCACCAGCACAGAAACTAGACGAGGATAAAAATTTACTTGAAAAATACTGGTGGCTGTTAGTAGTTGCTGGAGTAGGGTACTATATGTATAATAAAAATAATAACGCTAAAGGAAAAACTAAAAAATAAAGTTATGTATAACAACAGTAAACAGCTAATGAACGATTTTATGGGAGGATACAGAGACGACCAGTATTCTAATTTCAGTTTGAGAAACGTATTTATGCCTCACACTCTTGTAACGGGAGGGAACAACCCCTCCTCTGGAGGTGCGGTGCCGACAGTGGGCGGAAATATCGCGGGAATACTGCCTCAGTCTTCGGGTAGTGGATTCTTAGCGGGAATACTGCCTAATATGGCACAGAAAAAGGCGCGATATAAAGGAAATCAGAAGGATGTTCGCTTATTTCAGCATTGCCTTACAGATAGTAATTTTACCAATGGATGGTATGATGTAATAACTCCCAATAAAAATAAAACCTTAAGGATAGGGCTCGGCAAGAAAGGTACTACGAAAAACGATGACTTGTCTGCCATCTATATTCCTAAAGGATTTGATGTAGTTGTACACGAACACCGAAGAAGCGACCCTGATTTTCAAAAAGGGAAACATAAAGTAATACGTACATCAACTGGGTGTCTTGCTGGCATAGGATGGAATGATAAAGTAAGTGAAATTGATATAATTCCACAAAAAAGCGGGTTTCTCGGAAATCTTACTGGACATCTCGCGCCTTGGCAAACTCAAGTCGGAAGGAATCCAGTCCAAACTTTAGGAACTTATGGAGGTTCAAATTCTGGGTGGGGGGGTAGTAGTATTTTTAATGTAGGTAATCCAGAAATGTGTTATAACTGTATAAAACCATCTCTAGGGCAAAGCTCTCCAGTACGAAAAGCACTAAAAACGAGAGGGTGTGATGAAACAACGTGGTTTAAGAAGAGAAGTGACGCTTGTCCACAACACACAACGCACACGCCAGTTCTTGGTGTAGTAGCGCCAAATATAGCGCACTTAACAACACCAGTTACACCATATACGCCAGCAACACCGCCATCAAGTTGGGCAGCGCCAGTCAGAACAACGCCAACGCCAACTCCAACACCAACTCCAACACCAACTCCAACACCGAGACCAACACCGAGTCCAGTGATTTCTCCTCCAGTAGGAGCGCCTTATGTTGAGGCAAAATTGGATGAGGAAGACCAGTCTATATGGAAAAACCCATTGGTTTGGGGAGCAATAGCTCTAGTAGTTCTTGGAGGAGTATATATGATGAGTAAGAAAAAAGGTCAAGTAGCGGTAGCTCCAGTAAAAGCGCCAAGAGGAAGAGCGCCAAGAGTAAGAAGATAAATTAATAATTAAAAAATAAAAATTATGAGTTGTTGTGGATTTAATGGACAAAATAGTAGAGGACTGCAAGGGTTCCGTATAGAAGATAGGGAGATAGGTAATTCAGATTACTATGGAGACCAAGTGACCGATATTTTATATGACGATTATTTATTAGCTGACGGTATACCAGCTATTTCTGATGTTGCCCCTGATGGAGAACCACCCAACCCAATAGGTAATCCTGCTCCTACTATAATAGAGAAGTTGAAAACTACTGACGAAACAGACGAAGGATATGGGGTAGACCCATTGAAAAAGAAATTCGAGCCTTATATTATAGGGGGATTAGTAGCGGTAGGAGTTCTGTTCATCTTTGGAATGGTTAAGACGGGCGGAGGAAATGACGACGGGAGAAGAAGTCCAAATGATTAAAAAAGTGGGGAAAAGTGGGGCAAATGGGAAAAAATGAATAAAATAATTAATATGTTAGGAGGGAGAAAGATGTTTTTAGCATTGACTCTCTTCGTTATTGCGAGTGTGTGTTTGTTTACGGGTATCGCCCAATTTACTGATTGGGGAGAATTTTCTAAATGGTTATTTGGGATTTTCGCTGTTGGTAATTTAGGAGAACACGTGGGAAAACAATTTGGAGGCAAAGCAAATGGAACTGAATAAACAAAGATTGTTAATCATAGGGCTTATTGTTCTCTGCATATTTTTAATATGGGGAGCGTGGTCTAAAAACGCAGAAATGCAAGACTATAAAGACCAAATGATGTTGTTTAAGGATAAGGAGCAAGTGTTTATAGAAACTGAAAATGCTAACGGAGAGAAAATAGCCGAGCAACAACAAATAATAATGACCCAGAAGGACGCCATTGATAATGGGTTATTAGAGATAGAGAAGTTAAAAAAGGTCAAGTCGCAAGTTAGATATGTGACCAAGACCATTGTAGATAGTGTGTTTGTCCCATTTAGTTTGGAGGATACCACGAATTTAGATGGCTTAACTTTTGAGATGATTAAAGTCCCTCAACCGTTCAGCCTTACAGATGAGTGGTACTCTCTAAGCGGGAAGGTACAAAAAAAGGGTTTGTTTTTAGATACATTGAGTTTTAATAATAAAACAACCGTAACAATAGGGATGGAAAGCCGAGGGATATTTAAGTCCCCAAGACCAGTGGTAGTATTGAAGCACGAAAATCCTTACACTTATACAAGTGAGATGAATAATGTAATAATAGAAAATAAACTCCGATTTTATGATAAGAAGAGTTTTTGGTTTGGAACGGGGGTAGTAATAGGATTAATAGTTCCGAGTGTAATAAATAAAGATTAAAAATGGCAAATTTAACAAAAGGGTTTGGATTTAATGTAGCCACAACTGATTCGGATACGAATACTAATGTGGCTAATGCCAATTTAACCTTAGATGGAGACCATAATACTGATGTGGACGCTAATACCTTGACATTTGATGACGCGGGAACCAATATATTACAAATAGTGGGAGGCTCCACAGATTCTATTGTTATTGGAAGCAATGGTGATGATTATACAATGCCTAATACCCAACCAAGTAGCGGTCAAGTAATGAAAGCCTCTGATGGTTCGGGAACTATTGATTGGGCAAACGAGACAGACACAAATACATTTATACTTTCTGAAAGTTTCAGATTTTCAACCAATAATCTTGAAACTGATACGGGACTGTACTACACTTTTCAAGGAGAGCAGACAACAAAAGGGGGACTGATAAATGCACAAGTTGACCCTACTGCTTTTGATTCGCCAACATCATTAAGGGCTATGATTTATATTAGACCTACAAGTGGAACTTATAACTTAAATCAAGTGCAAAGCATAATGTCAGGAACGACTTCTGACGTTACTTTGAGTTTATGGAAAGCAAGTCCTTGTGGGGCTGAAGACCCCGTTGAAGGAACTATGATTGGAAGTGGAGCCCATTCGTTAGAGGGTAGTGCAAAGAATGTTTGTGCTAATTGGACTTTGGGAGATGCGTCAGACGTACAATTAGCAGCAACTCAGGTTTTAATTATGACACTACATACTACAGACGCCGTTGCAGATTTGGATTGTAGAGGACAAGTAACATTTGAGATTAACAAAACAACATAATGGCAGAAATTAAGACACATAGAGGAGAGATTGCGATACTTATGGGAGTAGGAATACTTGCTGTGGGAATATGGTGCTATAACCGAATGATAGATAAAGCGCGTGTTGGACTATCTTACATAGACGGAAGAGGAGTGAAAGCCAACCAAGAGATAGATAAAGGAGAAACTATCGCAGTAGTAAAAAATGGAGGAGTAACCAAGTTAGGAAAAAATATAAATCACTCAAACGCCAGTAATAGCGAGATAGAAGATGTTGGGGGTAAATTTAACTTAGTAGCCACTCAACCAATAAAAGAGAATGAAGAAGTATTTATAAATTATGAGCAGAACCCAATAGGGTTCTCTACTGATGTAAGAGGGTTTTTATGAAAGCGTATGGGAAAATAGTAGATAGCGAGGATTTGCAATGTTTACCTTCTGGTCATATCTTTGTGGTAGACCAAGAAGGAGAGTTAGTAAAACCTCCAGTGATGGAGACAACGGATGAGAATGGGGAGTTTTCGGTTGAAGTAATGCCTCAAGACCATATTTTAGTGTCTTATGTAGGTTATTTGGATAAAGTTCTGCCCATTTCGGAATTTTCTTCAAAACGGAAAGAGATATTATTAGAGTATAAAAATAAAGCGAGTAAACAAGAAACACAAAATAGAGAAGTACCAGTAGAAAAAGGATTACTCGAAAAAAGAAGATATGGATTATTAACGTGGATAATAATAGGAGTTGGAGGGTTTTTAATCTATAAAAATTGGGATAAAATTAAAAAAATAAAATTATAATTATGTATAATATACCAAATGCAAGCAACCTATATACTGAATGTCAGAACAGAAACTGTACGGATACGAGTATGGGAGAAAGTCAATGGATAGCTAATATGAAACAACACTATGGAGGTAACTGGAGAAGGAGGGTTTATGACAATCTTATAATGGCTCCAGCCCAAGCCACTCACGTTGTTAAAGAACAGACTAAGCAACAACCACGAACACTAGCCGTGGCACAATTTCAATCAATTAAGGCTCCGTGGGAAAGACCAGTTGATGACCCAATTTCGTGGAAATCTAAAAGTAATATAAAAAATTACACTCAATGTATGAATCAATTGGACTTTATAAAATGTCCACCTGAAAAGAGAACTACCAGTGTTCATAAATCGGTTTATGACCAGTATGGTCTTACTCAAGATGGAAGCGAATATACAGATATAGGAATGTTCACCAAGTTCAAAGGCAAGCTCACTACTCAAGCCGAGCAAGAAGGGTATCACCAACAATTAGACAATTATTGTAGTCAAGTGGCGCAGTCGTGTGAAACAAGGTTCCCAGCACCACCACCACCACCACCACCAGCGCCAGCACCAGCACCACCACCACCAGTCGACCCATTCGTTCCGCCTACATCTCCACCTCCAACTCCGTTACCTCCAGAGCCATCAGCAAAAGAGGGAGAAGGGGAAGACTTTATGACGAAATATAAATATCCATTAATAGCGGTGGGATTAGTGGTATTAGTATTAATATTGAAGAAAAAACCAACACCAACACAACAACCAATAATTGTAAATAAATAATTTAGAAACTATGGCAAAAAAAAGAAAAATGAACGACTATTTCAAAAAAATGACCTCTGCAAAGAAGAAGGGGCTTAAGTCTTTTGTGTATAAAGGCACAACATACGTAGGAAAAAAACATCCGCGTTTAGGAATGATATATAAAAAGAAATAAGATGAAAATATATAGCCAAATAATTAACTTAAACAATAAATGATGGAAGAATTAATGAAAGAAAAATTATGGTGGGAAGTGGAATTGGGAAAACAAGACTCTTCTGACCCATATTACGGAGCGTGTCAGCAGAAAGTTGCGGATTTTGAGGCTCAAATTTGCGTTATGAAAGCAAAGATGGACGCTGAAAAGCCAAAGAAGAAAAAATCTAAAAAATCAAAATAGATGAGTAAGATACATCAATGTAATGACGGAACGGAGGATATAACGGGAAGAGGTACGCCTAATAAGATTCCTTGTGAAAATCAAGGAGGAGTAGTAGGAAGC
>Ga0209756_1003926_pt1 | contig 11771 bp, 20 predicted proteins | sample ETNvirenome_6_85_FD_184071 | JGI IMG/M metagenome (GOLD analysis project Ga0209756, IMG submission 184071) | Marine viral communities from the Pacific Ocean - ETNP_6_85 (SPAdes) (version 3) | ecosystem: Environmental > Aquatic > Marine > Oceanic | place: Pacific Ocean | collected 2013-06-19
CCACCCAATATATGCACCCGGACGTTGCCCCTGCCATTGTTTTTTTTGTGGTCCTGGTGGCATCTTTCCACTTGTGGGCATTACCCAAGCATAACAACCCGCATCAGAATAAAATTGCTTTTGGGCTTGAACCAATCCTCGGAGAATGGATACGGCTTCTTTATCTTTTGCGCGAAGCTGATGACTTTGATAATTTGTTATCGCAACAGTCGCAAGAATAGATATTACCCCCACAACAATAACCATCTCCAAAAGAGTAAAACCTTTTTTAGTCATTTTATTTCTCCTGGCATTGGTTAATACAAGTCCACATGCATTGCATTCCATTCGATGGGTTGTCCATCGCTACCTTACAAAGTGTCGGACAATCCGACACGCAGGTGTCCATAGTTTTCTGAACTTTTTTGTAATCATTATCTAATGAAATGACAACGACCGCACAAAACGACGGGAGAATCAGCCAGTACAATAGGCGACGGTTCACCTTGTCGTTCGGTTTGATCAACCCCATCGCAAAGTCACCGAGGATCTCCACCCACATTTTCAGGTTTTTAAACATCTTTTATTTCCTTCTTCTTCCCGGCTTTGGAAAACCAACAGGCGCAGGTCTTTGCGTCTGAACATAACTGCTTGCGGGTGTTTCCATCGCACCTTCCATTATATCAATTGGGTCAAACATCTCATATTCTTTGTTTTGCTCCAGCCAATCTTTATGTGTCGCCCACTTGTGATCCCACATTTCTTCTCGAATTGCATAAACTGCCTCGGGATCCTCAATCCATACTTCAGACTTGGATCCGTCAGTTGCTTTGATTTCGAACGCAACTTTGTATTGTCTGCACAAAAACTTGCATCGAAGCAGTTCTTTTCTTTCTACTTTTCCAAGCAGAAACCAGTCATCTGGAATAATCATTGTGAATCCCACCACCATTCTCCGTTATCATCTTCGTTCATTTTGTTTCTTCTTCTTCAGCAGCTCGGTCTTCCTCATCGAGCCAACGCATAATGCAGGGGTATGATGGCTCTAAATCGCCAATATCAAAACAAGGAAGTTCCTCGTCAGCGGTTGGGGTATGTTCTTTTTCAGTCATTTTATTCTTTCTCCTCTGAATTTTTCAATTTTCGCATCAGATGTTTTGTGCCCGATCCGAGGCAGCAGCCTCCGTGGCCAGCCTCGGCGGCGAGAAATTGGATTTCTTCGCACAAGCATTGCACGATTTTGGATAGCAGTTCAATTTTTTGTTTGTCAGTCATTTTGTTTTTACTCATTTTCTTTCCTTCTTCGCATATCTCGTTCAAGTTCCAAATCATAGGCATCTTTGATAGGCTCATCATCTTCCGCAGTCATCATGACAGCATCGTGAACTTTTTTCGAAATTATATACCAACGCTCCAATCCATGCGATGAGTGGAACAATTCATGTTCGTGCATCTGTTGCCAGATTTTTAATATTTCCTTTGCCCCATCTTTTGGACTATAGGAAGTGCCTTTGGCGTCCGCTGCCGTCAAAGGAATGTCCATAATTCGTTTCGTATCTTCCGCCCACATGACTTTTTCAGAAAAGGTGTCTCTTTCCCCGCGTCTGGGCCACAACTCAATAAAGCGTTGGAGAAACTTTTCATCTGTATTGCAAACACCCATCATCTTGCCGTGAGTTTCACATACTATGTTTATCCCCTCCTGGGTTATTGGAGCGTCCATAATAGTTTGGACCATTTTATCAAATTCTGTTTTGTTGTTTTTAGTCAATTTATTTATCTTTCTTCTGGTCGAACGGTACAACCGTAAAACTTGCGTTCTCAAGGTCGTTCAACCACACGACCATTTGTGCCAGCAATTCAGCACGAACCAATGAAGACTGCTGGATTTTCTCCAGAAGGTCGGCACATATAGCGTCATATTTTTTTTCGTTTTCAGTCATTTTGTTTTTTCTTTCAATCGGGGCAACAGGATTCGAACCTGCGGCTTCTTGGCCCCAAACCAAGCGCTCTGACCAAACTGAGCTACACCCCGTTTTTTTATTCTACTTCCTCAATTCGGATTATCACCGAATCTGCCACAAAACCGTCCAGGTCCGGGTGCCAAGCAAAGCCCTCCATGAAGCCTTCGCAAGCCTCTTCGCTCGCAGGACCGAAGATCGGTCGTCCGACGTACATTGGTTGAACCGTGTTCTCAACACAGATGACTTGATATTCCACTATATTTTTCCTTTTGCCACAAGCACAAGATATTTGGGAGGCACGAACGTGGCTTGCGCCTCGCCGCCGACACCCTCCTCCGCATCGGCCCAATGTACGTTATAGAGAAGACCGAGATCATCCGCGAGCCGCACCACATCCAGCACAATCCCATCATTGCCCCACCTATTGTGTTTTACCAAATCTCCAATATCAAACATTTATGCCCTTTCGACATCAAGAACGTCAGAAATGTCGCTCCAGTCCGTAACTTCATTTGCTCCCGGTTTCACGGTAAGTTTATAAGTAACACCAAAATCAAGCTCGGATGCCTTTCCACCCCAAAACGCAGCGTTTATCTCACCTTCAAACAAATGGGATGTTACGTCCTCCCACGCCGCACCTGCTTGATCGCTCGGTATAGCATCAAACCGCACAAACATTCCGTCGTCCGTTTCCTCAAGCTCATCAATTGTTCCAATGTATTGTTCTGTCATCATTTCCATTTCCAAACTTTCTAAACACATTATCTCACATAACCTTAAGAAAGTCAAGCCCCAAAACGCAGCTCCGGTCGATTCCCAGGTAAACCCCAACGCGGGGACAGTGAAACCCTTATCTCGGTTTCCCTAATGTTTTCTCCCTTTGTTTTCGGTCATTCCTAAATTATAACCAATTACAACACCAATTATAAATGCCATCAAACCAATGCCAATTGCGTCAAACATATTATTTTCCTTTCGTGGTTTATAAAAGTCCAGCGACTTTTGCCCTGCGTTCAGCTTCAAGTAGTTCGCGATCATTTGCGTGGAAAAAGCCAGATTTGTATTCGTGACCGTCGTCACCCCATCGGGCGATAACTGTCACGGCGAGCGCGGTGAGCTGCGGGCCGGTTGACCCCTTTACGCAAAAATATAAATCATGTTCCCTCACGTTTCCGAGAAACGTACACCAATCACAATCATGCGCCCACTTTGGTTCTACTTTTTCTGTCATTCCATTTTCCTTTCAATTATCCCTTTACACAAACAACTGCCTTTAATGTGTGAACCACATCAACAAGGTCAGATTGCGCGGCCATAACAGCATCAATGTCTTTATAAGCCTTTGGTGTCTCGTCCAGTACGTCAATGTCTTTGCGACACTCAACACCCTGCGTGTCCCTGATATGATCATTAAGAGAAAATTGCTTCTTTGCCTGCGTCCGAGACATTAATCGTCCTGCTCCGTGCGAACAAGAGTGAAAAGAATCATCATTTCCCTTTCCGCGAACAATAAAAGACTTCATCCCCATTGCTCCAGGGATAATCCCCAAATCACCCACGCGAGCACGAACAGCACCCTTGCGAGTTACCCAGACATTCTTTCCAAAATGGTGCTCCTTTGAGATATAGTTATGATGGCAATTTACTGCCATCTCATCCGTCGTAAAAGGACACACTTCATCCTTGAGCGCACCCAAAGCACGAGCCATCATGATTTCACGAGAAATCTTAGCATACTTTTGTGCCCAATCAACGCAAGAAACGTAATTGCTAAAATGCTCAGACCCTTCTGGGATATAGGAAAGATCCTTATCCGGCAAATTAATAAACCAGCGCTCCATATCCTTTTTTGCTAATGCAATAAAATGTGAACCGATAGCGTTTCCAATTCCTCTGGAACCGGAATGTAGCATAACCCACACATTATCGTTCTCATCAAGGCAGATTTCAATAAAGTGATTTCCGCCGCCGAGCGTGCCAAGATGGTTAATATTGTTTGAGCGCTCAAATCGAGCATTAATCTCAACAACATAATTAAAGTGTCGGTCCAGTTCTGCCCAACGCTCTTCAACATCTAATGGAATGTCCTTACGCCACGAACCAACGTCGAGCGTCCCTTTTCCGTTGTTGGAACGACCGTGCGGAACAACCGATTCGATATGCGAACGTAACGAAAACAAGTCGTCAGGCAAATCAGCCGCCTTTAGGGACGTTCTAACAGCGGACATACCGCAACCCAAATCAACACCAACAGCAGCCGGTACAATTGCACCAACAGTTGGCACAACAGAGCCAATGGTTGCCCCTTTGCCTACGTGACAATCAGGCATAACAGCAAGATGCTTATGAATAAATGGTAGACCTGCCAATTTTGAAAGCTGAGCCTTTGCATCTTCCTCAACATAAACACCCTTCGTCCACATCTTAATTGGAAACTTGTTATTATTCATGACTTCGTACATTTTCTTTTCCTTCTTCAAACACAAAAGCCCGATGCTCACAATTGAACACCGGGCTGAAGTCCGAGAGTTCGATTAAACTATTCCGCCTTCTTTGGGCGACCTCGCTTAAATTGTGGCAAATCGAAACCTTGCTTGCGCATGTTGCTTGCCTTGACAGAACAACTCGCAGGGCTGATTCCCAATGATCCTGCAACTTCTTGCAAAGAACCATTCTCAAGAGCGTTGTTCCACATCTCGACAAAGATCTCGTTTGCGACCTTAGCAGGGCGACCGCGCTTCTTTGGCGTTTCCTCCTCACCCTTTTTGATTTTGGTTGATATTTCATCCGCTTGCGATGCTCGCGCACGACGGCGCACGGGGCGCTTTGTTGCTTTCTTACTCATAGTCTTCTTTTTTCCATTCTTTTTCATTTTAATTTTCCTCTCTTATAGATTGTTGTGCGAACATTGACGACAACACTATTCCTGCTCGGCATTCTTTAATTTCCTTACGCGAGCCCGAATGGGCTCCATTTAATTCCAACATCAATTCGGCCATCTTTTTTGGACCAGACAACCTGTTTGCACACTCTATCAATTCCACAGAACTTTTTATATCCTGATGTCTCTCAATCATAATAGTTGACGCCCAAATTAGCGCTAATATATCTTTATCAGTCAAGGATTAACAACCTTTCACCTATTGGTCTGAAACATGGACATCGGCCACCATGGGTATCCGTAAGCCATAATCGTTGACAATTGGAACGAACCGGCTGACCAGCCAACATATCCGTAACAATTATGTGTCCATCAAAGTTGCGCTTATTGACAAATTCCGTCGGCGCACTAAAATCCGTTCCTCCACATAAAACTCTTTCTTTCTTTCTTTTTTCTCCCTTGCTCCACACATAGACCTTCTCCTCGAAAACCTTGTGATCAAACGGAACAACCGTAAAGCTTGCAAATTTAGCAAAATCGTTCAGCCATTCAAAAACACGATACAAAAGCTCATCACTCACAGATCCAGATTGATCAATGCTAATCGCGATTCGAGCCCTATGTTCGGTACGACGACCAAACTTCTTTCCAGGCAATCTTCGATTGCGTTTTGTGACACTTGTCTTTTTGTCCGCAGCAACGCTTGCCTTGATAAAAGACGCCAAGACCTTTTTCGGGTCCAGTTTGAATTTGCGGCCGACCGCATCACGAATCAGTTTTTGCGTCTCTTGGGAAACAGTTCCCCAACCCTTTCTTTGTCCACCTTTTCCGTCACCAACGTCACATCCTCGTTGGGCCTTCCCAATCGCCTCATCAAGCTTTTGGTCAGCAATTTGCTTCCCGATGGCTTCGTCCTCGGTCAGGCCGCCTCGCCCAAAATCAGAATGGTCATCGAATTGGCCAGCGCCTTGTCCAGGTTGACCTTGACCTTTACCTTTACCAAAACCACCAGGATCCTCTGCCTTCTTCTTTTTAAGCTTATTAGCATACCATTCGGCCGACTGGCCCATTCGATCAATATACTCAAATGGCTCTCGACCAGGCATACAAACTATATCGAGCGCATTATCCCTCATGTTCGCCATCGAATTAATAGCAAGATCCATGGCAATGTTTGCCATTTGACGATCAAGGTGATCCATCGTGCGATACTGACAATGACCCAAAGACGCATGATATAGCTCATGCATCAAAATCCACTTTTTTTGGTCCCTCGTGTGAGATTTTATAAAATCGGGATTATACACGATCTCATAACAAACACGATCAGGATTGTATCTGATCCCTGCTGTTGAAGTAGACGTTGTTGCTCGTTTATCAAGCTGCCTCGACAAAAGCGCAAAGAATGGCTCATCCCTGAGCAGATGATAAACATCTTGGTCGATTTTGTATTCTTTCTTAATCATTGCATCCATTATCTCACATTCTTAACCATTTGTCAAGCCTGGGAAACCCTATTATTTATCTTCCTGGGGATTCCCTACAATTTCAGCCACGTAATTGCCAAAGGTTTTACCCTCACCCACTTCGATGGGCCACATTTCTGAAACGGCGTCACCATTAGCGCGTGTTAACAATTCCCAAGCTTTCATAGCCAATTCAGGCGAAACACCCGCGATAAAGAAGGCGAGGTTTTTCAAGTGATCTTCACTCAAAGTGCCCTTAAACTCCTTAGAGTCCGCGATCTTATCAATCATGGCGTTTGCATCATTAATGCCGAAACCATCCACAATCCGCTTACGGCGAGCATTTAAAATATCCTCAACCGTCACCTGCTTATCATACTTTTCCACAAAATCGCGAAAAGCAATTGAAGCCTCTTGACCTACGAAACCTTCACCAATGAAATAAAGATCCATCGAGACATTACCCTCGTCATCCGTTTCCAAAAGCTTCTCGCCAGGTTGAGTGATGCATTTATCAAAATGCGCCCAAGAGCGCCGGGAAGGATAAACCTTGTGTGGTTCGATGTTTCCCTTGTGCTCAAGGTGATGCTCGTTCTGGCGAATAAAGTCAACCAAAACCGGAGAACAACGATCTTTAGCCCAAGAAAGCCAATCCTCAATAGTGGGCTCCAGCGTCTGATGCCACCAGCGATCATACTCAGCCGGATCAAACTCAGAAACCTGATAAGTGTTGTTTTCGTCATATGCGCCCCCATTAACCATCGCGATGATGATTGTGTCAGGGTGTAACGTATGACCCGCGATCTTGCGGGAATCCGTCAGTTCCATAAATGCTTGACGAACATCTTTATTTCCGCGATCAAGCTCATCAACAAACAATATACATGGAACGTGGCAAGCTTGAGCAAACCAACCCATTGGAGCAAAATTGGTAATCCGGCCCCAATCGCTATCGTCCGGTTCGGGAACGCCAATCACGTCTCCAGTGTCCGCCATTTGTGAGGCTCGGCGCTCAATGACAGGAAACTCATAGTTTTTGCCCCATTTCTTTTGAAATTCTTTTCCAAGAATTCCCGCCAATTTTGGGGCCAATTGATAAACCACTTCAGATTTACCAATTCCATGGCGGCCGTGCCCCATGATCGGTTTCTTGGATCTGATGATTGGCGGCGCTAGCCGATTAAATTGTGCGAATGAAATTCCTTGAGTAGCCATTATTCTTCCTTCAACCTTTTCTAAACCTATTGTCTCATATTAACTATGAAAAGTCAACAATAAAAAACCCTTAAAGTTAACTTTTCTGTTAAAACCCTTAATCTTCCAACCCTAATAATGTGTTAACCACATCGGTGCCGTTTCGCCAACTTGGGTCAAAACACCATCGAATTGAAGATGCATCAACTTTGCCAGCAATATCATAATTACATTTCGAGCGGCTCGCTGTAGATGAGAGTAATTCCGAAAACTTTTCCGGCAAACTCGTCCACACGGTATTTCCATTTGGAAAGGTAATCTGCACACATGATTGAGAACGAGTTTTTAATTTCGGAGATAACTTTTTTCCGTTTAATCCAGAAACAAAACCATAAGTCAGGCCGCGCCCAACTTGATCTTCCACGTGATTGCGCATCCAAGAATCCTCAATTTGATCAGGATCTTTTATTTTCATTAATGATCCCAGACCAAAACCATATTGCTCGGCAGCCGCACAAAAGCGATCACGCCAATCTTTAATTTCCAGACGCTTTTTAGCGCGTGCCCGACGCAACGCAGGACACGTGCGCTTATTGTGCCCAGTCTCCTTACACCAGCCGCAAACACGGGGGCCGCGCTCGGCTCGGTTTTCCTCCCGTCGTTTCTCCTGTCGGGCCAAATAGCCATCGGGGTCAGCCGCGACCCTTGATTTAATACTGGGGCATGTTCGCCGGTTGTGACCACGATCACTGCAATATCCACATCTTCTAGCCATTATTATTCTCCCTCAAGCTTTCGCTCACTGCCAAATTCATAATGCTATTGTCTCACGAATACCTTAAGAAGTCAACAATAAAAAACCCTTAAGATTAACTTTTCTGTGCTTGCCCTCATGGGGCTTCCCCTCGCGGGACAGTGAAACCCCTAGTCCCCCCGCTTCCGTCCAAACTTCGCGTCAATGGCCTCTAGGATCACCATTAGGCTGCGGAAGCCCTTTTGTTCTTCTGGCGATAAGTTTGGATATTGTTCTTCTGCCAGTCGGTCTAGTTTATCTAACTGGTTCTTTAGTTCTTGTTGTTTTTTATATTCCTGTAGGTCTATTACTTTATTTTTCATTATCCCCTCCTGAGAAGATGTATTCTTGTCTCTTCAATTAGATCACTATAATGAAGGGGCAGCATCTTTCTTATTTGTTTAACTTTGTTTTCATATCTAATGATTTGTTTTGCCACTCTTCCCTTGTGCCTTTTCCATCCTTGACCAGCAAAATAACATCTGTAGGCTAAATCGCCCGCGCATTGTTTATACTTGGAGCGATAGGTTGTTAGAATCCGAGCGCCAGCAGCAATATTGATTTTTGGATTTAAGAGAGCTTTATCGCATTGTTGGATAGATTTATATCCTTCTGATTTATACCAGAATTTGCACATAACTTGCATTATGCCGACTGCACCAGCAGATGAAACCGCTTTGGGGTTTAGTCGAGATTCCGTGATTGCGATTGCCAATAGCTCATAAGGATCAAGACGATGAGTATCGGCGTAATCCACAATATTCTTTACTTGTTTAAAATTTGTTGGTTTGTGTAAATTATAGGGGTCAGCAGTAAATACTGCCAGGGCGACCTGCAAAACTATAAAATGATTCATTTGTGCCCCAAGCGCTAGTCGTCGTAACCATCGGGGTGATCACTCCAGGGGTCATTGCAGGGTTCTGCAAAAGTATCTCCCCAATCTAATTCCATTTGATACATGTCATCTTCTGCAAAAATATCTTCTAATTCAAAATTTTCTACCTCTCCAACCACTTCAGCATCAATGAGCTGTTCAGTAATCAAAGCGGTAATTTCGTCATGTTTTTCATCAGAAATAACATCTCGCACTTCTTTTAAGTTGCGCCATGCCTCAGTTGTCGTCATCTTTCGAATTGTCAAATCCTCAATAATTTTATTTGCTAAATAATTGTCCATTTTTTTCTCCTTGTAGAACGTAACCCCATTATGCCATAGGACATAACAGTTGTCAAGTATTAAATACAAATGTTTTGGAAGATATTCCTAAAAAAATTAGTATATCTTGCTGAATCGACCGGAAAAATATTAATATAACGACTTGGTTCAAAATATACTACCTCATCCCACATGCTTTGATATTGTTGAGAACTAATAATATAAATTTCTATTTTGTCTCCCGGAACGCATTCACCAATCTGACAATTGTTTGTATTTGCGGCTATCATTTGCTCCGTTACATTATTCCAGGTCTGTCCAGGTTCGTCAGTAATAAGAATTATATAAGGATAAGCATCAGATCGCCAACCAAGATGCCATGGGTCCATTGGATCAGATAAACTTAATGCCACATCATAGCTCGGTTCCCAACCTCCACCATTAGAAGTAACATTACCCAAAACTCCTTGAAAAATAGCAGCAGACACCAAAGGAGGCGAAGTTCTAATTGTTAGTGGAAAACTAGTAGTTGGCGTTACTTCGCCAGGAAAAGTAACCACCGCGAATTTGTGCTCAGTTCCTACAAAATCTATAATATAATCATGAATGCCTTGCACAAGGGCTCGGATGCTTGAACCCATGGATCCTGAAATATCTATTGCAAATATCATATCCACTTTGTTATGTGGATTAAGATCCTCATCAACCAAACCATCACAATCATTGTCTAGTTGGTCACATATCTCTGTTTGTGCCGCAACATCTCCTTGGCAAACATTCCATTGACCCATGAGACATTCTTGAGTTCCTAAGCGACACTCGCCTATTCCTGCAAGAGTGGGATCTCCGCAACTTTTGCTCATTCCATCAATTTGACCATCACAGTCATCATCCCAGTTATTGCACAATTCAGGCTCTGTTCCAAAAAAACGGCACGCGCCCCAGTTTCCATCAATATCACAAATAGAGATGCCAAACCCACAATTTATAGGATTCCCTGATGCATCTACAATGTTAGTTCTGCATATAGATACTTGATTAAGAGAACAAGGACAACCCTCGTCTACTTCTCCATCACAGTCGTTATCAAGAAAGTCACAAAGTTCTGTTTGTGGGGCCGGGGCGTTACAACTAACCCACGCGCCAGATGAACAAGTTTCATATCCTACGCCGCAAGCAGTCGAACATGGGCGATAAAGATCATTATCCACAATACCATCACAATCATTGTCAGCTCCATCACAAAGCTCGCCACCAGGATAAACGGCATCCATGCATAATTGCTCGTTTCCGCTGCAAACTAAGTCACCACGCTCGCACACACCAGATTCAATCAAGGGTCCACATGCATCCATCTGGCGCTCATCTACTTGATTGTTACAATTATTGTCCAAGCCATCGCAAAATTCTAGAGCAGGCAAAACTTCTCCTTGACACGATTGCCACACACCTTTGACACATTGTTCTTGACCCTTCTTACAAATGGACGGCTCAATAAATGATGCGGCGGGTGGGCCGCTCCAACAAGTTCGATAAATATTTTCATCTATTTCATTGTTGCAATTATCGTCCCTATTGTTGCATTTTTCAGTTTCACCTGGGTTTATAAATTCATTGTAATCATTACAATCATTGCATTCTGCGTAACCGTCATCATCATTATCAAAACCATTATCTTCTATGCCATCACAGTCATTGTCTTTAAAATCACAGATTTCTGTTGTTGGGCCAACATAATCTTTACAGTATTCTGTGCCCTCAGAATCGCAAGCAATCGATCCTAAAGTACATTCACCGATTCGATAACTTTCGAGGTTTGATGTTAAAAGTTTGCCGCTTGAATCTTCAGCACAAGGGATTGGTTGAGGGCAGATTTTGGCTAGACCGCTATCGTCTTCGCAACCTGATAAGAAATTCGCCAATGCGATTACAATTAAAAATGTTTTTAACAGGCATCCTTTTGCCCTCATATAAGTATCTATGTGGCAAAAAATTAAAAGGCTTTTTTATTTTTTTAGAAGCCGAGCGACTTTAACTCGTCAATTGCTTGATCTGGATTTTTGTAAAGAATTGCTTGGCCACCAGCTTTATCAAATTTATTTGTATTCTTTTCAAAATCATCAATTAAAATACCAATTTTTCCCTGATGATTTGCATAAGGACTTTTATCATATCTTATCTGCACACGCTCTTTGGTCAGGCCCAAATTATCCTTGGCCCATTTCTTTTTTCCAATAACTGCTTGCAGATCGGTTGGTCTTGAAAGAATAACTGGATCATATTTCTTAATATAGTCCCACAACTTTTTTCCACCTGGCATCCACTTTAAGTTTATCCAA
>Ga0209756_1003927_pt1 | contig 11770 bp, 10 predicted proteins | sample ETNvirenome_6_85_FD_184071 | JGI IMG/M metagenome (GOLD analysis project Ga0209756, IMG submission 184071) | Marine viral communities from the Pacific Ocean - ETNP_6_85 (SPAdes) (version 3) | ecosystem: Environmental > Aquatic > Marine > Oceanic | place: Pacific Ocean | collected 2013-06-19
TACACAATTTAGTGCCACTCCACCCATATAAACACAATTATCCGTTTCAGGAACTAATTGTTTTGTTAGTTCAAATACCTTTACGATTTCTTCTTCACAAATTGCTTGGACATTTGCTGCTATATCGAATTTCCATTGTTCACTATCATCATCTTTGTAGTATTCAGGATTCCAATCCAAACAACCCCTATGTAAATTATCCTTTAAATCAATAAGTTTATCACTATCTTTAAAGAAATCGTTTCGTATGTTCTGTTTTAATTCTTCATCAACCGTTCCCCAACCAGCCATTCCCATAAGAATGTATTCATCCTCTTGTGGTTTCAATCCTAATCGTTGAGTCATTGCTGAATACCAAAGACCAAGTGATTTTGGATACTTTAAACTATATCGTTTTTCAAAATGACTTCCCCAAGCATACCAAATAGTGCAAGTTTCAAACTCACCTATTGCATCTATAACTACGATTGCTGATTCTTCGTATGGACTTGTATAATAACCTGCTGCAGCATGAGATTGATGATGTTGGACATACTCTATTTCTGCATTACCAACATAATCTCGTAGATAGTATTGTGGTGTATTCTTACGAGAAAATACTTCTCCGTATTGACCTGCCTTTAATTGTCTTGCCTTTTTGAGCCAAGGTCTTTCAAAATAAACCACTTTATCTGGTTTACCACCATGTCTAAACGAATCTGCTAATAGTGCTGCGTTTAAATCAGAATCGTTTTTAACCCCACTATATCTCTCACTATGACCAGCAAATAATACCTCACCATCTTGTATCATAGCTATAGCAGCGTCATGGTTTAATGCATTTATTCCTAATATTTTCATTATTTAATTCCATATTTTTTATTAAGATGACACACACTCTCACTCATAATAGCGTCATATAATATTTTAGACCATTCTTTGTGTGCCACCAGACTTGGATGCCAACCATCGTGTGTAAAATATTCTTTTTTAGTATATGGGTATGATTTATCATCACCATCAAAATCTCCAATTCTAACCCTTTCTTCATATCCTTCTTTAGCACCTATTTCTATTTGAAGTTGTTCTAAAAAATTAACATTTTGTCTAACATAATCAGTAAGTTTATTTAGTACTGGACAATCTTCTCCCGTTTCTGATTTATCATAGTATCCTGTTCCTTTTTTCCAACCATCCAATGGTTCAAATGCATTAAAAAATACATATTTTATATTGTGTGATTTTAAAAATCCTGCCAATGTAATAATCATATTTAATTTTCTCATATGTTCTTGAAATAAAGTATGGTTCAGCAAATGTTGTTTATATTCTCTGTCCGAGGTTAATGTGCTCTTCCAAAAAGCCTGTGCACCGTAATGATATGGTTCGTTAGTATTTGCTTGACACTTACCAAGTTCATCTGTAAAGTGTTCCCACCTTTGTATTGATGTCCACCCCACAACAACAACTAAATCTTTATCTAAATTAGGTATAACTTGATCAATTATACCTCTACTGATATAATCTAAAGAACACCCACCAAGTCCTAAATTTAACCAACCATCTCCGTTACCTTCAACACATTCCTCTAAATTTAGTATTTTGGCCAGTTGAATTCCCCAAGATTCTTCTTCAATAGGTGGATGTGATGTAGGTCCTGCAAAACTACATCCAGTTGTAATTAATTTCATACTTTATCCTCTAAAATTGGTATTATAACTTGTTCACAAAACTTTTTATGTGAAGATGGTGATGGATGACCTGGATCGTGTTCACCATTTCCCCAAGGATCACGAGCTTTCAAACAAACCCATTCTGCCAAACCACCATACTCTACTTGTTCATCTTCATAAAACCACCATTTATCCCAATCTATCATATCCCACAAATGAGTTGCGTTTGGATATATGTCCTTTAGTAATGGTGTATCTTTTGATATTTTTTCAGTTGCGTTATCAGGCCAGTATCTATCCGTTTTAAAATGTGTATTATCTCTCCACGCAAGATTCCATATTTCGTGTCCAAATATTTCATCGCCTTCTTGTCTTACCCATCCACTTGGAACTTTGAAAGAATATTGATTAAATATATTTTGCCAACACATCATTGTATACTTAACCCCCAAACCATCTAAATACCATTGGGTTCTTAAAATAGATTCAAATGTATTTATTAAACTTTCTTCCTCTGAATAAAAGTGTTTCCAATACAAATCTAAAAACTTAGTTACTGCTTTATTGTCCCAACTCATATAAGGAATACTACTTTTTATCCAAGTAGAATCTTCAGTTGGATGTCTGTGCCAATGTTCATCATGGATAAAATTACCCATCCAATTTTTGTGAGGTCCATCTACCCAAAGTTCGTGCATTGGATTTTCTCTTTTAGTAGACAAAAACTCTTTTCTTGTTATACCCGACCACATTATAACAACCTCAATATCCTTTGGATTCTTTCCAAGTTTTAATTGGTCATTTACTTCCCAAATGACAGACCTACTAATATATGAATTACCAGCACCCGTATCTCCTACATTAAGAGACCAGCCATATTTTTGTTCATCTATATGATATGGCCAAGTACCATCTGAATTAGTAAAACTACATCCAGCAGTTATTATTATTTTATCCATTTTAAAACAACCTCTTGTGTAAATAATCTTTGTGAATTTGCCAATGGGTGTCCAGAGTTTCCAAACCCACCATCAAATCCATTCGGTACATTGTCATTAACCCATTCTCCCAATCCACCAAATTCATTATGAAACCACCATTTATCCCAATCCATTATATCAAATAAATAAGATGTATTAGGATATTTTTTATCTATTCTTGTTCCCTTACCTTTTGTTAAAAAATTTGTCTCATCTAAATTTGCAAACAGATTACCGAATCCAAAAAACTTATAATCAACATTATTAACTCGTAAAAAATCTTGTGTTCTAATAATATGTTCCATACTCTGAATTATATTATGTTCTTCTGATTGTATCTTTTGATATTCCTCATCAAAATCTTGCCAACTACCAATGGGATTTCCATACATAGATTCTCCCTTACTCATTTCCCAATCTTTAAACTTATAATGCATTTTTGTAGTTTCGTTATTCACTAATATGGCACGTCTTTGTAACCCTGACCAACCAACTATTACAAAAATATCATCCGAGTTATAATCTTTTAATAACTGATTAACTTTACATATCACAGAACGACTTATATAATCTTCACCTTGAGCACATGCTCCAATATGTCGAAAATGGTATTTATCTTGTACCAAATCCTCTAAGTGTAATGGCCAAGATTTATGTGGATTTGATGCATCAGAAAAACTACAACCACTTGTTACTAAATGTTTCATTTGTAAATAAATGGATCTTTTTTCCGTAATGCCTTTATCTTCTTCTTATATAAATAATGTGATTTTACTTTAAACCACAGATATTTTATCCATTTTATCATTTTATACTTCCTCTAATTAAATCTCTAATTCTATTATTAATTATTATATCTCCACCTACATTGAGTAATGCCCACTTACCAAAAATATATTCATCTATATCATAATTTGAATCACTAATGTGGTGCCCCCATACATTTTTATGTCCAGTTGGCCATTTTATCATATAATCCCTTCTCAAATTACTATCATCATTTTCATCCCATTCTCTCTTATAATGTAAATAAGAAGCTTCAGATTCATCCAAATAAATAATTTCACCTTCATATTTTTCAACATGATGATTACTCAATTCTATAACCTTTCGTGGATTATAAATATATTTACCCTCTGATGTTGAAAAACTGAATATCTCGCCATTTTGATCTATACTTTTCTGGACATAAGTATCACACTTTAAAAAATCTTCTATATTAAATTTTTTATAGTCCAACGAACTCATACCATCCAATAAAGCCCAATTGTTTTTCATCCTAAGATGTGAAACTTCCTCTTTTTCATATTCAGATAAAAACTCTTTTATAGAACAATATTTTTCCATTATAAAAAATTCATCAAGGTCAAAATTACCAACCCATTTAGTATGGTGTCCATACTTCCACAATGTATCATGGAATTGGTGATACCTATGCCTTTCCCATAACCTATTCTCAATATCAACTACATTCAATTCGTCATTTAAATTATTTCTCCATGAGTTTGAATCGTGTATATCCCATTCAATTAAAGTAACAATATCTTCATCACAATATTCCAATATTTTTTCATATACATCTGGATATTTTTTACTTAAATCTCCCAATAATCCATCATAATACAAAAGAAAATGGTCTACTCCTATTTTCTTATGATACTCTACCCAAGGAACTACCATAAAGGGATTGTGATAAAAAAGTGTTGTAAAAATTATATCATATTTCACCTAAATTATCTCCTATATGAATAATCACACAATTATCTTGTTTGGGTATATATCGCCAAGGATCAATTATAATAGAACCTTGATTGTATTCATAAAAAGTAAAATCGGGATGTTTAGTTCCAATAAAATATATTTGTGCTTCTTGTTGAGACTCATTCTCACTATCATCAACATACGGATCCCACATATCAACCTCGTGTCCCCTTTCTTCTAAAATATTTTTCAATAAAATAGATGGACTACCTGTTGTAATATTGGTCTCAGGTTTAAAAGATTTCCCAAGTATTTTAATTGGATAACCATCAGAACAACCTTTATATTTAAAAGAAGTTTCCTCTATTAAATTTGCCAACCAATCAGTTTGTTTTTCTCGCTGCATCATTATATTATCAAACCAGTCGTGAGATAAATCCAACTCTTTAGATAACCAACTCAATGCTATATTATCTCTTGGATGACAACCACCACCATCACCCATACCACCAGACCAATATGATTCTGCAAGTATTCTTTTACTACCAAGTGCAAGTGCATTCATAACATCATCACAATTAGTATTTGGTAATTTATGACACATCTCCATAACAGTATTGGTAAAAGATAATTTTGTAGAAATAAAAGTATTGTAACACACTTTAATTAATTCTGCATTTTCTATTGTGGTTTCAAATACAGGAGCATGTGTTATTGTTTTGTAAAACTTCTTTGCAGTTTTTAGTGCCCAATCATCATCTTGACCAAACAATATAAACTCAGGATGTAAAAAATCTCTCATAGTAGTTCCCATAGCTATAAAGAATGGATTATAACATAATTTAAAATATGGATTATGGTCTATAAGTGGTTTAATTTCTTTACGAATTGTACCAGGTAAAACCGTAGAAATAATAATAACAACTTTTCTTGTTTGTTGATACCACATCTCGATTTCTAAATCTTTAATACCCCGTATCAAATGCGAATAATCAAAATCTTTTCTCTCATCTGGTATTCGTGTAGTTCCTTCGAACTCCTTTCCATGTGGTGTCTGAATTGGAACAAAAATGATATCAGATTCACTAACAACATCTTGTATTGATTTTATCTCTATCTTACTTTTATCTAAATGTTCTTGTGCCCATATTTCTTGATATTGTAATTTCTTCGTACCAATAATATCTTTAACTTGTTCAGAAGGATCATAACCAACTACTTTATGACCTCTCGATTCTATCGCTAATGCACAAGGTAAACCAAGTTTACCCAATCCTATAAATCCTATATTCATATCAACTCCTATTCCCATCCTGGAAAAATTACTTTAGCCTTGGCTCCACCTAACCACCACGAAACCTCAGTAAAGCTACTAAAATATGTACCAATAATTGTTGTGTTTTTTGATAGTAACAATAAATCTATTAACGACCCCCTAACACTCAATGAATCTTTTTTATGATATAAAATTCTATCACCGAATTTTTCTCGTAATGTACTTAAAATATTATTATTTCCTTGTTCAATATATTCATCCGTTGAAACAAAAAATGTATAATCATCTGTATACGATTCCATTACTTTTATAGTTTCATCCAATTTAAATGCCCGTCTTTCTTCTTGTGCTATCCCTTCAATTGGATGTCCAGTTCCACTTCTGATATGAATCGAAATAGTTTTATCATTAAACTTTTCAGAAAAATTATCCACTTCTAATATAATATCATCTCTAACTTGAGATTTTATTATTGAAAACATTTTTGAATATTCTTCTTTAAGATGACTTGGTATTCTATCAAACTCCCAATCTATTCTCTGTTTGGTATCTGTATTATAAAATCCGTTTCTTCTTTGAAATAATTTATCATTAGTAAAATCCATTGGAAGTTCATCTTCTGGTAATATCAACAAGAATCCATCACTATATAAAATAAAATCAAAATCTGGTGGTAGAGTTTGTACTTCCATTTCACTATCTTTAAATAACTCAATAAACTTATGTTCTTTTAGTGCAGATTTTAACCACCAAAAAACTTTTGGATTTGAATCTATTCTTAATGCAGAAGCCCAAGTTTTTAATCTACTTGCCATACCATCTGTAGATGCAACTACCAACTTAAAATTATCTTTAGTAATAGCATCTTTCATTTCTTTTGGTGATAATCTGTTTTCTTTATCTCCGTTTTTTGTACCGACATAACGCCACAACTCTACTCCATTTCTATCACATCCTGAAGGATCATCATAATAAAGTTTTATCATTCCAACTCCTTTTAAAACGACAAACCAACACGTTTCATCTGACCACCTGAATTAAAATGTGCCCCTTCTCTTAGATAACCACAAAGAAATGATCTTCTCCATTTGTCCTTTGAATTATTATCATCTGACCCGTGAAGTACATGAGAATGTAAAAATATTATCTCCCCACTATTAATTGGTAAATACCTTTTTTCATATTTTTCCGTCCAAACTCCATCAACCCATTCACCAGGAATCACACAAGGTTTACCTCTTTCATTTCTCCAATCATCTGGATTTGTTTTCATTCGTTCTACATCCTTTTCTATTGGTAAACACCACTCCTTATGGGACCCTATATATGCATACAAACATCCATTTTCTCTATCAGCATCATCTATTGCCAAAGAGGCATTAATTATATCACCTTTGTTGGTATGAGTATAAAATATATTTTGGTGTATGTCTCTACCAAGTTCACCTGGTGGTTTAAAGTACATCCAGGTCTGTAATCCAATCACATCACCACCAATCAATAATTTTAGTATTTCTAAAGTTCTTGGGTGTTTCCACAAATCATCAAATAATTTAGAATCTTCGTGTGGATATGCATATGGACGAGCATCCTCTCCCCTAAGTTCTAATAATCTACCAGATTCTTCTCTGTACTTATCCATTTCACTACGAGAAAATAACCTTTCAACATAAAAACCATTCGTATTATAAAAGTCTAATATTTCACTACTGTGCATAATCCTTTACTCTTGTTCTACCTGCCCCCAATCTTCTTGTATAATATAATGCTGTTCCATATTCAAAATAATCACCACCATAATTATTTGCATCTAACTCAACTTTATATTTCCCCATTTTCAATTTTTTATTTTTATGTATTACATCAATAAAATTATATTTAACATCTGTCTTTATAGGATAATAGGTAAGTGGATCTATCATAGATATTTTTTGAAAATCTATTAATGCATTAATTACATCCCTATTAATATCAAAGTTATTTTTTATAAACTCACCAAATTCACTATAAAAAACATCTTTATTTTTTGTAAAAACAAGTGATGACAATTCTTCCTTTTCACCCTGAAAGTTTTCAAAACCTCTCCATCCTTTCAAAGTTCTACCCCATTGTGTTTTAGGTTCAGGTTCTGTAATAATTTTAATAACATGATTTTTAACTTCTAATAACTCTTTTCCTAATATAGTTTTTGGATGAGATATAACAAAGTCAAATAATTTTTTATAAAGTTCTTCATAACTTATATCATAATGAACTCTCAAAAATCTGACCACCATTTCTGTAAATCCCATGTGGTGGCAGCTTGCAACTAACCACGAAAATAAGTACATATCAACCCATTCCGATGTAGTTAAATTTTTATGTCCTATAACCAAATCCGCTTCCTCTCTTATACCATCAGGAGGCTCAACCCATCTCGCTATTGGTGCCAATATTCTTTTTGTTTTTAACTCATATTTCTTTACATATTCTTCGTCCCCGAAAGGTGTATTTCTAAGTGCAACTAAAACATACATCCCAACATGATTGTGTTCTCCTATTTCAAGTGTTCTACACAAACCTTTCTTAAAACTTTCTAATGTCTCGTCTGGTAAACCAATTATAATTTCTATATAAGTTGAGATACCCGCATCCTCATACATCTTAGTAATTCGTTGCATATCTGAATCATCAACAAGATTTTTTCTTTTGACGGACTTTAATACTTGGTCATCCATTGATTGCATTGCTAAAGTCATACCTTTATGTAACCCACCATCATGAAGAACTTTAGCAATATCAAATAACTTTTCTGCTTTACTCTTTGCCCAATCTACTTTCCATAATTTGGGATTTCCATATTTTTCATTACAATGAACTAACCATTTTGCTATTTCCATGTCTCTCTCATAGTAAAGTCCAAAATTAGAATTGGCATCATCAATATAATCTATCCCACGAGAACCAATCCATTCTATCTCATCAAATACTTGCTGTAATGGTTGTTGTTTTACTTTGGTATAATAAGAATCACCTATCTCACAAAAAGTACAAGAATATGGACACCCGCGGGCAGTTTCAAGAACTGCAGAAAATATAAATCCATCTTTTTTATATTTTTCATAAATCTCATCAAACATTCCACTTAAATACGGAGATGGTGTTTTACTCATATCCGTTAATCTCTGTCTCGGTAAAGTTGTTAAGTGACCATTATTAGTTATCAATGAACATCCTGCAACTCCTGTATAATTTGGCCTATCTTTTAAAGTTTCAAGTAATATTTCTTCAAAAGTTAATTCTCCCTCACCATGAACTATAATATCTAAATATGGATAATCCCTATACCATTCTGGATTCTGTAATAACCATTGTTCATTTGGCGGTTCTTTTCCACCAAAAACTATTAAACAATTTGGGTATTTATCTTTTATTTTTTGTGCTAAAATTTTATTAAATTTCCAATTCCAAGTAAAACAAGAAAACCCAACTATTGATGGTTCTTTAATTCTATCAAAAATTTCATCTATACCATCTCTGTGACATATCCAATCTGCAAACTCATAATTATCTCTAATCTCTTTATTTTGTGAACAATAAGACCAAATTAATCCTGTACTATAAGGCAATTTAATTTTCTTTTCTATTCCAGAATATACAGAATTAACTTCTATAAAATATATATTTTTCTTTTTCATACTAATAAATATTATTTCTCAGTAATATCCTTAAATTTTTTCAGCAGTTCATTTAGTGAATCAAGTTCATATAATTGTTTATTGTTATGTTCAACAATTGGTTTCAATTGTTTATACCACCCATTCATTTCTTCTATTGTAAAATTAGATAATCTTTTAATTTCCTTTATAATCATTTTCATTCTTCTATACGGATGCTGTTCCAAATCATATGATTCATCAATAAAAGGATGAAATGTCTTAAATCCTTGTCTCCTCAATTCTTCAAGTACTTTATAATTCCCAACTACTAAAAATGGATGTTCGTTTGCTATAGGTTTCCAAATTTTTTCATCAAAGAATATAGTATCCTCTACAAACCAAGTAGTAGTAACTACAGAAAAATAAGTTTCATCATATACCCAAGATGGTGAAGTATCAAAATGATTAGTGTCCCATTCTTCAACATCCACTACCAACGGGGTCATTTCCACAAGTTTATCGGCCTGTTTTTCTAACCGTTTAATCATACCACTTCCAATAGAAAGTTCTTTAGGAACTCTAAAAAAAGTTTCTTTATCAAATTTCTTACTCGAAACCATACCTGAATCTAAAAGATTTTCTTCTAATAACATTGTTAATAACAATTTTCTATGTGGTCTTAACTCTCTATTAAAACATAAAAAATGTTTTTTTCTTTTTAACTCACTATTAAATCGTGCAAGTTTCCATTTTTTACGAAAGTCTATAAATCTTTCATTATTAAAAATAGATAAATAAATATCGTCACTATTATTAAATTCTTTAGTTAATTGTTCTTTCCATCTTTTATATTCTATTTCAGTTTTCCAATTAGAACTTACATATATAAAATTTTTAGGTGATATTTTTGTTCTCTTTAATTCTTTATATATTTCTTCAAATACATTAATACCAATCCATTCTGATGGAAATCCCTCATTTGGTTGCCACAAACATATTACTGATTTATCATCTCTACAACTCTGTAATGTTCTTTCATCAACACCAGCCAACAATGATTTAATTGGATTTGGATTTCCATCTGTATATTGTCCAAACCAGCCTCTTGGATCTCCATTTGGTTCTATCATATATATCCATTTTTCTTGGTGATTAGAATTTATTAATTCTTTAGAAGATTTAATTTCATATAGAAAATTATATCTCTTAAAAATTCTTCCCCACCACGGAGGTAAATATAACTTAAAAGTTTCTGGTTCTCTTTCTTGTCCTATTAAACCATTAGGTTCTATTATTTCCCAAGTATCTTCATTCCACTGATCATAACCAAATCTTAACATTATTAACCCTTATCTTCTATCGTATATTTAATATACTTGGGTTTGGTCAATCTTTGGTAGTTCTCATATTCTTCTAACATGAGACCTCGATGATATGTATTATATTGTAGTCCAAGTTTATCAAATAACTTTTCTATCCTATCAATCCTTTCTATTCTGTCTGCAGTAGTATTATACTTAGTATCCCAAACAACTGGACTATAATATTTTAAATATTCTCCCTCTGATTCCCATTGGGCCTTCAACGGATACCATATTGAAAAAACAGAACAAGTTAATATTTCATATATCACATCATGAAATTCTTCTATAAAATCAAGTGTCATTTGAAAATCTTCTTCTGACTCGTTTAAATAACCAACAATCAATTGTAATTGAACTCTTATTTTATCATTTTCTTTATTACCCGCCTCTTTATTAATCTGTCTAATATTTTCAAATATTTTCCTTACTATTTTCATATTCTTATTTTTCTTCATGTGTTTTAAAACACTTTCAGAAGCAGATTCCATACCTGTTACCATATATTCTATTCCGGCACGACTATATAACCTTAATGTATCAATATCTGCCAACGGTTTCATAAGTCTAATATTACCACCCCAGGTTATTTTATCACCATATCCCCTTTCAATTATACCATTACACAAATCCGATAACCATTTAGGATTTCCATTCATTATAGAATCATGTGCCAACATACCAACACGATACCAATCAACTTCTTCAAATTTTTCTTTATGTAAATCAATCCAATGTCCTATTTCATCTAAACATTTTTCTATTGGTCTATGTCTATATATTGGAACAAAAGTAGGAACTGAACAAAAAGTACATCTAAAATTACATCCCCTTGAAAATGTCAATGGTATGGCTATATCATAAAACTTTTTATAATATGGATTTTCAAGAAAATCACTATAATCTGGTGATGGGGAAACATTTAAATCTGTAAAATCCCTTTTTTGATTAATAACCCATTTCTTACCATTTTTTTTCCAAACTAACCCTTTTATTTTTTCTAAATTTTTAAAATTAGAATAAAATAACTCTATCAAGGTTTTTTCACCATCTCCATTAATAATATAATCAATAAACCAATACTTTTTTATATCATAACATTGATTTGATGCAACACTCAAATTCAAATTATCTTCATTTCTTCCCAACAAACCAACACCAC
>Ga0209756_1003929_pt1 | contig 11768 bp, 9 predicted proteins | sample ETNvirenome_6_85_FD_184071 | JGI IMG/M metagenome (GOLD analysis project Ga0209756, IMG submission 184071) | Marine viral communities from the Pacific Ocean - ETNP_6_85 (SPAdes) (version 3) | ecosystem: Environmental > Aquatic > Marine > Oceanic | place: Pacific Ocean | collected 2013-06-19
GTATCTTCTTCACCAACTAATTCAATTGAAACAATTTCATCCATTACAAAATCTTCTGGATTTAAGTTATGCATTTTCATTTATAAATTCCTTACATTTTTTGATTACATTATTTCTTTGTAAATAATTTATCACCAACTTTTAATCCCGTAGATACTGATTTTAATTTCCCATACATAATCGGTAAATCGTGGTCGGCTGAAATGGTTATCTCTTTTCCTGATTTTAATTTAACTTTATATACTGGTTGTTTCTCAACTGGAAAAACTTTAGTTACTTTTTTATATCCAAGATGAGTTAAAATTTCATCACCTTCTTTTATTTTACCAATTTCTATTTTACCATTTTCAGTTTCTACTTTATCAGTTAAAATGTGGCATCGATTTGCTTGTGAAGCTGTCCAAATTGGAATATCAAACTCACCAGCTAATCCCCTCAAATCTTCATATATGTTACCAAGAGCATGTCTGACTTCCTTTGCATTACTAGTATCTTTAAGAATATCAGCATAATCAACTACAACCATATCGAAATCTTTTCCCATCATTCGTAGTTTCTGTAAATGAGCTGATATCGTATTTACTGATGCGGTCTTTGTTGGAAAATATTTAACAATAAGTTCACCTTCTATATTTTCAATCTTTTGTTTTACTTCATCTTTGTGATATTTTAAATTCTGATTCGCTATCCCTGTAAATACACTATCGTATCTTAAACCAACATACGCTTCATTTAATTCTAATGTATAATGAACAATATTTGAACCCCGTTTCATTGAACCAGCCGCAAGTGCACAAAGAATCCAAGTTTTACCAATACCAGCTGGTGCTACAATAACACCCAACTCTCCACCCGCCAATCCACCCTGTATCAATTCATTCATAACATCCCAAGGTGTTTCAACTGTGCTACGAGCCATCTCTGAATATCTAACCTCTATATCATCAATATATTCATGTCCAATATTTCTTTCAGTTCCAGCTCTTAAAGCATTGTCAACTAATTGTTTGATGGTATCAAAATCACCTTTGTTTTCAAGTATCTCAACTGATTCGATAATAGCATTTTTTAATGTCTGATTCTTAAAGAAATTAAGTGCTTGGTCTTTGATAAATTCTAAATCCGGAGCTTCTGAATATCTAACTACTTCTTTAAGTGTTTCAATGATTGTTATTTTCAGAATATCGTTATGAACTTCACTTACCTTTACTTTAAATACATCTAATGTTATTGGTTGTTTATATTCGTTATAATATAATTTACATTCTTTAGCTATCCATTTCAAACTATCATTATCAAAATGACTCTCATCAAATATATCATAGATTTGTGCTATGAAATTAGTATCAGCCATTAAAGATGATAATATCTTAATCTGAAATGTGTATCCGAAAGTGCTTAAATTATCTGTCAAACCCTTTTAATCCCCCGAAATCTATCAATTCTTGTAAATTCTTGAATCCAACTATCAAAATCCTTTATCTGATTGCTTAATTTATCTTGTAAAAATAAAACCTGAAATCGATGTTTTATTAATTGTGGAACTTCTCTATTTATGGCTCCTTGTATTTTCAACTTTATATGTCTAGGAATATCTACTTTATTTAATTGCATCAATAGATAATTTCTCTTTAATAAGTTATTATTATTTTTTATATTTTCCAATAGTTTTACTTTTTTATCTGAACTATTTGCATAATCAATTAAATCCATAACATTAAAATCTTTGTCTTCTATAATTGGTTCTATGTATTTAATTATACTTTTCAATCCAGCTCCTTGAACTCCTGCAATATTATCTGACTTATCACCATCTAATATTCTATATGTTAAAATGTTTCTTGATGGTATCCCATATTCTTCTTCAACTTCTCTTTTATTGTATAGTTTCTTTTTGGTTGGTGACCAAACTTTAACTCTGTCATCTACAAGTTGTAAGAAATCCTTGTCAGTTGACATTAAAAATATATCACTCTCTACAAGTATCTGTTGAGAAATATAAGCCATCACATCATCTGCTTCAACATTATCAACTGATATAAGAGTAATAGGTAATTGTTCTAAATATTCAATTAACCTACCCATCTGTTGTATCATCGACTGTTCTTCATCTTGAGGAGCAGTTCCCCAATCAACATTTCTGTTTAATCTTTTCTTGACCTTACGAGTAGCTTTATATTCTGGATATAGTTTTCTTCGTCTTGTCGAACCACCCTTACCATCAAACACAACAATTATCCTTGAAGGTTTTAATATGTCTGATGTATATCGTAATGACCGAAGAAAACCCATCATCCCACCAATGTGCATTCCATCATCATTAATTGATGGATTAACTGAAAACGCTCGAATGAAGGTGTTGAGTCCATCAACTATCAACACCCTATCATTCAATCTTGTAACTGTTTTATGTTCTTCGTTTTTTGTTTGGTCAAGAAAGGATATAAACTTTTCGTTTAAATCTTTCTTTTCCATTTACGCTTCACCTGATTTTTTTAGAGTTCATCTACAACCTCATCAACTTCATTTACATCATCTATACCAAGTTCTTTTGAATCATATTTTAAAATACAAGCATCACATATCTTCTGATAACAAAACTCTTTCAAATCTGGATTCTCTAACAATAAGTTTTCAAAATCCTTTGATTGAAATTTGTATTCTTTGATAAGTTCACCTGTTTCTGTATTAGCATGATTGATTGTATACCAAGCACCTGCTTGTTTAAGTAACTTATGTTCTTTCATTACTGTAAGCCAAGAACCATAATCATCAATACCAGTATCAAAATACAATGGAAATTCAGCAGTTCTCATCGGTGGACCTAATCGGTTCTTGATGACTTGTGCTTTAATTTTAATTCCAATAGTATTCTTTTTACTACTATCTTTGATTTGTCCTGTATTCTTGAATCGAACACGAGTTGATGAATGAAATGGTAAAGCTTTACCACCACTCGTTGTCCAAGGGTCTCCAAACATCACACCAAGTTTTTGTCGTAATTGATTTGTAAAAACAAGAGCTATCTTTTGACGTGCAATCATTTGAGTAATCTTTCTCATAGCTTTTGATATGATAATAGCTTTAGCAGTTGCCCAACCATCTTTGTCAAACTCAGCATCCATCTCTACTTTTGTAGATGCAGCTGCTAAACTATCAACAAGAATTGTAACTAACTTATCTTTATCTGATTCTCTTATTTTTGTAACAATTGTTTCAATTGTTTCAAACACTTCTTCAGCTGTCTCCAAATGAACATATAACATATTCTTTGTGTCTATACCTATCGCTTCAAGAAATTCAGGTGATACTGCTGATTCTGTATCTATGTAAACAGCAATTCCACCTTTTCTCTGTGTTGAAGCTAATAAGTGAGAACCAATTAAAGATTTACCACTACCCTCTAAGCCATTTAACTCTGTGATTTTACCTACAGCAACACCACCATTCGGTTTATTGGCAATTGCCAAATCTAACATCGTTGAACCAGTTGAAATCCAATCCGTTACTTTAGTTGGATTAGAACCACCATCTTGTAAGAAATAAGCAACTTGTTGATGTTTGAAAGTTTTATTTAGTTCATCGGCTATGACACTAGCCAATTCATCTCTGTTATTTGACATAACTTTCTCCTATTATGAATGATGTGGTTGTATCCGGTGACACTTTAAGTTCTCCAGAGAAGTCCTTTCTCCCATCGTTTCAGATGTTTACAAACTGCGGGCGGTTTTATTCCCGTCTTCAACAACCACATATTTCGTTTATTTCTTAACTATTGAATAACTCGTCAAACGCATCTTCAACTTTATTAACTGTTGAAGTGGTAGTAGTGGTTGATGGTGTATCAGGTGTCTTCACCTCATCCACCTCTGGATTCAAATAACCAGAAAGTGCTTCTTTCAACTCATCATATGTCGGTTCAGTATACAATTCAGTTAAGTCAGGTTGATTTTCAAATATGCTTTCCAAAAGTTCAGCATCTTCTGTAATCGGTGTTTGGTTTGGTTTAACTCGAACAGTTGTTTTACCATACTGATTACCTGCTTCAGCTGGTGTCTGCCGTTCAATACCAATATCACGACCTGTGATTGGATCTGTGATATCACCATAATCAGGGTCAGCAATAACACTTAAAAGTTCTTGATATACAGTTTTGCCGAATCCCCAAAACTTTACACCTTCACTTTCACGACCACGAACTATGATTGGAACATAAGTTCTCATTTTCGGTTCAAGTCTCTTACCTTGAATCCATTCATCTTTGTTACCCGTTGATTTTAACTTTGCTGCGAACTCATCAACTGGATCTGGTCTTCCAAATGAAACTGGTGAGAGGTACGTTTTATTATCACCCAAATTATAATGAAAATATAATTCAATAAATGGATTATCTTTATTATGTTTGTAAGGTATAACACGAACAACTTGTTTTCCAGGTTCTGGTTTCCAAAAGTTGTCACTTGTTGTTGATTGTAACTTAGTTAGTTTTGCTTTGATTGCATTAATATCCATGATATTTCTCCTGTGTTTTATTGTTTATCGTTTATCGTTTATGGTTAAATCATATAACCATTTCTATCTATGTAATATATATCATTTTTGACATACAAAACAAGTCTTTTTTTAATTAATTTTCACACTCTTCCTCACATCCACAATCACATCCATGTCCACATTCTTTCTTCCATTTTCCAAGTGGACATTCTGCAATAGCGTAATGAACTTTAACATTCATAAAACATCCACATAAAGGACATCTACCATCCCTCTTTCCTGTATCTGGATTCGTTTCATCATAAAGAAGTTCAGGACATTGTTTACATATTTCCCATCTTCGTCCCGCTTCATCTTGAGAAGCTATCACCTGACCACCTTTAATCCAAGATTTTAAAGAACGCCAGTGGTCAACTGCAATGTTCCGTATCATTTGAGATGTTGATGGGAGTTCTCTCTCATTATTTAACATCTCTTCTGTTTTATCAATACATTTTAACTCTTTTTCTGTAGCCTCTCTATCTGTTGTAGGTTTTGGCTTAAATTTCATTTAACTCCCAAATGTTTTATCAACCTATTAAGTTTATCTTCAATAGCATCAACCTTCTTTTCTAAATCTTTTGATACCTGAGGTGGTTGAGGTCGTTGTTGCATCTGTTGTTGTTTAATTCGTTGAATAATTACATCAGATGGTTGTAAATTTGGTAGATGTGAGTTTTCATCTTTCCATTTATTATATTCTCTAGCCCAAACATCAAATTGTGCATCTGTAGCATTCTGCATAGGTGGTCTTGGTGGATCTGATTTTGGTCTTGGCCTTTTAAGTATATCTTCAACTGTTTGTAATTTCGGTACATGAGAATTTTCTTTCAACCACTTCTCATATTCAATTTTCCACTTATTCTCATCTTTTTCTGATGCTCCGTAAAATGGTGGTTTAGGTGGTGGTGATTTAGGTCTAGGTGGTATCGGAATATCTTCACCATTTATCCATTTCATAAGAATATCTTTTTCTTTAAAACCACAAACCTGATATCCTGTTTCTGGATCTATAAACCAAGGTGTTCCACATTGTTTATTATATTTTTTCTGTAATTCATTCTTCAAACCTTGATTGTCTGGTTCAGCTAAATCAAGTTTTAAAATATTATGACCTTCTTTAATAAATTCATCTACAATTGGATCTACTCGTTTACAAAATCCACATCCTACTGAATAAAAATAATATAATTCTTGTGTTTTTGTTTTTTTATCAGCCATAACCATTTTCTCCTATACTTGTTATTGTTTATGTTTTATATATATAAATATATACTAAATTCCTAAAACAACTAATCTATTTTTATTATTTTAAAAATTCTTGTGTTAATTTTATTTAATCCATCTGCATTCGTAACCATCAATGTGTTCTTAAAATTCTCCCAAGGTACAATGAATTTACTATCCACAACACCATTATTTAAATTTGATATAACTTCATTTAATGCGTTAATTGTGTAAAGTGTGTTTGAATGTTTCTTTCTATGTAATGATATTGTTCCCTTTACATCATTAAAATCTACTTTTGAATCTAAATCTACATTATATGTACATATTAACTCATTCACTTTATCTTCATTCTGTAATACATATATCTTTTTAAATGCTATTGTGTATGAATCTGTAATATTCTCAATCGTGTCATCAAGTTTATCTTTTGTTGCGAATGTGCAGAGTAATTGGGTTTTCATAATTAACTCCTCTTAGCAGTTTCACCCTTTAAACAATCTTGGAACTCTTTTGAATATTGTAAGGTATTATCTGTTTTTCCTGTTTTTCCAGATTTGGGTCTATATGTTTTAAATCCTATCGATCTCCTAACACCATCAGAATCGGTTACATAAGTATATACTTTCTTTCCAGTAACATTACCTAGAGGTTTACCATCTGCATCTTTTTTATTAGAATCATATGTTAGTTCTTCTGTTTCTTCCAATTCCATCTTTTTCTTAAATTCTTGTGTATTTTTAACACCAGTACAATGTCTTAATATTTTCCCATCGACTATAACACCACCCATATTTACTCTAACTGAACGAAGTAATGTATCTGGCTTTCCTTTTTCGTATGGAGCATCATCCATTAATTTCAAATGAAATCCCTTAGAAACGGATTCAGCTTCTATTTCTGTACCCAATCTAGGTTCTATTTCATTTAATTCATTTATAATCTGTCTTTGAGTTTTTACAACTTGTTCTCTGATAGACCCTACTTTTTTCTGTAAATCATATTCTAGTGGAGCATCGTCACCCATTGATTCTTTTCTAGTTTTTGCTGTTCTTTGAATTACTTTTCTATCATCAGCAGTTCCACCATCTGCTTCAACTCTATTCATTATAGCTTGAGCAACATCTTCATCTGTTGGTGGTGTAGAATATCCTTCTGGTAAATGTTTATAATATGGGCTTTTCTTACCTTTATCCAAACTTGTTTTTACATCATTAAATTTTTCTTTAGTATCTTTTTGAGTAGACATAGTTTCAATAACTTTACCCACATCATCTTTTTTCATAGCAGTAGCAGCTGGTTGAGTTACTTTAGCATATTGTGTTTCTAAATCAGCCATTTTATCAGAATGTTTTTTTACAATAGATTTAGATTTTTCTTTCTGTTCGGGTGATAAATCTGGATTTTTATCTATACTATTATCATAATTTTCATTTTGCTTTGCTAATGTTGAATTATCTTGGATATCACTTGTACTCATTTTATCGGATGTGAATGTAATCATCAAATTACCATCATCATCTTCAACAAACATAGCAGTATCAGATGGGTTAGCACCTCCACCACCAGCTCGTATAAAATCCTTCATATCTTCAGAATCTACTTCTGTTCCATCCTCTAGTAATATTTTTCCACCCTTTTTAACTGCAGCATCAACTGCTTCTTCTTGTTTTTTTATGGATTCAGATGAACCAAAGTAATTCATTGTTTTTTGTGGTTCACCAAATTTACCTTGTTTCTGACATTCAACTACACCTTCATCTTTTCTTATTTTCTTTTGTTTAGCAGCTCTAGCAGTAATTATACATTTAGAATATACAGCGATATCTTGTTCAGCTTTCTTTATAGCTTTTTTATCACCACTTTCTTTAGCCTTCTTTAAATTTTCTTTTAAATCATCTGGTATTTGATCTACAGGTATTGAAGATTTAGCTTGTTGTTGACCTAACGCTGTATCTTTTGATTGTTCAAACATCTGTCTAGCTAATTCTTCTTCTGTCATATCAGGATTTTCGTCTAATATATGAACACCTTCACCCGACATAATTTCATTGAACATAGAACCAGGACCACCAGGAGCTGTCCATTCCGTTCCCTTTTTATATCCATTATCCAAAGCTTTTTGTTTTATTTCTGAATCTTCACCTTCAACTTTTGTCAATTCACCTTTATTCCCAGACTTCTTTTCTTTAGTATCATCTTTTTTATCATCTTTTTCTTTTTCAGCGTCTTTTTCATATGTTGATTTAAAGAAATCTTTGGTAGCTTCTTTATCACGTGGTTCTTTTGGTTTTTCTTTTTTAGGTTCATCAACCATTGATTTAGCTTTCTTATAACCTGGATGATCTTCACCTTGTTTTATAATACCACCAACTGTAGCTTCTTTTTCATTACCTTCTTTATCTTTATATTTAATGATTTTTTTCATCAATTTTTTTCTATCAGTATCAACTTCTCTCAAATTCTGCATAAACTCAACAATAAATTCTTCTGGAAATTCTAAATCATTTAAACTACGTTCAAGTTGAACCATGTGCAATGAATTATTTACATCAGGCATCCCGTCATTTACTTTATATGCCCATTCTGTTAATATTTTATTTATTAATTTATTCATTGTAACCTCTCCGTAATATCTGTAACATCACCATAATTTAATCCGGCTTTTGATTTAACAGAATGACCATTCCGTTCCAATATGTTTTTTATATCTTTCAATACTTTCACTCCATCATTGTTTGATACATCAAAAAGAAAACTATCATAACCATATAATATCAATTTAGTTTCTTTCTCTAATAAATATCTTTGAACTTCAATAATCGTTTTAATATTAGATTCCGTTTCATACGCCTGAATCAAATAATTAAATAACTTATTCTTGTTCATATCTATATAATTATCCATAAATAGTTTTCTATTATAAATATCAGTTTCTATGTATTTATTATCATTAAAATATTCCCAATATGTATTTATTTTATCATAAGTTAATCCAAAAAATTCAATGTTCTCACGCACCTCTTTATCAATACCACCATATAATTGTCTGAATGATATCTGCTTGGAATCCTCATATGAACAACCATATCTCTCAGCAAGATGTTGATGAACTGAATCCTTACCAAATTGATATTCAACTAAATCACCAATAAGCCGTAAATGATATGCATCATAATCATATTCCACTAATATGTCATTCTCTGGTATGAACGCCCTTCTCTGTTCTTTTGTCAATGCAGAAAAGTTAACTGAACCAAATGAATTTGATGGTCTCCCTGTTGATGTCCATAAATTGTATTGTGAATATAGTTTTCCATCTGATATATGCTTCTTTACTCTCATATCAAATATATCACACACATCATCTGATACTTTTATACCATTTTTCTCTATTGAAGAAAATGCTTCTGTTACATCCAAATGATATTCACTTTCATAAACTCTAACAAAGGATTCCACCATCTTATCAAATACCTTATCACAATACTCTTTATGTTTCGAAAATGGTATGATTTCGTTGAGATCTTTTACATTGTAATACTTACTATGAAAAAAATCATATGCATTTAATCTTATATTCTCTAAATCTACTGGTAAATTTGTATCTTTCCAAGATAAATAATTTACATCAATTAATCTTGTATTTGGAAATATATGTGTGAGCTTCTTCTTATCTGGTGTTATATAAAGATTTGTATGGTCATTTTTTATCTCATCTATACTTTCACTTTCACCACAATCAGGATGATTTATACATATCATTCTACCTTCTCTATCACCCCACTTTCGTAAATATAATAAAGATAACCCATTATCCTTATGTAGTGGATGTAAATATGGATCTGAAAATGTCGGTATTGCAATATAACTCATAGTTTAATATACAACCTTTTTTATGTTAAAAACAAGTGTTTTTTTATTTAACCAGCACCGCCACCAGCACCACCACCCGCCTCACCAGTAGTAACACCGATGGTATTAGAGTAACAAACGTCATTTCTTGGTTTACAAGTATTTGGGATGAGCCCCCAGTTATCAACAAAATCACACCAGTTTGTATTACAGTCATCTTTTTTACAAATAGCAAAACCTTTACCGCATTCATAACATACATTACATTCTTCATTAAAAATATTTGCCGATGAGGCTGGACCACAATCTCGCAGGCCTGAATCATTTTTTTTACAATATTTATGATCCACATTGTGATCAAACTCATTTATATTATGTGTCATTTCAGTTATAATCCAAGTTCCTTTCCGATTAATTATAAGTCTATAAATTTCATCTTTTACTAATTGTATTCCCCAATAGTTTTTATTTTCTTTACTTGTATATATAAGATTATATGGTATTGGTCCTGCTGCTGTTTTATGTCCATAACCACCGCCATTATTCCAGTCTACAGGAAACCGATTAATTGTAAAATTCTTTTCCGCCACAAAATTAAAAACATATTTAATGTAATTATAACTACCACGAAAAGAAGCTTCATCTAACCTTAAACGTCTAATAACATTAAATCCTCCACCACCATATTTCCAATCGCCTCCGCCCCAATCATTTAATATAGCATTACATTTGGTTGGACCATTTCTCAATATTCTTTTATCCAATACAATTTCCTCATCTAATTTATAGATATCAGGAGATTTTTCTTTTTCCAATGGATTCAGTCTCATTACAGTTTCTAATGTGGTAGTCCAAGTTGAAGATGATATATCATGACTAACTTTAGTTATTTGGAAATAAACATACTCACGATATTTTTGTGGTAAATAATCAATTCTAAATAAATCACCAGGTATTAATGATGATATTCCATGTATGGATAAAGAAACTTTTATTGGTAAAATTGTTGGTAATATTTGCATAGAATTTCTTTTTGCATGTCTGTCAAAATATTCTTTCAATGATGAAACTACATCTAATCCGTTAGCTTTATCATCAGCTGCTTGTTTTTCTGAATTATCTTTTTCTTCATTTTCGGTTTCTTTATAATCTGGTTCTGTTTCATATCCGTCAAGATCTCTAAATGTTTCAGCTGAATTAATGTTAATTGTATTAATAGCTTCATTAGTAACCATTACATCACCAAACACTTTCAAATCATCACTTACAAAATCCAAATCCAAACCAGGTTCTAAACTTGATTGATATTCAAATTTATCTGCATTATCACCAATTTCTGGAAAATATCTAACACCGATTATGCTTTCGCTCTCATCATCCTCACTTTTATTTACTTTCTGTTCAATCACTTCCATCGCCAACATTCTATCAATAAAATCAGTTACTGGAAAAATAGATGTTCCTGGACTTCTCCCACTTATTGCTATCATATTTCCTATATTGCCTTGTGGTGTTGATAATGAAAAATCAAAATTTTTAACAATGGAATTTTTTGAATTTGGTTTAAATACAAATAATTTCTTGAATATATCATCATCAACATCTAATTTATTTGAATCTATTATAGACAACTGTGCGTCTTTAGTTCCACTATACATTGATAATTTAAAAACATTTGAAGAATCATCATTTACAGTATCTAATATACGTTTCAATAAAGAACCAACATCATTTGTTTCTTCAAAAGCTCTTTTTATTAAATTAACAGAAATAAATAACTCCCTTAACGGCATTCTGTTTGTTTCTTTATCTAATTTTGTATTCGTTAAACTACTTTCAAATTCATCTGTTCCAATAGCTTCAGTTCCTTCATAAGTGACACCTTCTGGATCATTTAAATCATAACTTTCACCTAATGGATCAAGATAAGTATTATTTAAAAATTCCTGTGTCCTGTTGGGAGATTTACCTCTTCTTGTGTTATATGTTTCATCCCATGTTTCTGGTAATATAAATGATACTGTATCTGATGTTCCCACTAATAATTGTCGTTTAAATAAATCATCATTCCATCTTATAAAAGAATTTGATGAATCAAATCTGACACCATCCTTGGATATTAATTTAACAATTTCATCTTTATCACCAAAAGC
>Ga0209756_1003939_pt1 | contig 11744 bp, 18 predicted proteins | sample ETNvirenome_6_85_FD_184071 | JGI IMG/M metagenome (GOLD analysis project Ga0209756, IMG submission 184071) | Marine viral communities from the Pacific Ocean - ETNP_6_85 (SPAdes) (version 3) | ecosystem: Environmental > Aquatic > Marine > Oceanic | place: Pacific Ocean | collected 2013-06-19
GATACACTTAAAACTCATTTAGTCAACGCAATGAGTGTTTTATCTGAAAGAGAAAGACATATTGTTAATTATTATTTTGGTATAGATGGTGAGCCTATGACATTGGAGGTTATAGGTGATGAATTTGGCCTAACAAAAGAAAGAATTAGACAAATAAAAGAATCTGCAATTAGGAAAATACGTAATAATGTAGGTGATATATTTAATTACTTATAAAAAATATTTAAATTAGTTTGTTAGGGGGGGGTATTTATCCCCCTTTTTTTATATACTTTAGTGAATGTTGTGATTATTTATTGTTATAGATATTTATAAAATAGAATAAATAATATAATAATATGAAAAATATACTTAAATTTATAGATACATGGGGAATACGGATAGTATTTTTTTTAGTATTAATAATATTTTTAAAAACGTGCACTACTAACACTAAGGTGGAAAGATTAGAAAAAACATTATCAATCAAAATTCAAAAAATAGATAGTATAGTTACTAAAATTAATTCTACACATATTCTTACAGAAGATGAATTGGTGGGCATTATTAAAGAAACGCCGGCTTGGAAGAGTTTAGAATTAGAAGAACTATCTGATAAAAATAGAATTCCAATCAATAAATTAAAAAACGAACATGAAGGTAATTAACTATGAAAAGATTTTGGAAATGGATTAGGGAAAACCCCAATAGATCGATGTTTCTAGTACCAATTATATTGGTTGCTACAATATCTATATCTCACGTAGTTACGTGGTATGATATGGCAAACCCAATCAACTGGGCAATATATTTATCTGTCGCCATTGAAATTGCTGCAATGACAGCATTAGTCGCTGCATCAACAAAAGTTAGGGGAGGAGTGTGGTTTATGTTTGGGCTGGTAACATTAATCCAAGTTATTGGTAATGTATTTTATTGTTATAAGGAAATAGATGCTAATGGTGAGCTTTTTAAATCATGGGTAGAATTAACATCACCTATATGGGAATTAGTTGGTACAGAAACTACGGATGTGATTTCATTAAAAAGATGGTTAGCGTTTTTAGAAGGAGGACTACTACCAATAATTTCCTTAACATCGCTACATTTTTTTATTACTTATAAGAAAGAAAAAACTGAAAATAATGATTATTTTAATAGTAGAAATGAACATTTGGAAAATATTGTTGATGGAAATATTAAAAAAAAAGAATCTGAACCAGAACCTGTAGAAAAAGAAATTATTAAACCTGATCCAGAGCCTGAAGATGATTTTGAATTAGTGCTATCAGCACCAGAAGGAAAAGAATTTAATACCCCTTATCCTATTAATATGGAAATAGAAGAAAATGAAATAGAGGAACAACCTCCTCTTAATTCAGATAATGAAGAATTATCAAAAACTGTAATCGAAGAAGTATTAGAAGAAATTATCACAGAGGAAGAAATAGTTGTGGATGATGATTATGATTCCGAAGGGAATCTTAATTTTACACCATCTGCAATTGAACCACCTGTTGAGGAGGAGAGTAAAGCCCAGAGTGTTAAAGCCACAACTCCTACAACTAGTGGTATCGTAAAAAAAACATTAGGGGATAAGAAAAGAATAGATTAATGGATATCGATAAAAAAACATATAAGTTATCAGATAAAAATTACTTTAAAAAAGAATTTAAAAAACATCAAATAGTGTTAGGTAACTCATTTTCTGATAATTTAAATCATGTAAAAGGATGGGAACATAGATTAGGTGGAGATTATACAAAAACATCAACATATACAATAGATAGAAAAGGTAATATATACCAACACTACGATCCTAAATATTATTCTGATTTTATAGACGATAAGATGATAGATAAAAAAAGTATATCAATTATTATTGAAAATCAAGGTTGGTTATTAAAAGATTTATTAAAAGATAAGTATATTGACTGGGTTGGTAATATTTATAAAAGAAGAGCTAAGGTAATTGAGAAGAGGTGGAGAGGATTTATTTATTGGGATCCTTATACTAGTAGTCAAGTTAAGTCTTGTATAGAATTATTAGATTATCTTTGTGAAAAATATAAAATACCACATAAATGTATAGGGCATAATACATATATTGATGGTATAGAATCATTTAAAGGGATTACTTATAGAAGTAATTTTTATAAAGAAAAAACCGATTTAAGCCCGGCGTGGGACTTTAATGAATTTAAAAATAAAATAGAAAAAAAAACATAAAGAAAATGAATCATCACGATGAAACAAGAAAAATATTAGAATTAATCAGGGAAGATAAACGAAAAGATATATCAACACAAAGACTAATTACCGAACAAGACATAAATGTTCAGGAAGAAAAACTATTAGATCCCGCAGAAACTAGTGAAGAAGAAAGAAAATTCAGAGATACTGTAACCCCTAGAGTTAAATTTAATAAGTTTAAGTTATACCCAAAGGCTCAAAATGTTGAATTTAGTGGTAAATTTACTGATAATAATTTAGAATGGATTTATTCATTAGATGATACTGTGGGTGTTTATATTACAACTAATTTATTACAATTAAATGATGAGACATTAAAACAAATTCAAAAATTAGTTGGGTATTACCAAACTTGGTCTGATGAGTGGGCAAATAGAATTGCTGAAGAATATCAGAATGAAGTTAAAGCTGAAGAAAATGAAGAAGGTGGACCTGAAAGTCTTGTTTCACCAAGTATAGAAGGATTTGAAGAAGAAGAGTTTCAAACACCTGAAGGAAATGTTTAATATAAAAATTGATATAAAGTTAATTTTTATATTTATTTTAGCGGCAGCATTAATATTAAGTTTTATATTTAGACCACCCAAACCCATAGAAACTTATGAAGATGTAATAAATGTTTTAAAAGAAGAAAATAAACAATTATTATTATCGAATGATAGTATTAGTAAAATTAATAATCAATTACAAATAGAAATAGATCAAATTTTGTTTGTTATTGATAGCACAAAGGTTTTACTTAAAGATAAAGAAATTAAATTAAAAGAATTAGAGGAAAAAAGAAATGCGGTATCTAATATTGTTAATAGCTTACACGCTGATGATGTTACCAGTACAATCTCAGATTATCTCAAAAGGAGAGGTAAAGACAATAATTAACGAGAGTGGTGACACGTTGGTGATGATGAATCTAGAAGATGCTAGAGTTATACTTAGTGACTTGCTCGAGTATGAAATAGTAGATAGTTTATTAAGTGTTTATAAAGAAAGAGATACCTTAAATACTAATACTATTATATTACAAAAGGATATTATAGTAAAACTTACTCAAAAATCTGAAAATCAAAGTGTGCAGATCAGTAATTTCCAATCCATATTAGATAATAAAAATCAAGAATTACTATTTAAGGAAGATATCATTAAACAACAAAAAAAAGAGATTAGAAAACAAAAGTTATTAAAAATTTTAGGGTTTACTGGATCCATAGTATTACCCATCCTAACTTTATTGGTGTTAATATAGTTTTTTTTCATTTATTTTAGTATTTATTAATAAACTTGAAGGTGATGAAAAAATTAATTAAAATAAAAGAAAAAGATTTACATAAAATTGTAAAAAGAGTAATAACAGAAGAAAAAAAATTCCACGTGATGGATAATCCTACGGAGGGTAAATTTATCATAAAAAAATGGAAAAAAAGAGATGGTGAAGTTATAACTAAAGCTTTTATAGAATATGAATATGAATATTGGACAGGAACCCCAGGTGAATATCAAACAAAGGATAAAATTACAAAATACTTGCCGTTATGTGAACATAACATTGTGGTGGGGAAAGAAATTAAATTTGATAACGACTTTGTACCATATATTGGGCCTAGTCAAAACATTAAAACATTCCATAATGGGGACCCAAGGGAAGACTGTATTAATTTAAATGACGTAACATATACAGACTTAAGTGAGTATGGTCCACCACCATCAGAGGAAGAGCCAGAAGATAATTGGTGGAATAATGAAATTACAGATTAGTTAGAATATTTTGGGTAGAATTTTAAATTTGTTGGATTTTAGAAAGGATGAAAGATTAAATACTTATATAAAAGATTTGGTAAAAGAATATTAATAATGATTGATAATAAATTAAGACATATAATTAAAGAGGTATTAACTAAAACCGATGAGAATAAAATTGGTGTTATGATTCGTAAAGAAATCAAAGATGCCTTTGGTAGTGATTTAGAAAAGAAAGTTATTAATATAGTTAATAAACAAATAAAAGGTACTAAGTTCGAAAAAGAAGTAGTTAAAATTAGTAAAGATGTCTTAGAACAACTTTATCGAGAATTATGGATGAGACGTATGTTTTGGAAAAACGCAATAAAATAATGGAAAATACAAATTTACAATCAGATTATTTAAAAGTTAGAGATGTTATTACATCGTGCAATAACGTTGACCAATTAAGGGTTGGAGTTAAGATGTTTAATCTACTTAATATGAAATACGACCTAGATGAGAAAAGAAGTAATATTTTAGAACAACTTATTGGGTTGATGAGAGTTAAATGTAAACCACAAAATTTAGGTGAAATATCCAATACTGGTAAAGAGTTTAAAAGGCAAGCGGGTGTTAGTGGTGAACCAGAATTACAAAAATTAGTGTTTGACGAAGATGAACAAAAAGGTGGTGAATCTGATAATATGTCACCAGAAGATTTAGCTAAAAAACATAATGTGGACATTAAAATCATTAAAAAGGAAATCCATATTGGTACCCAAATAGAAAAAGAACATACAGATAATGATGAAATAGCAAAAGAAATTGCAATGGATCATATTGTAGAAATAGATGACTACTACACTGATCCAGATTATGGAATTATTGCCATAGAAAAGAAACAAGGGGAAGGTGGTAAAACTATTAGAATTTCTAAATCTGATATGGATAAATTACATAAGGATGGTAAATTGGATGTAGATGGTATTTCATTATCATACCAAGAAGATATGGATGAAGCTACATCTGCTGGTGCCGCTGCTGGTTCATATGTTCCTAAATTTCCTGGGGGTGAAGGACAACCAATCACAAGAACGATTAAAAAGGGTGAAATACCTGTATCTGTTAATGGGATGAATCTACCAACAGGTAAAATGTTTTCATATAATCCAAAACCTAAAGTTTTGGAAGAAGATGAAATAGAAGAGGCGGTTGATTATGCCGGTGCTGTTGGTGCGTATGACACACCAGGATTTGCAGATAGTGAGTTTATGGGGACTAAAGGTAAAAAGGGTAAGGCGCCAGTAAATAAAGGTATTACACACACTAAAACTGCATATGCAGGTGGTAAGTTTGTAAAGATTAAAGATAGGTGTCGTAAATTTCCTTATTGTAATCAAAGTCCTGAGGCTATAACACTATATTCTGAAAATAAAGTTGTTAGGAAAAAAAACTTAAAAATTAAAAAATAAGTACATTACTTGTTTTTATGATATTTATTAATAAATAAACAAATGAAAGATAAATTTTTAACTAAAAATACTAAAATTACTATTAATGAAGTCAAACCTAATGGGTTAAAAACCACAGAAAAGGTATATGATGAAGATGGTAAAATTAATAAAAAAGCTTTGAACGATTTTTCTAAAAAAATGAGTGATTATTATAATTTTGATGATGGAGAAGAGGACGCGTTAAAAGATCCACCTAAAGTTGGTAGAGATGACGAGTTAGAGGGATATGAAGTTGAAGCAAAAGGTGCAGGTAAAATGTCATCATATAAATACGATGATGAAGATACTGAGGTATATGAAAAATTTGTAGAGAGAATAGATGACTTAAATGATACATCTGAATACGATAAATTATTTGGTACTACTGATGGTTTTGGTGAAGGAAAAAAAGATAATGTGTGGGACGATGTTAAAAAATATAGTGATAAATATAAAGAATATAAGTATGATGAGCCTGATCAATACCAATTAACACCCAGAGTTAGGGTTACTAAAGGGGTAACAGAATCAAAAGTTAATAAAACAAATAAAATGAAAAGATTAAATTTTAAAAACGAATTCAAATCCGATTCAGATATGGTTGGATTAATACCCGAAAATTATAAAAAAGATGGAAATACTTTTTTAATGACAGACGGTAATAAATTATATAAAGTAAGGTGGGATAATACCTTAAATGAGGCTACAATTTTAAATTTTAAAGATAAAAGTATGATTGTAGAGAATAGAAATAAAATGAAAAAACTTTATAATTATAAATATTCTGACTCGATGGGTAAAACTAATGATTATATTACCGAAGCTACTGCGATGAGAAAAATGATGGATGTGGTAAAAGGTAAAACATTACTTGGTGAACAAGATGACCCATTTGACGATGGAGTAATCCAACAAAAAGCAGACGCTAAAGCAGCAGCCGATAAAGCATCAGCCGATAAAGCAGCAGCCGATAAAGCGGCCATACCCAAGCCAGTAACATCCAATCTGGAAAAAACTTATAAAATTGGAGGTCAAGATATTGTGTTTAGATATCCACAACTCAGTAAAGACGGTGGTAAGACTCAAGAGGATAGGATGGATTACCCCATAACAATAAGGGGACCGAAGGGATATGTTCTTATTGACAAAAAAACTCACAAAGTAACAAAAGGTGATCCTAAAAAATCATTTTATATACAAATTAATTCATCCCCAAATGGAAGTATGATGACTGCTTATGATGATTTTATTAAATATGTTAGTACAACACTACCTAATCTACAGTATAAGCCGTATACAGGGAATAAATCTGAAGCTTCACAAGGAACCATTGAGAGAGCACTTACTTTATTACCCCAATATTATACAACTAATAAAGGTCAAACAAAAGATTTTAATATTACAGATGATAAGAGAAAAGACGCAGAAGGACAACCATACAATTGGCTTGTCAGAGTAACATATTCCGATAATGTAGATGGTAATGGTAAACTCAAGAAAAAGATTGTTAATAATATTATGTGGCTCGATGCAGATAAAGGGGATAGATATTCAGCTGCTAGACCTGAGGGGTCATATGGGAATAATTATTGGTTTGATGGGAAGGCATTAATTTCAGGACAAAATAAAAATATAGCATTACCTGGAGAAATAGTTACTAAATTAGGAGAAAAAATAAAAGATGAAATATGGAAACCTGAACGAATCCATGGATCAAAGGTATCACAAGATCCGGGACCTGGCTATAGATAGATATAAAAAAACCCTCATTAGTGAGGGTTTTTTTATTATAAGATATTGATGATTTTTTATCCATGTATTATTATTTGTGACCAACAATAGGTGATATTTTTAATTTTTTTATTTATTATATCAAAAGTGAAACTTCTAATTTTCCCATCATAAATTATTTCAAAATCTAACTGATAACTATCACCATATCCAAACACTATTTCATTCCATACATTAACTTGTATTTCATTATAGAACAAATCATTTAAGAGTGCCTCTTCTAATTGGTTGTAAACTAACGTTCTACTTGCATCACAGATAACACCACCACAACTAACTAAACACATATTATTACCCTCAACACTTAATTCATATAAAGAATCTATTAGATTAGAAATATCTTTAGATGATGAAAAATTATTTAATGATAAAACAAAACCTTTAATTTTTTCATTAAATGGTTCTTTTGGGTAGATTTTATCAATCTTATCCATTTTTAAACCTACTGGTTGATTGGGAAATTTTTGAGGTGACTCGTTAGTTGTGTCATTAAGAAAATACTCTAATGTATTAATTAACATATTTTCTTCTTCCTCCGATATGGGTTCTGCGAAATATAATGAGTCCATTACTTCCGATGCACTGTTTTGGGCGGATACCCCTACCCACAATCCAATTAGAGTTCCGATTATTAAAATTATTTTTTTCATAGTTATTTGTTTTTTATGGTTAATATATACAAATATACAACAAAATATCCACATTACCAAATAATCCTTACTTTTTTTTATATAGTATCTTATATTTATAAATATGAAAGTCACAATTAATAATTTATTAACAGAGTCACTCATAGATGATATACCATCATTTACTAAGATGGATAAGGCAGTATTAAAGTTTCTTCATGCAAATCACCCTGTGGGTGATAGTGTATATTGGGAAAACAGAGATAGTTATCACCTATGGGATCTAATGAAAACATTTGGGTTAAATGATGGAGATTACATTTTCAAAATGTGGAACATTTATAAAAACTATAATAATATATTATTCGATGATCTATCTACCCTAGGTAACTATACCTCAGAGGATTATGATAAAGCGGCTGATGTTATTATTATGAATTATTATGCTAATAATATTGTTGGTAAAATGGTATATCCCGGTTGGAAGGTTGGATTGATGGAACCTATTGATATAATGTTATCCGAAGATATGATAACGATGGAGATTAGACATATTGATTATCCACCCACTATCTTTATTAATCTTGAGTTATCGGATATATCTAGGAGGCAGGATATAAGTGTGGAATTATTGAGTATGGATGAAGAGAATTTGGGTAAACATATGGTAGATATTGGTATGTCCCAACAACTAGATATGTTAGGGATTAGTAGTCGTATGATAGAACCACCAGTTAATCTGAGTGATAAAGCTTTAGAAAGATATTTTGGGGAAATATTGGATGCTGCACATGACTTTATTGAAGAATATGATGAAGAAATTAATGAATATTATAATGAAAATCGTCCAGATGGTGGCTGGCGTTGGGAACAATAACCTAAAAACAAAAACAAAAACTATGGTTTTAAAAAAAGGAAGTACCGGCCCTGAGGTCGAAGAATTACAAAAGATTTTGGGAATTAAAGTGGATGGAGATTTTGGTCCCGCTACGGAATTAGCAGTTATGAAATTTCAAGGACAATTAGGTCTTAAAGTGGATGGTATTGTGGGTCCAAAAACATGGGCAAAGATGGCATCTAAAAAATCTTCTAATAGTGGGTCAAACTACTTATGGATACTGGATAATGGACATGGAGGTGTCATAGATGGGGTATACCAAACGTCTGGCAAACGATCACCCAAGTGGGAGGATGGTACTCAGTTATTTGAGGGGGAGTTCAACAGGGCGGTTGTAAAGAGAGTGGTTAAATTATGTGAAAAAGCGGGTATTGAATGTATTAATCTTGTGGATACCGAAGAAGATCTTTCATTGAGATGGAGAACAGATAAAGCCAATGATATCTATAGAGAAAGAAAACAAACAGATGGAAAGAAATGTATATATGTTTCCGTTCACGCTAATGGATTTTCAAAAGAATCAGCTCATGGATGGTCCGTTTATACCACTGTAGGTGAAACCAAATCAGATAAAATTGCCCAAGTTTTACATGAGAAAGCAAAGGCTGAATTCCCTACCCATAAAATGAGAATGGATAATAGAGATGGAGATGCAGATAAAGAATCTAACTTTTGGGTATTACGGAAAGTAGTAATGCCTTCTATACTTTCAGAGAATTTCTTTATGACTAATAAAGAAGAATCTAAACTACTTTTAAGTGAAGAAGGTAGAGATAGAATTGCGAAGATACATTTTCAGATGATTAAAGAAGTTGAATCCTCACAAATAATTTAAATATATTATATGGGGAAACTTTATATAATTTAAATTTAAATTATATTAGGTATATAATGAATAGCGCAGAATTTATAAAATATATTACGACATCATTAACATATGAAGAAATGCATTTGTTATATAAAGCAAATAATGTGAAATATGATAAATGTGAATTATATTATGATTTTATTATAACTTTAAATAAACTAATAGTAGAAACTTTTTTAGGGGATGATGTCATAAGTGATGAAGAAGATATAAAAAACCATTTTAAATGGTGTATTGAAACTGTTTTAAATAACTTTAAAGAGGAGAATATTATTTTTGATAATGTGGTGGATTTAAAAAGTTATTTTTATTATTTTTATATTGAATTGTTTTATAATATAAATAATAAAAGTGATTCTTTAGAAAAATTAAATAAATTACCTATATTATCATTTGATTATAATAGAATTAAGACTCGATCAGACATGGATGTACAATTAGAATTATATAGAATTTTTGAAAAAAGTTTGAATTTTAAGCTAAAAACGTAGATTATACTATTTATTTTATAGTAAAGTGTTTTTATAGTTAAAGATATGAATCAAAGAATTAAGTTTTTAGAGTTAGTTTTATCTGATCTAGTATCACAAAGAGATACATTAGAAATGGAATTAAATTGGACACTCAATGATGATGGTAAAAGAATAAATAATAAGAAGGTCGAATTTACTAATATATTAGGGTCAATTGTAGATACTAATAATAAAATAAAAACTTTAAGTGAGTATATATCAGTATTAACACCAAAAATTGAGTCAAGTAATACTGAAGAAACTCAAAATAATAATAAATAAAATAAAAAAATATGGAAAAGTTTGAAGAATTAAAAACGTTAGTATCTAGTTTAGAAGAAGATGCAATAAAATTTTATGAAAAAAGAAACAAAGCTGCAGGTACAAGAGTGAGAAAAGGATGTCAAGAAAATAAAAAATCTTTGTCAAGATATTCGTGTAGAAGTTTCACAACTAAAAAATGCGGAAACAGTAACCGCGTAAAAAAAGTATATAATATGATGATAGACATACTTAATAAAATTTTATTATTTTTATTATTTTTATCTGCTGTTAATATAATTAGACACAGTTTCTTTTTACTTAAAAGTTTTAAAGATGGTGAAAGATTTGTATTAAATAAGGGATCCTTAATAGTATTAGGTATGTCTATCTCATATATACTTTTAATAATAATTGATGGAATAAAATTATAAAATGGTACAAGAAAAATTAAATAGTTTACGACCTTATGTGACGGGAATTAGATTTGTTAAAAATTTACCAGTGGTAGATTTAATATTACAAGATAATTGGGATATATTTGAATCTGATAATGTAACATATAAAATAAGTAATACTAATGTAAATTATTTTATGGTATTCCCTAAAAACCCTGATGATAGTATTGATGTTGTTTTACAACATGTTGAACAAGTTATTGAAGTAAATGTTGAGAAGGAAAAGAAATTGACATTGTTGAAGGCTAAAATAGAAGAGTTAAAATCGTTATTTTCTAATAAACCATTAAGTGAATTAGAAAAACTTAAATTTATAATTGAGGATCTTACAGAGCCAACAATGAAGGATTTAAATCTTAAACCAAAAATAGAAAACGGTAATATTAAAAAGAATGGTGTAGAATTACCACCCACACAAAATAGTAAATATAGTTTAAAAAAAGAGGAAAGTTAATTCCTCTTTTTTTATGCTTCTAAATGTTCTTGTATAGTGTGTATTAACCATGTAGTTCCTGATATTAAACAAGCATCTAAGAATATTGAAACATAGATACATTCTAAACCATAACTATAAAAAGGTGAGAACTGTGTATATCCAGTTAATTGGGTACCTAGAGACAGTGAGAATCCAACCCACCATGGGGTACACATCATACAACTAAATAACTTACCAAAGAAATTTGGGCTTATAGTGTCAGTAAAATTTCTAAATCCTTCAAATAAAGAACCAAATACTACTATATTTGAAATTCCATACCCCACTAATATTATTAATAATATTTCCATTTTGTTTATTTTATTAATTATTTTATGATATTTATAATAAAAATATATTACAAGTGATAATCATAGTAAAGGAAAGCCAATATAATAATATTTTAGA
>Ga0209756_1003943_pt1 | contig 11733 bp, 10 predicted proteins | sample ETNvirenome_6_85_FD_184071 | JGI IMG/M metagenome (GOLD analysis project Ga0209756, IMG submission 184071) | Marine viral communities from the Pacific Ocean - ETNP_6_85 (SPAdes) (version 3) | ecosystem: Environmental > Aquatic > Marine > Oceanic | place: Pacific Ocean | collected 2013-06-19
GAATACTCGAGCACCACATCGTTGCCGACACCCGTGTCGCCCGGGACCGCGATGAACAGGTTGCGCTCCTCCTCCACAGCCCACGCGACAGCGTTGCGTAGCAGGGAGCGCGAGAGGATCTTCCAGTCGTCGTTCTGCCCGTCAGTCAGGGAGCGGACCTGGCCGCCGTCGAAAGAGTAGACCCCGTCGCGACCGACGAAGATGAGGTTCGCGTACACCGTGATGGCGGTTCGCGGAGCCACGCACCCGACGCTCATGTGAAGCGCGGTCGGTACTGGGGTGCCGTCAGCGAGAGTGGTGATCTGCCACATCGACTGCGCCTTGAAGACGATGAGGCTGTCCGCGAACTGCACCATCGCGGTGATGGGCTCTTGCGCCGTCCCAATCTCGATGAACTGCAGCGAGCTGCTCATCTGCTCCACGATGCCGCTGTCGCTGTAGAAGACGAAGTGGGACTCCTCGGGGACGAAGTAGCCACGCCCGCGATGGAAGGCGATGAACTTCGCCGCAGGGGGAGACCTCATGGTCTCGACGATGAGCGAGCCGTCAGAGGCGGCCGCCAACGGCGCCTCGTGGTCGTAGATCACATCCTCAAGAACAGACACCTGGCGCTGCAGGTAGTACTCCCCGTCCTGGGCGCGCTTGTAGATGTTGCGCCAGAGGTAGTTGTCCGCCGACGGCGCGGGCCCGAGGGAGATCTTGATCAAGGCGAGGGTCCCCGTAACGCCATCCTCCCCGCTGATGGTGATGTTCCCGGGCCGACTCGGGGGCCCCTCTGCCCCCACATCGTTGACGTACGCCTGCCGGTACTGGTGCTTGTAGACGGTCGCCGTGTCGAAGCCGTTGTCCAGGGAGTACGAGGTGTTGAGGTACACGGTGGGCGTATCCTCCTCCAGCGCAGTCGATGGGGACAGCGGCACCTCGCTGACCCCGACTGGCGCGTCGTAACTGCCGTTGTAGCGACGGCTGGGGTCCTTGCCGTTGCTGAAGTACAGCCAACTCGCGCGTTGCGTGAAGTACTCCCCGTAGAACGGTTCCGGCGGATCGAACCGCGCTGCGGTCCCGATGGTAGTCACACCTCGACGGCGAGCGTGGGCGAGCAGGCCCCCGTAGGCGAACACGAGCTCGTTGGGGCCCCGGGGTATGGGGAACGCGGTCATCGCGTTGATGGTGCGGGTCAGGAACGGGTTCGTGTCCCACTCGACCAACTCGCGCACGCCCCCCGCCTTGCGGAGGCGCCCGGTCGTCAGGAAGACGCAACCGTCGATGTCCGACGCCTGACCGTTCGCGGGCCAGACGAAGTCCGTGCGACCCCGAACTAGACTCGGTGTGCGGCGGAACCGCTTCCCTGATGGGATGCGCGGCACTCTACTGGTTCACCCAGCGAGGCCAGCGCCCGTCGCCGCGCAGGGCGTCCTCGGTACTGGGCTCACCGCGACCGACCTGGATGACGGTGGACGGGTCGGAGTCCTGCTCCAGCGCCATCTTCTCGATCATCGTAATGACACGCTGTTCGAGTCGGCTTGCTGCCGCCCAGTTCTCCTGCTCCCGCATGTACAGCGCCTGCGCGTAGTCCAGCACCACCTGGTGGAACCGGGCGGGGAGGATGGGGACGTCGTTGTCCTTGTACAGCGGCTTCTGCGTCGCGAAGTACGTCAACGACACGGTGTACTCGTCGTCCGGCGGCGGCCACAGCCGTACCTTCTCGACCACACCCTGCTGCGGGTGGGGCCCGATGTACTCGCTGGTGGAGGCGTCCACGCCGAGGATGCTGTCGGCGGTGTTGTCGTTCAAGACCGACACCGCTGTGGCTGCGATGTCGCTGTGGAAGACGGGCTCTGAGCCCCCAGCGGTGCTGCGGTACACTCGCTTGCCGTAGTCCTGAAGCGTCTGAATCGTCGTCACGTTGATGTCGTTGCTGGACGCCGTAAACGAGACACCCTCGCTCAAAGGCCCGACCTCGCCCGTCGCTGTGTTCCTGAAGGCGTACCAGTAAGTGTACGCCCCCGTGAGGGGCCCAACGCCGCCTGACGCCACCGTGGGGTTCAGCCAGGGCGCCGGGATGGGGTTGCTGCTGTCCAGCGCGTAGTACTGTGGGTACGACTCGTAATCGCGGCGCGTGAGGCGCTTCATGTGCCTCGGCGTCAGCGACTGCTGCTCGATGTGGTACGTCCAGCCGTTGCCGGTCAGCACCAAAGTCCCGATCTGACTGCAGTCGGGCGGGAGCGGGTAGGTGTCGTAGTACACCTTCCACGCGGCGGTCCCAGTCACATCACCGCCGCCGTACCGTGTGGTGAGGTACGCCGTCGTCGTCAGCGCATCGTCGGCGTTGATGTCGTAGACGACTCCGTCAGGCAGAGAAAGCCCCGCTCCAGTACGAGTGGACGTAGCCGCCGACAGGCCGGTTACCGTGCGGCTCCCATTCGTCGCCGTAGCCGCCGTGCCCGTCTCCGGGGGGATCGTCCGAAACTGCAGAGTGCGGCGAGCCCACGACCAGTCCTGGCGCCAGCCGTGGATGTGCTGCACGGCATCGTTGATGAAGCCGTCGAGCCGAGCTGTGTTGCCGTCGAAACCCACGCGCCTACCGAGGCGAGCCCTGAGCGTTGCGAGGTCCATAGGGCCCTCCTCTCAGGCTGGGCTACTGCTGGAAGGCAGACCGGGACGGGGGGGACTGGATGCCGTACAGCGTGACATGGAAGATGGCGGCGCTGTAGTCCACGCCGGCGCCCGTCTGCTCGAAGTGCAACACCAGCACCTCGTTCTCGTCCACGAACACGGCGGTGGGCGTCGCGTTGCCGGGACCTTCGATGGGCACGTTGAACACCGTGTCCGCCGTGATGGCACTGGACACGTTGCTGAACCCGGAGGCCGACAGGTTCGTGGTGCCCGTACCGTCCGTGCCGATGTTCCGCACGTCGATGACAGCGCCCGCCACGTCGGTGGCGAAGGTGTCACTGGACACGACCTGGCACAGGACCGGCTGCCACTCGCCGCAGAGGGCGAAGGTGCTGGCTGCGAACAGGTACTCGTCCGCGTCGCCGGACGTGGTGTCGGGACCGGTGAAGCTCACGGACGCCATCGGGACGAGCCCCGTGCCGCGAACCTGCTGACCGTGACGCTGTGCGTCCCAGATGCTCTTGTGGCGGAGTCCCGCCTGGGGGGAGGTGCTGGGCATCTTCTACTTCTCCTTGGGGCAGGGGCTCTTGCGAGGACCGGCCCCGGCGTCCCCCCGGAAGATTCCGAGGGGGTGCCGGTTGGTCATCAACCGAAGTTGACGGGGTTGTTGATGATCTTCACGTCGAGCGTCTCCTCACCGGAACCAGTGGTCCCGGCCTCCATCGCCCGAGCTCGGATGTCCAGCATGTAGTGCGCCGTCTCCGTGAGGTCGGTCACATCGACCACGCCGTCCGTGGCGAGGGTCGCTTTGATGAAGCGCAGCGCGTCCCCGGTCGTGTCCACAGCGAGCAGATCGCCCACCGCGACAGCGTCCGAGCCGTCCTGTGCCACGACAGCGGGGACGATCCCACCAGTCGCGACGGGCCCGTACCCACCAAAGGGGATGCCCTGCGCCGCCGTGACGACGCCGATCTCCCAGGAGGTGTCGGCGGTGAGGTTCTGCACATCGTCCACGTCGGGAACGCGGTGAGAGTCCATCGTGGCGTCGAAGGCAACGACGTCGCCCAGAGCCACGTCGAGGTTCGCCGAAGCGCCCACGACCTGGTTCCGAACCTGCATCGTGCGAGGGTTTCCAACTCCGATACTCATGTTCTTGTCTCCAGTTCTCGCCTACTAGGCGACGTAGTTGCCAGCGGCGAAGTCGAAGGTTCCGTGCTCCCGAAGGTCGGTCCAGGCGATGATCGCGTGGAACTTGCACTTGGACATGAGGGCCCACTGGTCCGGCGGCATGCGCCACTCGTCCATGTAGAAGTGGGCGTTCTTGTTGATCCAGAGGTTCGTCTTGCCGGTGCTCGTGCGACCGACCGACTTGCCCTTGACCGGGTCGAGGAACTCGGGCTTGAACCCGTGTCCCGACTCGCTCGACGGAGCCTTCTTGGCGAGGTTGAGCATGAAGCCCTCGCCCGAGTTGGCGGTGATGTTGTAGTCCGGCACGACCCGAGCGCCCTTGAAGCGCAGGTGGTCGAAGCCGGCGCTGCCCATCGCCTCGTCGATGAGGGCCCGCTCGGGACCGCACCACTCCTCGTACCCGTCGTAGACGTCCTCGTCCACGGGCATGAAGTCGGGACGGCTGCCCCAGCGCGAGCACTGGCGGTACAGCGTCGTCCAGGCAGGGATGCCGTTAGCCATGAAGCCGCCGGGGATCTGCCCGTACTGGTTGAAGTGGTAGTCGGCGTTCTTCGCGACGTTGCCGACGCTCGTCGCCGTCGCAGCCTGAGCCGCCGGCGTGGCGAACTCGAGCGCACCACGGATGCCGTCGATGTCGGTGCTCGCGACACGCGCCGAGTGGAGCTGCGTCTCGATGAAGTTCCGCATCGTGATGGCGCACTGCTGGACTTCAACATCCAGCATGTTCGCGATCTGCGTCGTCGCATCGGCGTTCAGGTCCACCTTGTCGGTGGGAACGACCGACTGGCAGGACACCTGGCCCCACTGGTCGTAGATGAACGGCTTGACGAACTCGGAGTCGGCGCTGTTGAGCACCTCGGTACCCGAGTAGGTCTGGACGTTGGGCGACTCGTCGTGCGCGAAGGGGAGCTCCGCAGCGCGAGCGGCCGACATGTGGATGGCGCCGGTGCTGTACCAGTAGTGCAGCAGCGGGGACTGATCGAGGATCAGCCAAGTGAGGTCGCCCCAAGAGTCCTGCCACGCCAGCGTGAAAGCCTTGGTGTAGTCCGAGAGGGTGGTTGAGTAGGGTGCGGACACGGTCTTCTCCTGGTTGAGTCAGGAGGCGATCATCATCCCTTCAGCCGCTCGCCCAGGTCCCGGTACTCGGGCTGGGAGAACTTGTCGCGGAGCCAGTCAACCGTCGAAGCGTAGTCAGACTTGCGCCTCGGTGCGTCGGTGGATTGGCCCGCAGCAGGGCTGTCGGGTGAGGATGCCTCGGTTCGGCGTCTGGCTCGTTCCACCACCTGGCCCTCTCGGACCTGGCGGATGGCACGTTCCCCGAGGAGAGAGATCGCCGCTTTGACGTTCCCGGCCTCAAGGAGGTCGCTGACGATCTCGTCAGGGGCATCCAACTGTTTGATGATCTCTTGCCGCACCTTGGGGGAATCGAACTCGCCTCGGTACTGATTGGCGCGAAGGTCGTCAAAGGCTCGGTTGATCGCATCCCGCTGTCGCTGGGGCGCGAGACCGGTTTCGACCGTGGAGAAGCGTCCCTCCAACTCGTCGATCCTTGCCTGCAACGTCTTCTCGCGCTCCGACATGAGAGCGTCGCTCGTCTGACCCGAAAGGGTGTTGACGAGGTCCACCATCGCATCGAAGCCCTCACCTCGCTGGACTCGGCTGTCGAACTCCTTGCGGAGATCTACCATCGCGTCAACCCTCTCAGGCTGCCCGCCACGATCGCCAGTCCCGTCAGCCGCCAGTCGCGCTTGCAACTGAACCGCCAACTGCTGAAGGTCGGCTTGTTGCTTCTTCAGCTCATCACGCATCGCCGAACCCTCGGACTCGAGCGACTTGCGCTGCTCGGCCAAGGACATCGTCTTCTTCGTGTAGTCGCTTTGGAAGCTCTTGTACCGGGCCAGGTCGTCGCCCTCGAGGTCGGTGACATCACCGCTCCAGAAGGATTCTGACTGGTCGTCGGCGAGCGCCGATGCCAACTCCGGAGCCGTCCCATCGGTCGCGGCCTCAACGGGCAGATCGAGAGCGGCTTCGCCCCCCTCTGTCGTCGGTGCCTCGGTGCCGATGGCGATTCCCTCGTCCGTCATCTCTGCTCGCTACTTGGCAACTTGCTCTGCAAGCTTTGTCCTGACCGCTGCCTCCAAGCCAGGACGCTTGAGTCGCATCCAATTCTCCACCTTCAGGCTTCGCGCCTTCCGTCGGAGCTTCTTCCACGACAACGCAGCAATCGTATCAACAGGAGGCTCCTCACTGTCAACCACCAACTCACATTCGTGTGTATCAGTGGGCTCCGGTGCGAGGAGCTTCTCGGCGGCCAGGCGCACGCGCTCGAGGCGCTCGCGCTCCTCCCGCTCCACGGTCTCTGTGGCCCACCGCTGCTTGATCGCCTCGCGCTCCGAGCCCTCCGGGGGGAACTCGCGCTTGCCCTCCTTGCCCGCGTCCGCGAGTCCGAACTCCTTCATCAGCGCCTTGGCCTCGGTGTTGGAGACCGTGCGCTCGCGCTCGCCTCGCAGGATGGCGTCCGGAGCGTTGTCGTAGAACGTGTAGTTTCCGTCGTGCGTCGCCTGCGTCCGCATGTCCCCAATGGCGTCGTGGACGCACGTCCCTTTGCGCTTGCATCGCGGGCATTGGATGTGCTTGAAGAGACCCTTGTTCTCCTTCGCCTCGTCGCGGCGGGCGCGGAAGAGGGGGACGGACATGGGCACGGTGAAGGTGTGCGTGTCGCGCACGCAGTTCATGGTGTAGATGGGCATCAGGACGGCTCCAGGGCGAGGTGGAAGTTGACCGACATCAAGGGCGATCCGCCACCGGACACCTTTACCCCGCGCACGTCGATGTCCGTACCTTCCACAAAGGGAAGACCCGAGGACCATCCGCTGCTGGCGTAGCTGATCCTCGTCGCCCCGCTGACCATAAGCCCCCCGCTGCGCGAGTAGAAAGCGTCCCCGTCAGGTCGAGTCATCAACTGGATGAGTCCGTCGCTGTTGTCGTCCACGGCGATGTCCAGACTCTGGAGGTAGGCGGTGTACCCGGCCGGGACGGTGTACAGACCCAACTGGGTCGCCGCGAGGTCGGTTTCAATCTGCGCGATGACGGTGCCACCCACTGTGAGCTGGAGCGAGCCTGTCGATGTGCCGGCGGTGACTCGATACGCGCGATGTAGTCGGTTGAGGTTGGTGGCGACCGCTACGCCCGTGGTCCCGTCCACAGCGTCCGTCGTCGTCGTTCCCGAGACAAGCTCACCGTCGGCGCCGAGCCCCTCCCACGCGACCTCGACGGAGGTGTCCGCAGCGTCGGTAGACTTGAGTGTCACGACCGAGCCGGTTGCGTCATCCCACGCCTTCCACGACCCCCAGGGGTAGAGACCGCCGACGATCCAAATCGTCTCGTAGGAGGTGCCCACCGCCGCGTTGTGGCCGAACTTCCAGACCTGAAGCGCGCCCGACGGAAGGGACGAGTCCGTGGACTTGATGTTCACCCCGTCCCCGGTCAGTGTCTGCCACAACTGGGAGAGTCGCCCAGCCACGACCTCGACGGGGCCAGACTTGCGGAGCTCACCAATCTCGATGTGCGGCTTCGCCACCTACACAGCCCCTGGGGGAAGACCGCCCTCCCGAGCGACAGCCTGCAGGCGGCCGGCGGCGGGGACGTTCAGCGACTCGCCACCGGGACCAACCGCTGATCCAGAGGCGACATCGCCAGGAGGCGGACCCGCCATCCCAGGAGGAGCGGCGCTCGCCACAGCTCCGCTCGCCATCGAGGCGAATGAGTCCACGAGGGCGGGCAGGTTCTGGTCCCAGATGTCAGCGACCTTACCGAACACTGAAGCCATAACCTCGGGCGGCACGCCAGCCATCTGCATCGCGTTCGCGGCAGTGCCGAGGTACTCCAAGAAGCCGATGACTGCCTGGCGCTCGTCCTGCGGTGTGCGCGGGCGCGTGCTGCCAGCGTGGACGCCGACGTCGAACTCGCCTCGGATGTCAGAGCGGGTGAAGGCGACAGGCGTCTCGTCGCCGGTGATGCGGACCCAACGCTCGGACTCGAAGTACTGCTGCATGATCTGCAGTACCTTCCGCAACGCGCGCTGAAGGAAGCCCTCAAACGTCTTCAGGTTGTACTGGCTGCGCCCTTGCAGCACCGACGCGCGGAACGCCACCTCGGTCGCGGAGCCCGCGCTTGAGCGACCGCCCTGCACCACCTCATCGCTGCCAGAGACGCGCGAGATGAGCGCGTTGAGCAGGCCCAGGGTGCCCTGGAACTCCTGGGGGAACGCCGGCATCACCAGGTTGGCGACAGCGTTGCCGACCCCGAGCTTGTCCTTGATAGGGACCATCGACGGGTAGGGGGCCGCGAGCAGCGCCTTCCCGTTCTCCCCGAGCTTGTCGGGGTTATAGAGCGTCTTCAGGTTCATCGCAGCCTTCAGGCCAGCGACGCCGTTGACGACGAGCTCTTGGACCCACTCCGCGATGGGCATGACCTGAGCCGCCAACGACAGGCCGAAGAAGGCGTCTGGGCAGCGAGCGAAGCGGAGGTCCACCACCGGGTAGCCCTCCATGTCCAGTGCGGTGATGTGGTTCTTCAGGACCGTACAGGTCGAGCCCTTCTCCTTGTTCGCCTGGTCGCACAGCCAGGTGACGTGCATCTCGCGGACCATGCGCCGGACTTTGCGCCCGTCGCGCAGTACCAGACGCTTGCGGTACTCGACGTGCCAGACCTCCCACACCTCGATATGACCCGGCTTGCCACCACGTCCCGCCTGGTACTGGGAGCCGGCCCTGCCCTTGCCGTCGTTGGCGATGACCTTGTTGGCCTCGAGGTGCGAGGTGTTCCTGAACTTGTCCGAGCCTTTGACCATGTCGATGGGCAGGAGGTGCCGGAACTCAAACCGAGGCATCTTGCCGATCTCATCGTACCCAGCCGGGAACGCCACGTTGTACGGGCTCCACCGCTTCAAGGTCACGCAAGCCATCGGCGTGTCCGGCTGCAGGCCGAGCTCCTCAAGGCGGTCGCGCAGAGTCTGCACGTCAGGGTCATCGACCCAGTCGTCGATGTCCGTGTCGCGGTCGTAGTCCTCGATAGGCACGAACTCGCCACTGGGCTCGTAACCCACGCGCGCGAAGGCGGCGCCGAAGATGAGGACGTCGTCCAGAAGCTTGTCCACCTCGTCGCGCATCCCAGCTTCGTCCCACTGGTACGTCAGCGCCGCCTCAGTGATCTTCGCCCGCTTGTCCTCGTCGCCGTCCTTCGTTAGGCGCTTCGCCTTCGCGTACACGGCGGGGTCGCTGTTGAAGAGGTAGGGCTTCAAGGACTGGATGACGCTGGAGATGAGGGCGATCCCCTGGCTGCCCTCGGCGGCTCCCTTGGAGGGCCCGAGCTTGTACGCCTTGATGAGCTTGTCCCAGTCCTTGAACATGCCCGAGAGGGTGGCTGCGTCGTCGATCACCAGGTCGAGAAGCTTGCGCGCGTCCTCGTCCTTCAGGGGCAACTGGTGGGGGTCGAACTTCATCTTGCTCCTCAGATCCAACCAGACCCGATGGGCCCATCATCGACTACCGAGTCGGCCCGCCCAGTGTGTACCTCCACCTCGTCCCAGTGGATGGTCTTGTTCGATCCGATGTGCCCCGAGGGTACACGGAGCGGCTCAGGTTCGTCCCCTGAAGATGCCTCCCACGCATTCCGCCCCGACTCCATGTCGCAGACGATCTGCGCGCCGAGCCACGACATCACAGCATCGTCGTGCTCCCCAGGCGGCGACCCGCACCGCACGCGACGGTAGTTCTCGTCGCCAGCGATGATGCCGCCGGTGCTCGTGGCGTTCTTCGCGAACTCCAGAAACATCCGCATCTGTCGAATCAGACGGCTTGAGCGGATGATCGGCAGGCGGCGCTGAACGATGTCCTCGCCCACTGCGATCATCATCGGCTTGGTGCTGATGTTCGTCGCCCACCCGAACCGGCTCTGGTCGCCGATGCTCTCAACCTGCTCGCGCACGAACAGGTTCCAGTAGCCAGACGCCATGAGCGCATGGCTCACCGCATGCCCGACACCGTTGATCTCCCACGCCACCAGAGCATCGTTGTAGTACAGCCCCAGCAAGCAGAGCTTCCTCGCCGCCTCGATGGGGCTAATGGGGCGCAGGAACTCAGCCACCTGGCGGCGCGTCTCCTGGTCGATGACCTGAATCGCTGTGTCGTCCCCGGTCTGACTCCCGCTCGACGGGTCGCAGAAGATGACGTATCGACCCCCCTCGCGCGGGTTCTCCCACAACCACAACGGACCATCCTTCCCGGCGCCCACCATCTCGGGCTTCATGTCCGAGTAGGTGGCGATGCGCGTACGGTCGTCCATGTCGTCGTTGCGGTCGATGATGTCGCCCACGAGGATGGGCTTCGACCTCTCCGTGAACTTCTCGATGATCGCCAGATCCTTCTCGGCGAACACGCGGCGGGCTGCGTGAGCGAACGCCTCCTCGGGCTTGCCTGGGTACTCCTGACGGAAGAGGTCCCAGTCGGCCTGGCACTTGTCGGCCCAGCACCGGTACGCCCAGTAGGTCTGTTCCGGGTCCAGTTCGTACTCATCGACCATGTCGAAGAGTTCAGTGGGGATCGCCTTGAGGAGTTCGTCGGTGGTCAGGCCCTCGGGCAGCGAGCGCCGGTAGTCCGGCATGGCGTGCCACGGGTAGAAGATCGACTCCCAGTCGCCTTCGATCTCCTGACCCTTGCCGTCCATCTCGGGACCGCCGGGACCCTTCCAGTGCCGCCAGAAGGTGTCGTAGAAGAACCCGCCGGCGCCGTTCGCCGTGCTCTCTAGGATGACCATCGTGTCGGGATCGTCCGACACCGTCTGCATCATCGGGAGCATGAACGCGGCGGCGTCCGCGTAGAAGGCGATCTCGCTCAGGTGCGCTAGGTGGCACTCAAAGCCGCGCGTCGAATCCACCGAGTCTGCGAGCACCACCTGGAAGCGCGAGTTCAAGCCCTTCGTCTCGTCCGACGGGTGCGTGAACCAGAGCTCGTTGTCGTTGCTGCGCCGGTGCTGCGGACGGAGGTCGCAGTGCGGGTCACCCTTCGTCGCCGCGCGCCACGCAGCCTCCTTCATCGGGACCGGCAGCGAGGGGAGGTTGGCGTGCATCGCCTTCGCCATCGCGGCGATGTTCGTCGTCGTCGTGCGGTCCAGAGCCACCACGAACGCCTTGCGGTTGCGGCGTGTCAGGCACTGGTGCATTTGGTACGCCTGGATCATCGTAGAGATGCCCATGCGGCGAGCCTTCAGGACCACGAAGCGAGCGGGTCGCCCCTCGCGTTTCGCCTGCTCCAGGCGGAGATACAGGTCGCGCTGCACCGCGTTCATCTTGAAGGGGACGAAGGAACCGATGCGACCATGACCGCTCGTCTCAGGGCGGTTGAGCACCTTGATGTACCTCTCCGCGAAGACCTCAAAGTCCTCGTACTCGTCGCGGGTCGTGAGCCACCAAGCGATGCGCTGGGACCTCTCCGCAGTCATCGCCTTGATCGTCGCCATCTACTGAACCGTGGGCATGGTCCCGAGGGTGCGGTCGAGGTTCGCCTCAACCATCCGGGCGAGGGCTTTCGCGACAGCCTTGACCCCACGTTGGGCGCGAGCGGTGTCGAGGTCGTGCTTGTCGCCCTGCAACTGGAGGACGTGCTCGGCGGCAAGCCCCCCGCTCAAGAGGGCCCCGAGCGCCGCTGCCTCGGGCGTCGAGCCCAGGAGGCGGTTGCCCATGTACCGCTCGATGAAGCCGGGGCTCGACGCGAGCAGCGTCAGCATCACCTGTTGACGCTGGTACTCCTTGCCACCGTCAGACACCGCGCCCATCAGTCGTCCGCCAGAGCGGCCTTGAGCTCGTCGGCGCTGGCGACACCCTCCTCGGTCACCGGGCGGTCGACCTCGGACATGCGCGCCTGGATGATG
>Ga0209756_1003947_pt1 | contig 11729 bp, 17 predicted proteins | sample ETNvirenome_6_85_FD_184071 | JGI IMG/M metagenome (GOLD analysis project Ga0209756, IMG submission 184071) | Marine viral communities from the Pacific Ocean - ETNP_6_85 (SPAdes) (version 3) | ecosystem: Environmental > Aquatic > Marine > Oceanic | place: Pacific Ocean | collected 2013-06-19
ATCTAATTTTGCACCGATCATTGTAGCGTGTATTCATGAGCCACAAAGCCTTTCCAATGTCGCCTGTTTCTTCTCTCCCAGTGTATCCAAAGATACAAAGTGTGGGGTGAACAAATAACATTCTCTCCCAAAAGGTAACATATTCAGTGGTCATGAAATCACCTAGAACATGGAGACGAATAACAATTCCTTCCTTGTGTTTCTTTGAAAGAGTTTGGATCTCTTCTTCAATCTTTGGAAGCAAACCAATTGTAGAAAATCGGTGGGCAAATGGCATGTTGTTACCGTAACAATCTTTCCAATGGTGGCATGATGTTGGGCAGGTTTCACGCTCAACTAGTGTGAGAGAATACAAGCGTTTCCCTTTCCACTTTGGGGTGGTTATCTTGAAACCTAATTTCTTATTATTGGACCCTGGTTTTAGAACATTAAAGAGCAGTGGGTCCTTAATGCTCTTCTGAAATCGTGTAGAGTATGTCATAGGTCTATTCTAGCATCTGGGGTGGGGAGAATCAATAGAAATATAGTGGATCGTCATAAGTCCTTGCTATTACCCGACTTAGGTCCTGCGCGGGGGCCGCGCCCTTTGCGACTTCCTAAACCAAAAAGGTGATAGCTCCAAGGATGGCAAAGAAGTAAACAGACCGCCAATCAATCCTCTCTATAGTCGCCATAGTTTTTGCCCATTGATTTGCGCATCAATCGTGCGCCTTCTTCGGTCCATCTAATAGTTAGATCGTTCTCCTCATCATCCCAACCGAGATCACACCATCCAAGCTTGGAAGCCTCGAAATAACATCTAGCTTCATCCAAAGATTCATCTAGGGAAACCTCCATACAGTTACCGTATTCTCTTTCATTCAATCGGTTACGCATCATGCCTCCTTAACTAGCCCACGCTCACGCATGAGGGTTGTGATTCGTAGAATGATTTGGCGCACTCGCTCCCTAGTAACCTGGAAACGCTTACCAATCTGTGCCAGTGTTTCACCTTCCACATACTTGAGGCGCAACATCTCACGCTCTCTATCGGTCAGGGTAAGCTCTGCGGTAGGCTTGATCATGGCAAGGAATATATCCTCATCGGTGTCCCGTTGTTCCTCCTCTGTGGCAGGGTGCCAACGGTCGCTCTGGTCTTCGTTCATATCGTCAATCGAGAAGTGATAGACTTCGTGCTTCGCCTTGGGCATATGTCCACGCAATGAGTGATTGAGTCCCCAGCGGATACGCTGGATGACATAGCTTGAGAGTGTCATCCCAGCATCGGGCGAGTAGTCCTCAAGAGCCTTGAGAATATAAATCCTGCCCATCTGGGCCACATCCTCAAGCTCGAAATCCTCACGAATTGAGCGATAGCGCATCCACTCGTGCGCGTACTTGTAGACTGCCCGATCAAATTGGGCGAGTGCTTCTTCTGGTGTTAGCTTTTCCATACCCCTATTCTACCTGAATCTGTCCCCTGTGTACATAGTCTGGGCCCAACTATCGACCGAAAATGAATTGTCCTAAACCCTTGTCAATACCCGACTTAGGTGCTTCGCACCCCCCGCGCAAAATGGGTATTCGTAGAAAAAGAACAAAGGGGACAACTCCCTCGTCCAAAAACTAACCTACCCCAATGCAAAAGGTCACTGGCTAATTTTATACCTGTTTGAGCTTGGTGAGTGTCCACCTTCACAAGAGAGTTATCCCGTCCAGATCGAGATTACTAATCCTTTCCTTCTGGCATCTTGAATGCTTCTCCCCAAAGCTCGCTGGTGCAAAGCTCTCCAGCCTTACTTTGGGGACGCTCAGGGCCTATCAGCCTGTTTATACTCGCCCTGTCGAGTGGGGAGGGCAGATTGTCGTAGGGACTAGCCCCCGTCTCGGCCCTCCCCGTATCTTACACGCTTGCGCTCATGGGGGCACGGGTAGCCGTACCCACGTTGTTCCACACCTCGACAACGTGCTTGCGCTTACCAGAGGCCACGATATTGCCAGAGCGTCCAGCAATAAAGTAGTGGTTGGAGGTTCCGTTACCGCTCAGACGATACATCGTCCAGTTGGAGTTGGAGAAACCAGGGACGGGAGAGACAAAGTTGTTGAGATTAATCATTGGATGATTCCTTTTGGGTTGAAGTAGAAAGAGACTTGCGGAAGTTGTGCGCTTGACCATACTTGATCTTCGCATCTTCCAGTTCGTCGGACATAGGTATATTACCAAGAGTGTCGGAAATGTCAAGGGAGATATCGTTTCCGTTGATCAAATCTTGCGACATGGCAGCAAGAGAATGGGAGAGAAATTCCTTACGCTCTTGAGCTTGATCGAGAATGACGGAAGCCAGCTTCTCGCTTGCGTCGATCTCTTCCAGCCATGCCTTGTGCTTGAATGCTCTAGCGTGGAAGGACTGGGGACCGACACCCAAACCACGCTGGGCTTCGGTGATTGCTGCGGTTTCTTCTTGAATAGCCTCCACAATGGGGGCCAGTTCAGGCGATTGTTTGGCTTGATCGAGGGCAGCCTTCTCGCGCAGCTTGGCGAGACGAGCTTCCTGTTCCTCAATCAGTTCCTGGGCACTTCTTCGGGTGCGACTCATGTGATGACCTCCTTGGTCAGTAAAGGTAACGATTATACCCCTATTCTACCGTTTGGGTTAGTACAAAGCAACAGTGGGCAAGATGTATTTCGTGAATCGTCGTAAGTCCTTGCTATTACCCGACTTAGGTCCCTGGGGGCCACCCCGCCCAAATGGGTATTCCTATAAAGTGAAGGAGAGAAAATGGGGTGGGCCTCGCAGCGCAGAGCCACTTAGCGACCCACCCAAGCCCGAAAATTAGACCGCAAGCTCGTAAAGGGTATCCTCTGCATACTCCCAGAGACCAGTGTTGACACGATCCAATGCATCAATATTGGTGAGGGGTCGCGCTGTACGCTTGTTGAGCTTCAATTCATTGGGACGGACACAGTTCTCTTGAAGAACATTGTAAGTGGTCCAAATGTCACGCCCAAGATCCTCTTTGCGGCGAGGAGTTAGAAGGAGCATAGGATCCACATGGGTATCGGGGAAGCGCAACCTAGAAGCCTCAACCGCCATATCGGTACGGGCGTTGTCGTCTAGATTAATCTGTACCATGTCGCGCACAGTACCGAAGAAGCTACCGAAGGAGTTAGAAATACGCTCCACAGCATCGTAAGCGTAGACAGGGTCCCAGTCGATGTGCTTGCGGGAAATCTCTTCCCCTACTCGCTCAAATCCAGGGACGCGAATGGTAAGACCGTTAGAGCAAACCATCGAAAAGGCACCCGCTGTCATCTTCCAACTGGCTGTGCCATTGCTGGAGTTATAGAGCAGGATCTCAGGAAATACAGGCTTGTCCCCTCTTGGATCCCTGAAAGAATAAGAGTCCGACTTGGGACGGAATCGGATCATGTGCTTATTGTGCAGAGGATCAGATTTGCGAGAGAAGGGAGATGCAGCGTCTGCGACACCCCATCCAAGATCATCGAAAGTGTTCATGATCTTCTCGGAAGAAACGAAAGTGTAACGATCAGAACGCTTGCCATCGTGTCCAGTGGCGAACACCGAAGGAGCTTTTTCACGAATCTGATCGGGAGTGAGAAATGAAACCATTGTATGTATCCTTATTGGTTAGAAGTTACCCCTATACTACCAATGGGGGCGTAAGGAATCAAGTGAAAGCTACGGAAACTTTTGAATTGTCGTAAACCCTTGTCAATACCCGACTTAGGTCGCTGGGGGTGGCCCGCCCGCTTTGCGGCTTCCTATAACCTGTTGCGCCCGTAGGCTATTGTGATAAACATTGCCCCCACCACCATGAATGCTGCGGTGGCGAGGGCACTGAATGCTAGGTATTCCAAGAATCCCATGCTACATCTCTGAATAGTTACCATGGTACGGGTTGGGATCATCATCGTATTGGGATGACCAATCCTCAAGTTCCGCTTCCTGAATACACTTGTAGTCGGTATATTCTTGATCGAAGTCCTTGGCGATCTGATAAGAGCAAGCATCACAGGTGAGGTCGTTGCCGTATCGGTTGCTGACCATGTGCTGAGGAAATTCTTCGCCACACGCATCGCAAGGCACAAATTGTTGAGTATCGTAGTTCATGAGTTTATATTAGCTCCAGTCCGAGGAATTGTCAAGGTCTTTGCTGTCTTCTTCGATGGTGTCCCAGACTTTATCCTGGCACACTTGGCACATACCAGAGATCTGGTACTCTTTCACGGAGACATCATCGGTGAAGGAGTGGATTTCAATATCCGTGGCTTCACAGATCACGCAGAGACCCTCAGCGATAGCGTACTCGCGTGTGATGAATTTAGGAATGAGAGAATTGATGAGGGACATCAGTTCAGGGTTTTTGTCGGTTGCTTTCATACCCCTATTCTACCATGTGCTGTCCAATGTTTCAAGTGCTTTGGAAGGAAAGTTTAGTGATCGTCGTAAACCCTTGTCAATACCCGACTTAGGTCGCTGGGGGCGGGTGCTCCCGAATGGGTCTTCCTATGATTGGTGGAGGTGGAGGGAATCGAACCCTCGTCCTAACTAGTTCCCATATGGGTCTTAGCTAGTCGAACAACCTTTACACCCCCGTCTACTTATAATACTTCTCCAGTGTCTCCGCATGCCCACAATCAATCTTGGCGAGGATATGCTCAACAACTAGCCAATCCTGCCCACCGATCACATCATCCCACTCTGAGAGCTTGAGGAATTCACCATCAGGCTTGAACACGGCAACCTCATAAGAGGTAGCTTGCCCAAACTCATTAATAGAACCATAAGAGCCACTATCCCATAGTAGACTCACAACATAACCGTTGTCGAATGTGTACTTGGTGGCATGTTCAGCAGTGGAGATGGTAGCTTTCCATTGGGTGCTGCGTCCTAGCTCGCTGTATTTTGTTGATGTGTTCATGGTCCTATACTAGCGTTGTGATGCCCAGCTTACAAGTGAAAAGAAAAGAAATGCTGCGATGGCATAGCACACGATGCCCCTAGCCACTACCTTGTTGAAATCAGCCATTGGGGGTTGTCCTACTGATTCCAGGCAGGAAGTGTGGGCCATTACTGCTATGTCCCCCCTGCATCCACTCGTAAGCCTCAGCAGCCCCGTAACGCTTGCCAGCCTCATCTAGTGGTAGCTCACGCCTAAGACCACGGAATGCGTCTAGCAGTGCATCAGCGTCCTCCCATGCGTCCTCATTGTATGCTTCATTGAATAGCTCTGCTACCTCAAGTGATAGGTTGTGGATATACGATGGTGCATAATCATCCCACCCATTGTATGAGTTGATGTGATCGAGCATGTACTGTGTCTGTTCTAGTTGGTATGTCATACCCCTATTGTACCATGGCATGGGGGTGGGGTCAACATCTGAAGGGCATTATATTGCAACATCCTATGCCATGTGCGCAAGTGCTTGTCAATACTAGACTTAGGAAAGGTCCAGCGGAGAAAGGCGCGAGTAGGGTCCCATATTTGGGTCTTCCTAGCGCATATAGAGACTCTCATTAGTATAGGACCTTTAAAAAAAAATAAAAAAAAATTCTCACCAACCCTAAATAAGGTATGAACTATTATTCTAAGATTTTCCAACTTCTATCTGAAGAGCATTGGACTGGCAAGCAGAAGAAGGAAAGAGAAAAATCTGAGCATGAACAACAATGGAGAACTTGGCCTTTGGATCCGAAAGACCCAAGCAAAGGAACATTACAAGTTCAAAAAGTTCAGCACCAAGAAACGAAGAATCTCCCTCCGCTTCCAGCAAATGCAACTCGGACACAGAAACGGAATCTGCTCATGGCTATGCCTACCCCTGGAGTGGGTAGAAAAATAAAAAGAACTAGAGTAACTAAACCTGTTCCATCTTGGATGGGAATGAAAGGTAAAATGGTTCATCACACTACAGCAAGACCTGATAGTGTTGATAGGTTCTCTCGTCCGTTCTCTCGTCACAAATCACCGCTTGATGCTCCAAAAAGTGTAGAAAAGCATACTACGGTAACAGCTAAACTTCCTGGTGGAAAGCAAGTTAGAAATAAGAGATTCCCCACCACACACGATAATTAAAATAAAAAGAAATACCTAGATTAAAGGACTATATAAAGTATGAAGTATTACATTACCCAACAAGGTTTAGAATTTGTGAATGAGATTTCAGCAGCGAAGGGGGGCGAAGTAGCTGGAAGGGTATTGGCCTCAGCAGCTAAAGCATCAGAAGATGCGACGAAGGCAGCGGAATATAAACAAGAAAAGGATACGGGTTTGGAAAGGCCAAGAGGTCGAGCAGGTATGCCTACGGTTATAACTCCGAGAGAAGCTGCTAAAAGGGGTCATCACAAAAAGAAATGGGAGCAGGCTGATAGAATTAAACGGAACTTTCAGTTAAGAGCTAAACATCAGCCTCCCCAGACGGACGCCAAAGATAAAGATCAGACAGAGACACAAGTAACGAATAAATTTGCTGTTGCTAAAAATTCAGCTATTAGACAACCCTCACCCGCTCGTCCTCTCCCTAAATTTACATCCTCCTCTAAGAAGGAAAAGTAGATAATGGAAAATTTTCTTACACAATTTGGGATTAATAAAATCAATGAGTTAGCTATTAGGAGGAGTGCAACTACTCCAACTAGGAGTGTAGCTCCTACACCCGCTAAAACTGTTTCTAGACCAACTACTCCCACCGTGTCTAAAAAATCTCAGGATCCTGTTAGTACAGGCATGAGAGGTACATCAACCCCTACAGGTATTCCTCCCATGACTCCTCCCAGAACCACTCCTCCTAGATCGTTAGGAGGAAGAGCTATTACCCCTACCGCTACCGATACCCCTACATTAGATACTGATAGAGGAAGTTTAACCAAGCAATATAGTATGAAACAAAATTGGGGAGGAAATAGGGGTGAGCGAGCAACCTTCCCAGGGTTAACAGGAACCATGCCCGCCAAATCGAAACTTCAGTACAATTTAAGGAAGGCTGGGGAGTTAGGAGGGGGAGATCGTGGGGCATATTCATTTACGCCCCCAACGGGTCCTAAGCCAGATGCTACCCTTGGGGGAGCTACCGACACCGTGGGAGTGTCTCGGTCTCCAGCGCACTCAGGTCCTGGAGCCCAAGGACCCCCTGATGCACCAATCGCTCAAGCCAGGGCATCTAGATTACAGCTTGCAAAAGATAAAGCTGACTCTCCCTACACCCCTGCTACGAAAGGAAAATATACTCCAAATACACGCTCAATACCAATTGGTGGTATGTCCCCTAGAATGTCACCGTTAGGAATGCCCCCTCCTTCTCAAGTTGTTCCAGGTCCAGCCACACGCAAAACAAATCTCCCAGCTACAGGTGGAACTTGGAGTACAGCAGATGTGGGTAAAGGGGGAGTACCTCGTAGTGATTATACATCAACAGGTCCTAGTCTTCCTGGGGGGAGTGGATCTCTAGCTTTAGGAAGAGGACCCTCTCCTATGCCAGCAACGGAGAGGGGGTTTAAAGCTAGTCATTTAGCTCTTTCAGCCCCTAAAAGAGCAGAAGCTGCTAAGGACGCTGCTAAGTCCCGACAGGTTATTGCTGGTATGATGGGGGGCTCAACAAAGAAGGCTAAGATGGCGCAACTAAAAAAGGATAAAGCGGCTGCCGAAAAGTTAAGAGGTGGGCCGAATCCACTTGCGGCTAAAGCTGCTCAAAGTGAAAAGGATCGGGCTGCTGCCGTTGCTACTAGAACTAAAGCAACCGAAGCTGAAGCTGCTGAAGCTGCTGAGAAAGCAGCTAAAGGGGCACATGTAGCAAGTAGGAAGGAAAGGCTTAGAGCTAAGGTTGGTGCTGGAGGTGGTGGAACAGGAAATGCTTTTAAAGCACCAGAGCCTGGGGCACTATCTGCTAAGGAAAGAATTAGAGCTAGAATAAAAGCTCAACAATCGAAGGGCGCAGCAAGTACTACCACATCTGGGAGAATCTCGACGCCCAGTTTGATAGGAAGTCCTTCTGCTGGTGCCACTGCTTCTCCAAGAGCTTCTACAACTACGGATAGACTCAGAATGGTTAGAAGAAGCACTGGTAATTATACTGGAGATACACCAGAGTACAAAGCTAGAAGACAAGCTAGGCAAAAGGCTTTAGAGCTAGGTGAAGATGAATGAAATACTATATTACACAAAAAGGGTCTCAGTTTATTAACGAGCGGTCAAGGAAACAAAAAGAAGCGGAAAGAGATTTCGAAGATGATGAGACTACTAGGGGTAAACGCGCAAGAAGAAAAAATAGGGCTATAGACGATACTATAGAAGCAGGAAGAATTAAACTATTTTCCAAAGATTCGTCCTAATACAAATAAAAAAAGCTCAGACCTTAAAAATCTGAGCTTTTTTGTTTATCTAGCTCTAAATAAGATATGAGTACTATTAACGCTTGGGACTGTCTTCAATATACTGTAACAACATCTCTTTTTGTAAATTATACAAAAATTACAGGACCACTCAAAGGAAAACCAATAACAGATAAAAAAACTAGGATAGAGTGGGATGGGGAGGTCGAATTAAAACTTACTTTACAGAAAAAAAACCTAACAGAGCTTAGTGGTTTTGTATGTTACACAGCAAGTAAAGACCCAAGTGACCCTACTTGCCCTAGATTATGTGAAACTCCTCTTTTATTGGATGAATTTACAGGGGTGCGATGTGGTAGTACTGTTAATAGTGTAGCGGAGTTCCTCGCTGGTGGTAAGTGTGCCCCTGGAGAAAAATGTGACCCAACACCACCATACCCTTATATTCCACCTCGTTGTATAGGATTATACAGTCTTAAATGTAAAAAGGTTTGGAATACTTGTGGGCAGGACCCAGACATAGAAAAATATTTTGATGGGGGGGATTCCAAAAGTATTAACTTAGGATCACTAGGTGGAAAATCTGCCGCTACTTTAGCTTGGAGTGTACTAATAACCGTTGCTCAGTGGCAAGCAAAGTGCAAGGCTGCTTCGCTTGGTGGTAAAGCTTCTCAATGTTGCATGTGTAATCTTCTTTGTTGTTTAGCTACGGGGATGGTAGATGGGTTTAGTGCTGCTGGTTTTGGTGCTGGATGCAATATGGAAGATTGTGCTGCTGACCCTGGTTTTGGAACTACCCCTCAAGAGTGTAGGGATAGATGTGCTAAAAAATGGGCTAAATTCCTGCTGGATAGTCCTTGTGATCCTAGAAAGGTGGATTCTGATAATATTCCCTCAATTTTTAAACAGGAATTGGGCTCATCTATTTATAAATGCCCTGGGTGCTGCAAAGAATGAAATTATAAAAAAAGCTCAGACCTTAAAAATCTGAGCTTTTTTTGTATATATTAGATTCTATTAAGTGTAAACTATATCAGGCTGGAATGTTGGACAATATGATGGGATATTAAGTGTAACTCCCGAGTTGAAATCTGCGATAAATTTCGTCCTAGTATCATCTCCAGGGATATAAGGTCCTGGAGCTTTTGCGATAGAAATATTAAAAGTTCGTTCGCAGTTGTGGTCGGAATTTCCAACGACCCAAGGGGCTCTCCAATATCCTGCTATAATAGTCCAGAAACTTCCAAGAGTTCCACCACCACTTAGAGCAGAGTTACTAGATAATTGAATCTCCTGATTTATTTGGACACCACCAGCCCAGTTTAGAACTTCTGTTGCCTCAATAACTCTAGTGTTTACATTAACATCTAAGTAGGTAAACGCAACTGAGGGGGGACCAGAAGTAGCTCCACCAACTGTAGTTAAGTTGTTGCAATCATAAGACCATACTCTTTTCCACATACCCCACATTACTTGATAATGGGTAAACCACTTATTGTAGCCTGTTGCGCTTGTGGAGTTAGAGGATAAGGCTGTTCCTCCTCCTGCAAAAAATTGGACAGATAGTGCTGACGGTTCGACGGGGGCATCCATAATAAAATTCCTTTTCTATAATATATAGAACTATTAGTGAGAGTTTCTAAATTTGTTTATTGAAAAAACTTAAACTATCCTAAATACTATAGAAAAGGAAATATTATTAAGTATTATGAGTAAATTTGGAGAACTACAACCAGGAAGAGCATATCCTTGTGGTGCAACCAGTCGGGATGGATCTTTTGGTAAGGACGACGATAGTGGTAAAGAAATATGTTGGCAGAAGACTAAATTTAAAGGAAAGTATAAGGTAGATCCTGTTAAGCCTGTCGTCAAGTTTAGTATAGTTTTTGAAATGTGGTGCGAATGTGGTCCCGAAGATGATCCTAACAGTGATGATTATACTCTGGGCCGAGATAATTTTAACATGGATAGAGGGACTAAGCCCCCATGTAGTGAGTTTAGTGGTAAATTTAAGGAGAGGAGCCACGAATGCGAGTCGCAAACTTTTATATCGCCGTTTTATGGGGACGACTATACAGATTGTTGTGAGGAAACAAAATGTGCTACCGTGGTAAAGGAGATATCTTTTGAAGATTTGATGCCTATTCCTTTTGAGTTGTTAACTCCGAGAGGACATCTATCTCAGGGTCTCACATGCCAGCATGGACCGAATGCCCCAATGGCCGAAGATTGGGTCGGACAGACGGGTAGCGAAGGACCTGGGTGGGAGAACACTGGCGATGATAAGGGCAACGCTAATTATTATCTGTGGGGTACAAGTCCTGGAGATCCTCCTCCTGGTGCTGCGGGGAACCCAGGGGCTGGCGTACCCCTTACTCCACGGGCGCAATCAATGAGAATATTAGGTTGCACCATTGGGAATTACGGAAACGAGCTAATGGGTGTTTTACAAGATATTGTAGCCGATTCAGGGCAGAGGGAGGGCACCATAGGCTCTGGTCGTGGATTGGCTCGGGCTCCAGGAGAGAATAATGTTAAAGAGGAGGACGACCCTGGTCCTGGTCCGTGGAACTACGCCAGAGTGAAAACACCAGAGGAAAGGGATGCGGTTTTGCGAGAGACTTTGGTGTGCAGGGGACTAGGAGGCAAGTCTTCCCTCATGCGTAATGCTGAACAACAGGTAGCTGATCAGGCTTTGGAATTATGCTTTACTCTAGGTGGTGCTTTTGATACAGATTATAACGATAGTGATCCAGGGGGGTTTGGAAAGCCTGACTCAGTAGGGGACGACGACCTCAATGCTGGTCTAAGAGATAAGGGGGAGAACGAAGGTGAGGAACCTGGGGGTTGGTTTAATGAAATGAGACCTAAACTTGATTGCTATAATTGTGAATGTGAAAACCCGATGGACGACTTGTTCACCAACTACGCTGGGACATGGGGTTCTCCATTTGATTGTACTAATCCTCCATGTGAAGATCCACCTGACATTCATTAAATAACCAAGTGAGGGTTGCTGCTGCCCTCTAGATAAGTGATAATAAAAAAATACGAAAAGATACTGAGATGTGATCTAAATACATTAGAGGAATAAATAATGGCAAACACTCCAATGGTTGATGGAAAAGGATATATTGATGTTAATTCTGCTTTAAGGCTGAAAGAGGCTGAAGGTAGAGTTGAAGTAGATAAGATGCATGCGGAATCTGACGCTAAGTTTAGAGAATTATTAATTAAAGAAAGTGCCAAAGAAACTGCTTCTAAGCATCTCGCAAAATTTGCGGGGCTATACTTATTAATTCTCGTACTTGCGTTCATAGGTAGTATTAAATTCATTCCATCAGAAAGCATAGCGGTCGTGGCGGGCTTAATCACACTGGTCGTGACGAATCTGAGTAC
>Ga0209756_1003948_pt1 | contig 11727 bp, 17 predicted proteins | sample ETNvirenome_6_85_FD_184071 | JGI IMG/M metagenome (GOLD analysis project Ga0209756, IMG submission 184071) | Marine viral communities from the Pacific Ocean - ETNP_6_85 (SPAdes) (version 3) | ecosystem: Environmental > Aquatic > Marine > Oceanic | place: Pacific Ocean | collected 2013-06-19
CACAAAAACAACTGTGCCGAATATACATACAAGCACACACATTAACTGGTATCAGTATGGGGAGCTAATACATAAAATATAGGGGTACTTAACGACTAGTGTGATAAAAATATCACTAGCTATATGTTTTTTTTATACTTTTGTAATTTTTTACTTGACATATAGGGTAAAAGGGAGTATAATGTTATACATTATGTAGGAATAGTTAAACGTTAGTTAAACGTTAGTTAAACGTTAGTTTAACATACGCTAAATGATCTTTGAAATTTCTAAGAAACATGGCAACAAATGTTTAACTAATGTTTAACTAACGTTAAACTAATGTTTAACTATACACTACAGTATATTATTTGTATTTTTTAAGGGAAAATAGCTATGCCATATAAAATAATGGGTAAATCTGTATACAAAAAAGTAGGTAAGGCTTGGAAAAAGACAGCCACTGCTTCTTCTGTAGAAAATGCTAAGAAAATGTTAAGCTTACTACGACAAAAGCATAAGGAATTAATATGAATCAACCTATAGGTAAAAGTTTAGCCGAATTTCATAGTGTATTTGACTGTAAGAGAAATCAAAACTTTAAAAATAACTCAATTGAAGATGTAGAACTACTTGTATTAAGGAAAAATTTAATAAAAGAGGAAGTAGAAGAGGTTTTTGAAGCAATTAAAGAATCGCATGAAGCCCATGTACTTAAAGAGCTTGTTGATGTCGTGGTTGTTTGCGTTGGTATGGCCGATACTTATGGTTGGGATTTTGACACTGCTTTTAAGCGTGTCCATGAGTCTAATATGTCTAAGCTTGATGATGACGGTAAGCCAATATATAGAGAAGACGGTAAAGTTATTAAGTCGAAAAACTATAAAGCACCTTATTTAAGCGATTTGGTATGAATAAGGCATTTTTTACTTGACAAAAGTTAAAAAAAGACTACAATGGTATAATGATTTAACACTAGAAGCTTTTTATGATAGTATATGCAATTATAAGGCTAAAATAAAACTTCCTCACCATGATGTAGTTTATGTACGAGCAGCTTTGCGGGAAAGAACAGGCAAAATCTTTTCTTATGAGCAGGTGCACAATGCGCTAAAAGCTGAAGGATGGAGTAGAGATTGATGGGTGAAGTAATTCCAATTAATAATCCTAAACCTGAAGAAGACACACTAATTTTGTGTGAAATGTGTGACGCAGAAGCTAGACTATGCTTAACCTTTTTTGTATATGAGGACGGCACATTCAAATGCACGAATTGTGGCTCCTCTTATATGTTTAATGCATGATTGATGTAACTTCTATGTTAATAAATGATGAAGTACATGCAGTAATGGATAACCAGAATACACAATACTGTGAAGATTGTGGAAATAAGTACGATACTAGTACTTATGATTTTGTAATTAACCCATATGGTCAATATGTATGTGGGGCTTGTGCCGATTATATGGAGTAGTATACTATGGCAGGAATGCTATATGTAAGATATACGCAATATACTAATACTAAAAATGTTTATGAGGAGGAACTAATGCTAAAAACCATTAAACAGTTAGTTAAATATGTAGCCCTTGTACCCATCACTATTTTAGAATGGGTTATGTGGCCTATAGCCAAGATACATGCAGGGCTAAATGCAGCTTCTCAATGGCTTAAACAGGTAGGACAATAAGATGCAAGTTAGTGTGTTGTGGAACCTTATAGAGTTTATATGGATTATATTACGGAATTAGATTAAAGGGCAATATGATATGACTAGAACAATGGGTACTAAAGAAGAGCTTGATAACCCGAAAGCTTTTGCGGTCAAAAAATTTCTAGAGATTCCTAAAAATAGGGGGTATGCACCATATATAAATCGTTTTGACGATGTTGATCTTCAACTTAAAGCTATTGAAGAAATTAAAGAAATACAGAAAAATAGGGAGAATAGAAAAGGAAGCATGGCTGTTGAAGGAGGACTTCCATTTTCTTCAGAAAGTATATTACCAAGACAAAACAAAGGTGGTCTACCTAAAAAGCCTAAGTTTATGAAGGGTGGTTCCTATAAAGGTAAGTCCCATATGTACGCCGCTGGTGGTATAGTTAAAGAACTAAAAATGTAAAATAGTACTACCCCAGTAACATGGTTTTTGCACACATAGCACCAGTTGCATTTTTAATACTAGGACTAGCTTTTGTAAATCTAATGACTAATATAACAGCATTAGTAGCAAATAAAATACAAGTTAAATTTTATTGGCCTCATACAATATTCTGTTTTATAACTTTTTTTACTATGCTATTGTTTTGGTGGACTTGTTATCCCTTAAATAATTTAAACTTTTTTCCTAATAGCGATTGGAATTTATTTACATATTTATTATTTTTAGCAGTTCCAATGCTTATGTTTATGATCTGTGAAGTAATTACACCACATAATACGACTGATTATGCAAAGGCAATTGACCTTAAAGAATACTATTACAAATATCATAGAATTATATTAGGTCTGGCATGTACTTTACAAATATGTCTTCTTGGTAATTTTTTTGTATTCTACGCTGAAGAGTATTATTCTGTTAAAGTATTAGGTAGAGTTATTATGCTTATTACTATGTTACCATTAATAATTTCTGCTAATAGAAGACTACACGAAATTGGTATGGCAATCTTTTTTGTGGGATTTATTTATATAATTATTAAATATCATATTTGGAATGTTTATTTTTAACACGGTATAAAAAATATAAGGAGTACGTAATATGCCTACAGTACATTTTCCTTACACAAAAAAGGGAGAGCAAAATGCAAAAGCTGCCGCTAAAGAATATGGCGGTAAATATGTAAGTGATAAAAAGGACAAAGCTGGCGGTGGAGCATCCATTATGATTGCTGTAGGTACACCAGTTAAAAAGAGAAAGAAATCCCCTGCTAGGAGAAATAGCAAGGCACATAAAAAATGAACGATATCGAGCGAAAGAATGAAATCGATATTGTACAGATTCGTGGTGAATTGAAGCTACTGGCTGAAAAGATAGATGTCATAAAGACAAATGATCTTTATCACATTCAGAAATCAGTAGATGGTGTAAATAAGATTTTATGGGCCGTTGGACTTCTTATTCTTGCTCAACTGGCTATGGGAATTAAAATGGCTATCTTTGGTTAAAGTAATGCAAGCAAGTGTATCTTTTAAATGGTCTGAACTAGAATGTAAGTGCGGTTGTAAGACAAGATATGTACAAGATGAAGCTATAAATAAATTACAAAAACTAAGAGATATTTTACAAAAACCAATGATTATAAATAGTGCAGCACGTTGTCCTTTGCATAATGTGCGAGTAGGGGGTTCACCAAAAAGTCAACATAGGTCTACGAAACAAAGTCCCTCTACGGCATTTGACATTTCATTAAGGGGTTTAACTAAAGAAGAAGTAATTAAAGCAGCAGAATTTGCTGGATTTAAAGGTGTGGGAGTAAATTATAAAAGCTTTGTACATGTAGACAATCGTAAGTACTCTGCAACGTGGTAAGGAGAATTATATGTTTGATATGATAGCTTCAGTATTAACTGGCGGTGCTACTGGTATTATAGGTAGTTTAATTGGTACTGTAGGTCGTTATTTTGAAACTAGGCAAAAAATAAAACAGATGTCTTTGGAGTTCGATCAAGAATACAAATTACAGGAATTGCAAATCTCCTCTAGAAAAGAGGAGCTTGAAAGTGAAGAAGCCATTGCACGTATGGAAACAAATGCAGCTATGAAGACAGCTTCCTATGCACATGATGCTTCATATGGACCTGCATCTGTTACGATAGCCTCTATTCTTCGTTTTGTACGTCCAGTTCTTACGTTTGTGTTATTGGGCTTTGTCGTATATATCTTTTGGCAAGCAAATGACGATAAAGCACTTGTATTTGATTTATCAAACCAGATCATGTTCCTGACTACAACTGCTGTAGCATGGTGGTTTGGAGATAGAAGCTTTAGAAAATGAGAGAATTAACCACAAAACAAAATACGTTTCTACAGGTATTGTTCGATGAAGCTGGAGGAGATTCATCTAAAGCTAAAGTATTGTCTGGCTATAGTGAAGCTTCAAGTACTTCAGAGATTGTACGTTCATTGAAAGATGAAATTCTTGAACTTACAAAAGAGTATCTTGCAGTGAATGCGCCAAAGGCAGCTAATGCTTTAATCAATGTACTAGATCATCCTGCTGAATTGGGCAACCAACATAGACTAAATGCAGCTAAAGAGATGCTGGATCGTATTGGTATTCAAAAAACAGATAAGGTAGAAGTATCTGCTCCACAGGGCATCATGCTGCTTCCACCAAAAGAACACGGCCTACAGTAAAGGCAATTGTAGTGGCATATAAAAAAGGAGACTACAAAAAATACCATAAAAGTAAACGCATGAAAAAAGAACGTGCGAAAAGAAATAAGAATAGGCGTGAAGCAGAACGTAAGAAAAGGGTTAAAAAGGGTGATGGTAAACATATAGACCATAAGGACGGTAATCCTAGAAATAATACAAAGGGTAATTTAAGAGTAGTCTCAGCTAGAAAAAATAGAAAAAAACAATAATGTATGATGCCGGATATTTTAAAATGCCTGATCCTGTCGGGTTACAAGAAGACAGTGTGTGGCTAGAGATACCAAGAATAAGTAGAACCATTCCGTTTGGTTATGAGGTATATGAAGAAGATCAAGATGTACTTATACCTATTGTAGAAGAATTAGAAGCTCTGGAATTAGCAAAAGATTATTTAACAGAGTATTCTTATAGAGATGTAGCAAGGTGGTTAAGTGACAGAACAGGACGACAAATCTCCCATATCGGACTCAGAAAACGTGTCCAAAAGGAAAAGCAAAGGAAAAGCAAGGCAGCTACATATAGAGCATGGGCTAAAAAATATGAAGTCGCCATCAAAAAATTTGAAGAGCTTGAGGAGAAGCGTACAGGCGCGAAAGAAAAAGCAAGAAAAGGAGAAGCCCAATCCACCGCCTAAGCCAGAGATAAAAGAAAGTGATGAAGGTTTATCGCTAAAAGAAAAATATAACATATTATTTGAGCCTAATAAAGGGCCGCAAACAAACTTTTTAGCGTCATCGGATCGTGAAGTACTATACGGCGGTGCTGCAGGAGGAGGAAAGAGCTACGCAATGTTGGCTGATCCTCTTAGGTATTTAAGTCATCCTCAATTTTCTGGCCTACTTTTACGTAGGACCACAGAGGAATTGAGGGAATTGGTTTGGAAATCACAAGAGCTTTACCCAAAGATTATTTCTGGCGCAAAGTGGTCAGAAAGAAAAATGCAGTGGACCTCCCCTTCAGGCGGAAGATTGTGGCTGTCATATCTAGATAGAGATGATGACGTACTCCGTTACCAAGGGTTATCTTTTTGCTGGATAGGTTTTGATGAGCTTACGCAATGGCCCACACCATTTGCGTGGGATTATCTAAGATCAAGATTGAGGTCTACTGCGCCCGATCTTCCGGTGTACATGAGAGCTACTACGAACCCCGGTGGTTCAGGACATGTGTGGGTAAAAAAATATTTTATAGACCCAGCAACTCCCGGTGATTCCTTTTGGGCTACCGATGAAAATGGTAAAACATTAATATACCCTAAAGATCATAGTAAAGAAGGACAGCCTTTATTTAGTAGAAAGTTTATTCCTGCAAAGCTATTTGATAATCCTTATTTATCAACTGGTGGTGATTATGAAACAATGTTGTTATCGTTACCAGAAAATCAAAGGAAAAGATTGCTAGACGGTAACTGGGATGTAGCAGAAGGTGCGGCATTTCCTGAGTTTGATAGAACGGTACATGTAGTTGATCCATTTGATATACCAAAGAATTGGCCTAAATTTAGAGCCTGTGATTATGGCTACGGTTCTTACAGTGCTGTTTTATGGTTTGCAGTTGCTCCAGATGGTCAGCTAGTTGTATATAGAGAATTGTATGTATCAAAAGTATTGGCAAAAGATTTAGCCAATAAAGTTTTGGCACTAGAAGAAGGTGACGGTACAATTCTTTATGGCGTGTTAGATAGTTCTTGTTGGCATAAACGAGGCGATACAGGACCAAGCCTAGCAGAACAAATGATTTTAACTGGGTGTCGTTGGCGACCAAGTGATAGAAGTGCAGGAAGTAGAATATCAGGAAAGAATGAAATACATCGTCGTTTACAAATACAGGAATCATATGATGGTGATGATCAAGTTCCCGGAATGACTGTATTTTATACTTGTAGAAATCTTATTTCACAACTTCCTTCAATTCCTCTTGATAAAAAGAATAGTGAAGATGTAGACACAAAATCTGAAGATCATTTATATGACGCTTTAAGATACGGTGTAATGAGTAGACCAAGAAGAGGTATATTCGATTTTACAATTGAAAAAATGTCAGATAGATACACACCATCTGATGCAACCTTTGGATATTAAAATATGGTAGATATAAACTTTGAAGAAGAAGATACTTTAGTTTTAGATGAAAAAACTGAGGACGATGAGTTGTCGGGAATAGTCACTTTTATTAAAGACAATTTTAAAAGATCAAAAGATTGGAGAAGGTTTGATGAAGAGAGGTGGTTACAGTCTTATCGTAACTATCGTGGTATTTACGGTTCTGATGTACAGTTTACAGAGGCAGAACGATCTCGTGTCTTTATTAAGGTAACAAAAACAAAAGTACTTGCCGCTTATGGACAGATTACAGATGTACTATTTGCAAGGCAAAAGTTTCCTTTAAGTATTGAGCCTACAACTTTACCTGAAGGAGTTACTGAGTCTGTTCATTTTGATCCTAACGATAAGACAGAAGAAGATTCAGCAGAAGAAGGGATGACTAAAGGTCCATATGGTTTTCCGGGAGATGGCGAAGATTTAGAACCCGGAGATACCGCTGCAAGTTTATCGGAACGTAAGTTAAAACTTGGCCCACTAGAAGACAAGCTTTCAGAAATTGATGGGCTAAAAGAAGGTATAGGTCTTACACCCTCTGCAGTAACTTTCCATCCTGCAATGGTAGCAGCTAAAAAGATGGAAAAGAAAATAATGGATCAACTAGAAGAGTCAGGTGCAAGTAAGCATTTACGCTCTGCTTCTTTTGAGTGTGCTTTATTTGGTACAGGAATTATTAAGGGTCCATTTGCAGTAAATAAAGAATACCCAAATTGGAATGAAGAAGGTGAGTATAATCCTACAATTAAGACTGTACCTAAATTAACCAATGTGTCTTGCTGGGATTTGTATCCTGATCCAGACGCAAGTAATATGGACGAAGTTACATATGTAATTGAACGACATAAGCTTTCTAAATCTAAACTACGTGCACTAAAAGATAGACCGCATTTTAGGCATGAAGCCATTGATCGTTGTATCGAAATGGGAGAAGTGTATACAAGTGAGTATTGGGAAGATGCCCTAAAAGATTATTATCTTAATGATCATCCTGAACGGTATGAAGTTCTTGAGTATTGGGGAACAATGGATTCCGATATGGCAAAAGAGTTTGGCCTAGATTTACCAAAACAATTTAAAGATGTAGATCAGATACAGGTAAATTGTTGGGTATGTAATAACTTTATTTTACGTCTTGTAGTAAATCCATTTAATCCTACTCGTATTCCTTATTATGCTGTACCATATGAGCTTAACCCATATAGCTTCTTTGGTATTGGCCTTGCTGAGAATATGGACGATACTCAAACTCTAATGAATGGTTTTATGCGTATGGCAGTTGACAACGCTGTACTAAGTGGTAATCTTCTTATTGAGGTAGATGAAACTAACCTTGTTCCGGGGCAGGATTTAGAAGTATATCCGGGTAAAATCTTTCGTAGGCAAGGCGGCGCACCCGGACAAGCTGTATTTGGTACTAAATTCCCAAATGTAAGTAATGAGAATATGCAGTTATTTGACAAGGCTCGGCAGCTTTCAGATGAAGCTACGGGCCTTCCTAGTTTTGCACATGGACAAACAGGTGTTACAGGCACAGGTAGAACAGCTTCAGGTATCTCTATGCTGATGGGTGCCGCTGCAGGAAGTATCAAAACAGTAGTTAAAAACTTTGACGATTATTTGTTACGTCCATTAGGAGAATCTTTTTATAGTTTCAATATGCAGTTTGATTTTGATCCTGACATTAAGGGTGATCTTGAAATTAAAGCTCGTGGAACTGAAAGTTTAATGGCTAATGAAGTAAGAAGTCAAAGGCTATTGCAATTCTTGCAGGTTGTAGGTAATCCTGCTCTTGCACCTTTTGCTAAGTTTACCTCTATTATTCGTGAGATTGCAAATTCAATGGGGCTTGATCCCGATAAGGTATGCAATACTCCTGAAGAAGCGATGAGACAAGCAAAGATATTGCAACAACAGCAACCTGAACAACCTCCCGCTGGTCAACAGCAACCTCAACAAGCACAAGCTCCGGGTTTAAGTCCAAATGACTTACAAGGCGGTGGCGGTGGTAATATTGGAGTTGGGGCTGCACCTACACCTATGGAAGGACAATTTAGTGGAACACAACAAACTCCTCAACAAGCTCAAAACACTGGTCAACAACAAGCGCCAGTGGGTCGCGTTCAATGATTATATTGATTGGATGATTATGCAACAACAGGCTACTTTAGAACAAACAGATAATTCTGTGCTTATTTGCAGAGCACAGGGAGCCATTACTACCTTGCGTAAAATAAAACAATTAAAGGATGAGGTTAATTTACATGGCTAATGGTTTAGGTAAAAAAAAAGGTCTTAGCCAAGAAGATACAATAAAATTACGTCAACGACTTGAAGGTATTGAAGTTGAACCTGATAATCCTCTTGTTCAAGGTCAAGGAATAGGAAGCCGCTCTGTAGAACAAGAAATAGAGCCGTCAGTAGAATCTACAGATATTGCTACAGAAGTACCTTCAACAGGATTAGGAAGTCCTATTACACCAATAGGAAGAGGAGCGTTAAGGAAAGCTCCTTTAGTTGCATTAGGAGTTAGAGGATTTACAGAAGCACAAAAACGATTTCCAGAAACTTTTAGAGCAGTTGAAACAGAATTATATAAACCGTTAGACCTTGGGTTAGGAAGAGATGAATATCCTTCTGGATTTGAAGGAGGACTTTCTTGGGCTGAAAATTTATTTGGACAGGCTATCAAGTCTGGTAAAGACTTATTAGGTATAGAAGATGATCCTGTTCAGGAGGAAACTACATATCAGGGAAAAACTTTAACAGATATTTTTAGGTCTGACATTCCTAGAGAATCATGGCTTGCTGAAAAAGTAGATTATGCCAAATCAAAAGGCAAAGACCCTTATGGTAACAATCATATAGGTGTTGTTACTGGCAGCTTTAGTTCAGATGTTCCCATTACGATGCCTGTCTCTGAATTAATAAAACTAAAGGGGGGTATGGGTGAGCAAGAAAATATTAGGCAGAAAGATTTAGATTGGCTAATAGATCACATGGGCAGGACAGGAAAGCTCCCGACATATGGTGAAGGTAAGGAAGACATTCCTTTTATAACAGTTGACTATGAAGGAATCCCAATAATCAATGAGGGCAACCATAGAATAATGGCAGCAGATGCATTGGGAATGAAAGAGTTGCCTGTTGAAATTAGATATTTTGATGGTGGGGAACGAAATGCAAAAGGTTTATTTAAACCTGAAAACATATTTAATAAATTAATAAAAGATGATCCTGTTGAAGAAGGAATTATACCTCAAAGTAAAGATGTTGATATTGGTCAGCCAACTAAGTTAAGCCCTGCTCGCCTAAAGCACGACACCTTCACAGGGCTTGCCAAGAAGGTCCGCTATGCTGATAGCCCTGACTTATTGCGCGAGGTAGTCCAGCCTAATATGAACGATGTTCGGGAGCTAACGTGGGATTTGATATCAGGAGATCGTGGAGCGACTGATGCTCAGATACGCAATATGCAGAAGCAGATATATACTGTTACGCAGCAAGCATTGAGTGAGTTTCCCGACACCATGACAGTTTACAGGATAGGAGACACGCGCAGCGGAGAAGTCGTATCCTTTACCGTAGACCCCAACTTCACTGCAACTAATACTCTTCCGTGGGTGACTGACCCTAATGCGCCTCTGGTCGCGTACACGGTGGCTAAAGCAGATATTCTCGCCGCACCTAATGCTAACTTGAGTGCGGGTAAAGGCACTGATTATGAGCAGGAAGTCTTAATAAACAGTGACGACGTTACAGCTAAAGATGTTGAACAAAAAAACTTCCAAAGCGGGGGCTTAAACATATCTAATGGTTTAGGTTCTATTCCTCCTTCTGATCCTTTTCATCCTCCACGAAACGGATTAGTTTCTCCTAAACAGGAATCTGGATACTATTATGATCCAGATACAGATGAAAAAGGATATATACCAACTGAAGCTGAAAAGGCGGCAATTGCTTCTGACCCTCGCAGTTTAATGACACGAGAAGATATAGAAGCTAGAGAAGATATAGAAGCTAGAGAAGATATTCTAGCTCCTCATAAACCTACATGGCGTGAAGAAGGTCGTGCAACTATTCAAGATTTTCTAACATCTGTAGGAATGGATAAACATGCCGCAAGAAACTTTGCTGAAAGTACTTTAGGTAATCCTGCTAGTGAACGAAAACTTTTAGGGCTTGCGGATGTAATTGGTTTAGATATTCCGTATTTAGCACAAGAACAAAGTATAGCAGCAAAACGGGCGGCAGACACGGGTGATATTGGTGGGGCTGCTATGCATAGTGGTATTGCTGCAGCTTCTGTACTTCCTCTTGGGTTTATTTTAAGAAAAGTCCTTAAAAGTAAAAAAGGACAAGCTGCAATTCAAGAAATGGCAGAAGATTTTACAAAACGATCAGAACAAGGAAAATCTCCTGTTCCTATAGGTCTGACTACTGAAGATGTTAGTATTGGTCATAATCTTGGTCCTCCTTTAGAGGATATCGGCCAAAGAATTACTACTACTAAAAAACCAAGACCCGACATAGATGAGCTAGGTTTTTATTCTGTTGTTGGTCGTGCAATAGATGAATTACCACTATTTAAACACCAACAAGTAGCTCCCGGTGATCAAGTATTAAAAGCAATCATTAAAAGAGGAGCAACAAAAGAAGAGATACATGAATCAGGGTTAGCTAAGTTTTTAGAAGGTAAAAAGGTTACTCAACAAGAAGTTCAAGACTATTTTAAGGCTAATCAAGTTAAACTTAGTGAAGTAGTATTAAAAGAGCAAGCTGATTTACCACAATTAGAATGGGGAGATAAGAGTTTTATTTCTAGCGAAGAATACAAGGCTAAGAAAACAGAAGCTATTTTAGATACTTTACAATTTGAGACTTCAGCAATAGGCTCTGGAATATTTGATGTTATTTATATACATATGAACGCTGCTGATGGGAATAAATATCCTATGGTAGCTCCCGGCCCAGATCGCCCTCCGCCACCCGATGTAAAAATTAAACAAGCTATACGTTCTGGTACAACAGCACTTGATCCAGAAACAGAAAAAGATTTTTTAAATGCTTTAGATACTTCTATACAGGCAGATATTGATGTAGCAATTGAAGAGGGCGGTAACTTTGAGCTATTCAAAACTAAGGACGGTAAATACGAAATTTTTGGTCATAATTTGCTAGATTGGAATACTAGCTTTGGTGCAGATGAAGGTTTAGTTAATACATATAATACTCTTGAAGAAGCAAAAATACAAACACAAGCATAT
>Ga0209756_1003951_pt1 | contig 11720 bp, 15 predicted proteins | sample ETNvirenome_6_85_FD_184071 | JGI IMG/M metagenome (GOLD analysis project Ga0209756, IMG submission 184071) | Marine viral communities from the Pacific Ocean - ETNP_6_85 (SPAdes) (version 3) | ecosystem: Environmental > Aquatic > Marine > Oceanic | place: Pacific Ocean | collected 2013-06-19
AAGTCTGGCCGATGGCTAGGATGTTCGGAGTGATGACAATCATTAAGGAAGATGTTATCACTGGCGGTGAGTACGAGGTAGCGATAGGAATCAGGAACGCTCACGACAAAAGAATGACAGCCGGAATGATTGCCGGATTATATGTCATGGTTTGTGAGAACCTAGATTTCTACGGTGACTTTGGAGCAAGTCACAAGCATAGCGTCAACATCCGACGCGAGCTACCATCACGGCTTTGGCAGGTGGCCGGCCAGATCAGTCAGCAGTTCAGCGATCATCAACAGGTGATCAATTCCTATAAGGCACGGGAGATCAGTGACACTGAGTCCCATGATCTTATAGTGAAGTGTGCTGACGCTAATGTCTTCCCATGGCAGTTCGGGGAGAAGGTTCTGAAAGAATACCGGAACCCAAGACACGAAGCTTTTGAAGAGCGGACGGTGTGGGCATTCAACAATGCCACCACTGAAATCTTGAAAGCGCGGAACACAAGGGAGCTTCCGCAATCTATGAAACGCTTCCATGCTCTGGCCTCGGAGTTCTGCCAGAACTAAACAGCATAAAGGGAGCCGGCCCAACGGGCCGGCTCCCTTTTTTTGTCCGCTAACTTTTGTCTGTGTATTGGCTCACTGCTAGTGCGCTAATGATAGCCGGCCCGAAGGGCCGGCTATCATTTATAGTATGCCGGCTTTGCCGGCTCGCTAACTGACGCCCGTACCTAATGCTTCCCCCCGCCGAAGGCGGGGGGACTAGTTCACGCCCGTACCTTCAGCTATCCGAAGCCGAAGGCTTCGGACCAGTTCACGCCCGTACCTTTTGCTACCCCCCGCCGAAGGCGGGGGGACTACACGCCCGTACCTTTTGCTAACCGCCGCCGAAGGCGGCGGTTAAGTAGTGAGCTACGGCTACGCCACCGCGCTACTGGCTATATAGCATAGCCCTTAGTGAACGTCAGTGAGCTAAGGGCTATGCTATATATAGTAGGCCGGCTTTATATCTGTGTGTCTGCCGGCTATCGATGTGCTAACAGGGGGGTAGTCCGCTAACAGAAGTTAGGTGTGTTAGGGGCTGAGTACTGGGCTAAGAATGTGTATTAAAGGTAGGGTATTTAAGGTGAGCTAAGGTGTAGTGCAGGTACAAAAAAAGGGGGAAGCCTTTCGGCTCCCCCCTAGTGTGCTACCTCCTGTTGTAACCAGTATCCATATCGTACCACCCTGCACTGTGTGCTTTTTCTTGACATTCATAGCAACCATACACAGTACCTGTTAGATGATCGTTATAGATTGGACACGGCTTAATGAATGCATCACGGTATACTTCCCATACAGACATAGTATGTGTCCACTCACCATCCCTATCCGCACCTTGCCACTTACCACGTTCCTTCCAACACAGGTACAGGTGGTGAATGTCATACCGTAATTCATCTAACAAGCTTCTGATTCTTGGTAACTTACCCATCTTATTACTCCCCTTTGTAGGGGTGGTAGGGGGTGGCCTCATGCCACCCCCCTGTCTAATCAAACTGAGGTATCAACTACAATCCAGTGACCTAGCCGGCCATCATAACAATCCTTGCATACACGGTCGGGATTGTTGTCGCGCATAGGTGCATTCTCTCCGCACTCCGCGCATACCTCAATCCTCCGAACGATAGGCTTATGACCTAACTGGCCTTCTGTAACTTCAATAAACTTACGTTGCACCATGTTACTTCCTCCTACGCTTGCGAGCCTGATGCATGACCGACTCGGTGATACTGAACAACACCATGCATATAAATATGAAGCACCCTATCACTATCACAAACTCAGTGTCTTGACCGTGCATCATACACCCCCTTCACATAGACCGCAGGGTATATCCCGACCATCCTCTGGGTACAGGTCAACGCCATGCCGGCACTGATGCTTGGCAAACCCTCGCCTATCATTAGCATCATCACAGTCCCGACAATACACTGGGTCACCATACCAACCAGTGCTACCGCATTCCATCTTTCTTTCCACATAGTCGAGGCCACGGGGTACATATTGCGAAGCCTCATTCGTGCATCCCATCATTGTATAGCTCCTAATGATTGGGGTAGTAGGGGGGGCCGATTGCCCCCCCTTATCTCGTACTACTTCCACTCACATCCTGTTGCTATCTCACGTTGCTCACTATTGAAGTCACTCTCGGTAACTTTCCGGTACTTGTGACCGTAGCTCTCAACGATCTCGGTAGCATCCTTGAGCATCTGCTCAGGTGACCACTTCACAGGTGACCCTTCAAACAACTCGCCACCCGACCGATATCCCTCACATATCATTCGATCTAGATAGATATTGTGAAGTCGTTTCTCCAATACTAACCGTGTCGGTACTTCAATTGCCCATTCAATAGTAGGGTCGGGCATCACTGAAGTGCATCGGTACGCTCTCAACCTACCTGCTAGGGTAGCGACATCCCTTGAGAAGCCAAGCTTCAGCACTTGGTTACCCGAAGCGGTGTGCATTGTCGGGCAACTAACACAGTAAACAATCTCGGTAATAGAGTCGCGTTGCTTCAGCATAGGGTAAGGATCAGCTAACCAATCCTGAAGATCACCTACGTTGTAGTAGATTGTTGTGCCACCCCTATCGAACGACTCCCCAGTGTCCTGATTGTAAGCCTTCTTATAGACTGGCTCCCTAGTGTACTGGCTCATGTCTAGCGTAGGTGGAGCAGGATACCGTCTCAGCCACCAGTCTAGACTCTCAACTCGCACACCGTATCCCTGTATACCGTCCAAGTAATGACGGTGCCTATCGATGTCAGCCTTTGCCAACAGGCCACCCAATGTTCGGGTGTGCATTGGGTTATCATTGTTAACCCTTGGGCCGTAACTGCACCAAGTAGGCCACGGCCTATGCTCCATCCCATGCAAGCCATGCACGATATCAATCAGACTGACCCAATCCCTGCTACCCATTAGTGCCTTAATATCATGGGCTAGTACTGCGAACACTGAACTAGTCAGCTTGTACGCTTCTCTGTGTACTACAGGTGCAACATAGAATGGCGGTGTGTTGTTTTCGTAGTGCATCGTGCAACCATTCTGTACGATGAAACCGATGTCGATCTTCTTCCATCTGCGTTGGTAGGACATCGGACCCTTCTTTAGGTGATCCCTGCCACAGCCTAGCATAGATGCCACCTGATGCTCTGTGATCATTGCACCCCTGCCTATCGTCTCAACTAGTGCTTCAACAGCTATTACCGCAGGTGCTACTGGGAACCAGAGCATCCTACGGATGCCATTGCCGATACCCTTTAGAACCTCACTCATCGTGCCCCCTATCAAAGGTTAGGGGTGGGGCCTCCGCGAATCGGAGGCCCCTGTCTTGTTACTTAACCAGTGAACTGAAACAAGCGGTACATCGCAAGGATGTACACGATTGGCAACAGCACCGCTATCATAACTTTCGCTATGTTCGCGGTAGTCCATTCTATCTTACGCATAGACTCTCCGGTTGAAGGATGGGGCCACCGCGAATCGGTGGCCCCTGTCTTGTTACTTTTGTTCTTTAATTTTTCCATCTGCGATCAATGCGTCTCTCTCTCTCTGGGTAGCTTCGACTATCTCTTTGTGTTCCTGTCTTAGCGCACTCAGTTCCTTTCTAAGGTGATAAATTTTAGTTACGAGTATCACAGTGGAATATTGACCTTCTCTTTCGACTAGCTCCGCGATTAATCTTTCAAGGTGGAACCGGAGCGTTGGGCTGTTAAGACTCTCTAACATTGTTCTTTCCTAGTGGCTTAGCTCATCAGGCGATAGGAAGCCAACCTTATCGCGACAGGGCCGAAGCCCTGTTTCGCTATAGTGCCCCGTTAACATCAGGGTCACCTTCGCAGGTGTCACATAGCGCACCATACTCTTCTAGCACATCCCATTGCACTTGCTCGTCCCTCTGCTTCTCATCACTAAGCAGATCGCCACACGATGAACAGCAGATGTCTTCTAGAGGGTCAGGTCCATCAAAGCGGGTGTCTTCTAAACGATAGTCAAAGGTCATTGTATTGTTCCGGTTAACTACTGGGCGGGGCCACCGCGAATCGGTGGCCCCTGTCTTACTATCTTAGCTTGTCGATTGCCTTAGTGAGCTGTCCTAGTCTTTTGACTAGGTCACCCATCATTAGTTCTGTATCGACTAGCTCGACAGTCACGCGCCCTATCTGAGGTGGATCGTCCTCATCAGTCGAGTGAATCGCGATCCCTTCCTCGTCAAGCACTTCGGGCAGGATCTCACTGATGTGTCTCAGATCGCTACCAGTGGCCTCGCCATCACGTACACGATCAATGATGGGGTCGTTGTTGTGATCAGACATTGTATTGCTCCCGTGTATCGGGGTTTTGAGTCACGCCGTGTGCGTTTCTCATGGTAGAACCATAACACGATGTGAGCGTATGTCGTGCAGTATCTGGTATTAATTGCCCCAGTGGGGTACATCCACCCCCAAACGTCGCGCCATTTCCCCTACCGATAAACAGTATTTTGCTCGCTAAATCATCAGATTTTCCACTGGGACTCCTACCCCTAAAAAATTTTATATAAAGTTTTGAACTTAACGTGATATAATTACAACAAGATAGTTTGACAGGCTGGAACAAAAATTATATTATATTTTGTGTCTCTAGCCGATCTTGATTCCGTTATCGATGATGCTGTCAAATCCTACTTGATAGCGAAGAAGAGGTGTGTGCTACAGCGACATCCTTTATCGGGATACACATCGGAAAACCTTGTCGCGGACCACCCGGACTACTACACGACTTGGGGTTCCCCGAAGAAGGTCAAATTCACCGGAAGGAGTGCCGGCGATATTATAGAGGACTACCTTGAGAAGTTGGGTTACCCAAGTGGTAGTGATCAGTGGTTCAGCCTAGCTCACATTGTTATTGAAAGGGGGGAGTATGAAAGCCAATTTGGAAGATCGCCTTATGGAGATTGGGGTGGAGAACATCCTGACGATGGACGGCTATGACGATTGCATGGTCGGAGTTCTGCATCGTTATGGTCTAAGCAAGAATGTGGCGGTCTACGACAGGGAGAAGGTTCTGGAAAAGATCATGCGCCTGAGTGAATGTTCGTATAGTGATGCGGAAGAGTATTACGAGTTCAACCAGCTAGGTGCTTGGGTAGGCGAGGGCACACCTGCTTTTCTAGTGAGATTGCCCGAAGAATGAATCGTAGAACAAGAATTATTTTAATTTTCTCTTTTTTGTTGATACTTACTTCATGTGCTAGTCGTGAATGCTGGTGGGGTGACCAGTCTTTCAATGAAGAGTGTTTGAACTAAATGAACCCGAAAATCCTCGACACTCTGCCTGCTGACGAGAAGCGAGAGATCCTTAGCCTTATTGAGGAACTGAATTTGGCTAGGATGCGGGAGGGTGCCCAAGGGGATTTTCTGGAGTTCGTCAAAGAGGTGTGGCCGGCCTTCATCGAAGGTGATCATCACCGTGTAATGGCGGATGCATTCAATAGGATTGCAGATGGTGAACTAAAGCGGCTGATCATTAATATGCCGCCGCGTCATACCAAGTCTGAGTTTGCATCTCATTTATTCCCTGCATGGTACTTGGGAAGGTTTCCAGATAGGAAGGTGATTCAGACTGCTCACACTGCGGAGCTTGCGGTTGGATTCGGTCGTAAGGTTCGTAACCTTGTAGGCTCCAAGGATTACGAAAGGATCTTTACTGGCGTTTCCCTGAGTGCAGACTCCAAGGCGGCTGGACGCTGGAACACCAATAAGCAGGGCGACTACTTCGCTATCGGGGTAGGTGGTGCGGTAACGGGTAAGGGTGCGGACATTCTTATAGTGGATGATCCACATTCTGAGCAGGAAGCCGCGCAGAACGATCCATCTGTTTACGACAAGACCTATGAATGGTACACATCTGGTCCCCGCCAGAGGCTACAGCCGGGGGGCGCGATCTGTCTGGTGATGACTCGTTGGTCGAAAAAGGATTTAACGGGCAGTATCCTAAAGGCATCCATAGAAAGAGGCGGTGCTGATGAGTGGGAGATCATTGAACTGCCTGCTATCCTTCCCAGCGGAAAGCCGCTATGGCCGGGATTCTGGCCGCAGGATCAGCTAGAAGCTCTGAAAGCGGAGCTACCCGTAGGCAAGTGGAGTGCCCAGTACCAGCAAGACCCCACCTCCGAAGAAGGCGCGATCATCAAGCGGGAGTGGTGGAAGGAATGGACGAAGAAAGATCCACCCGACTGTGAGTTCGTGATCCAGTCTTGGGATACTGCGTTCCTAGCAAAAGAGACTGCCGACTATAGTGCCTGCACTACATGGGGTGTTTTCTATAATGAGGACAAGGAAGCGAACATCATCTTGCTGGATGCGTTGCAGGAACGGCTGGAGTTCCCTGACTTGAAGACACGGGCGTATGAGATGTACAAGGAATACAAACCCGATGCGTTTATCGTGGAAGCCAAGGCGGCGGGTAGCCCTTTGATCTTTGAACTAAGGCGGATCGGAATCCCCGTATCGGAGTACTCACCCGGACGGGGCAGGGACAAGATCGCCAGAGTGAATGCTGTATCCGATCTATTCCACAGTGGTCATGTATGGGCACCCAAAAAGAGATGGGCGGAGGAAGTTATCGAAGAATTCGCCGCTTTTCCTACAGGTGATCACGATGACTTGGTTGACTCTTCGACTCAAGCGTTGCTAAGATTCAGGCAAGGCGGGTTCATCAACTTGGATAGCGACGATCCGTGGGATGATTTATTGCCCATGAGAAAAGCTGATTACTATTAGTAGTCTAGTGGGAGAAGTTAATGGCGGTAGATAAGCCACTGAATGGTTTATTCAACCAAGACGATTTCGACATGGGTCCAGAAGGACTTATGGTTGTCGAAGAAGAAGAAGCTATACCGGGGGAGTCGCTGGTTACCGAACTGGAAGGCGGCGGAGTCGAGATCGACTTTGACCCGTCAGCAGACATTGGTAGTCCCGAAACTGAGTTCGACTCTAACCTCGCTGAAGTTATTGAAGATAAAGAGCTACGCACCGTAGCACTGGATCTTATATCCAAGTTTGATTCCGATAAAAGAAGTAGATCGGACTGGGAACAGACCTACAAAGAAGGATTAGACCAGCTAGGGCTGGAGATTGAAGACCGCACTACGCCGTGGGCTGGAGCTTGTGGAGTATTCCACCCCATGCTTTCCGAAGCAGTAGTCAGATTCCAGAGTCAAACGATTCAGGAGATTATGCCGGCCAAAGGTCCGGTTAAGACCCAGATCTGGGGGCTTTCTACAAAGGAACGCCAAGAGCAGGCCAAGCGGGTGCAGGACTATATGAACTTCCAGCTTCTCGAAGTGATGACTGAATATCGGTCTGAAACTGAAAAGCTGTTGTTTAGCCTTCCGCTCGCGGGATCGGCATTCCGTAAAATCTATTATGATCCTTCGCTGGGCCGGCCAACCTCCATGTTCGTACCTGCGGAAGACTTTATTGTTGCATACAACGAAGCGGATCTGGAACAAGCGGAACGATACACCCATGTGATGAACCGTAGTAGCAACCAAGTTAAGAAGCTTCAGGTTAGCGGGTTCTATAAGGATGTAGAACTCACAACCTCATATATAGAAGACAACCCGATCACCGATAAGTTTAATGATATTGGTGGCGTTAAACCTTCTTATGACCACGAGGACCGTCATCAGCTACTGGAGATGCACGTTGACCTCGACCTTCCGGGGTTTGAAGACCCGGACGGTGTGGCCCTTCCATATGTAGTTACCGTCGATAAATCCAGTTCCACGATCCTGTCGATCTATCGCAACTGGGACGAAGCAGACGAACACAAGATTAAGAAACAGCACTTCGTTCACTATGGATACGTTCCGGGCATAGGGTTCTACAACCTAGGCTTGATACACATGATCGGCGGACTAGCTAAGTCTGCAACTAGTGTGTTGCGCCAGCTTGTGGACGCGGGAACACTTTCCAACTTACCCGGAGGACTCAAGACTCGTGGACTCAGAATCAAAGGCGATGATACGCCGATTATGCCGGGAGAATTCAGAGACGTTGATGTGCCGGGAGGGGTCATTCGTGACAACATCACCTTCCTTCCTTATAAGGAACCTTCTTCGGTCCTATATCAGTTACTGGGTAATATTGTGGAGGAAGGCCGACGCTTTGCGTCAATGGCTGATCTCAAGGTAGCAGACATGAATCAAGAGGCTCCCGTAGGGACTACTCTTGCAATCTTGGAACGAGCCATGAAGGTACAGTCCGCGATTCAGGCTCGCATTCATGCCAGTCTAAAGCAGGAATATAAGATTCTAGCGCAGATCATCCACGACTACACGGACCCCGACTATCCATACGAGACGGATGCGGGGGAGGGTATTAAAGCTGAAGACTTTGATGACCGTATTGATGTTGTGCCTGTTTCGGACCCCAATGCGTCCACTATGGCACAACGGATCATGCAATACCAAGCCGCCCTCCAGTTAGCGGCTCAAGCACCGAATATGTACGACCTTCCTCTTCTGCACAGGCAGATGATGGAATTGATTGGAATACCAAATGCAGAGAAGGTTGTGCCTCAAACAGATGAAGCACCTCCAAAAGATCCTGTCAGCGAAAATCAGGATATGATGACGCAATCTCCGGTCAAGGCATACGAGTATCAGGATCATGAGGCTCATATGCGTGTTCACGCGGCTCTCAAGAGTGATCCGCAAATTGCACAGGAGATGCAGAACAGTCCGCAGGGTCAGGCTATAGCTGGTGCGCTCGACTCCCATGTACGGGAACATTTGGCGTTTATTTTCCGCAAGCAGATCGAAGAAGAGCTTGGTACTGAGCTACCGCCTATAGGTCAGCCGCTACCGGAGGACATTGAAAAGAGATTGAGCAAGCTAGTGGCCGATGCCGCCGATCAGATGACCGGGAAGAAGCAACAGCAACAGCAGGCAGAGCAACAGGCCCAGCAACAGCAAGATCCAATCATCCAACAGCGCGAACGCGAGCTTGGTATACAGGAACAGGAAGTACAGCGCAAACAGCAGGCCGACTCCATGAAACAGCAGTTGGAGCAACAGAAGATTGCCGCGAAACAGCAACTCGACCAACAGAAGATGGGGTTACTTGAAGAGAAGATGGCTGTTGAACAGCAGTTGGACGCGGCAGAGCTTCAATTGGAACAACAGAAGGCGCAAGCTGAACAGCAGATGGAAGCGGCGGAGCTTCAATTGGAACAACTGAAGCTTACGTTGGCTGAACAGGAGTTGGGACTCAAGGTTGAGGTGGCAACGTCAGACATTGAAGCCGTTGTCGCGAAACAGCAGATAGAACGAAAGAAGGTACAGGCTTCGCAGGAACTGGAGGGGATGAAACTTGGCAGAGAGATAGCAAAGGACATTGATAAGGACACTGACAAGGACACTGACGGTGAGTGATAATGTCTTAGTATTGCTTAAAAAAAAGATCAGAACCCAGATGAACGATATAGCCGATCATCTTGCACTTGGATCGGCACAGGACATGGAAGAGTACCGCAAGATGTGCGGTATTATAGAAGGATTGGCTTGGACGGAACGTGAAATCATAGATCTAAATGACAAACTGAAGGATTTGTAACTCGCTGTCATAGCGCAACAATTTAACGAGAGGTCTTAGTGGCTACGCTCGCAACAGAAGTTATGGAACAAATGGTTGTTCCTGATGAGGAAACCAAAAATTTTGCATCACAGTTACCGGAGCCAAAAGGCTACAAACTGCTGATCGCATTACCCGAAGTAGATGAAGCCACCGATGGTGGTATCATCAAATCAGCCCAGTCCCAGCACGAAGAGTCCATCTCTACGATAGTTGGCTGGGTTATGTCAATGGGGCCGGATGCCTACGTCAATTACACCAGATTCCCCAATGGACCGTACTGTCAAGTCGGTGATTTTGTCATTTTTAGGGCATTCAGTGGCACAAGAATTAAAATACATGGTAAAGAATTCCGTTTAATCAACGATGACACTGTAGAGGCGGTTGTAGAAGACCCCAGAGGCGTGGAAAGGGCCTAAAATGAGTGAAGAAACTGGAAGAATGAGCGAAGAAGACAAGTTTTTAGGTGTTAAAACTACTATAGAGCCTCCAGAGGATGCTTCAACCCCTGCTCAAGCTGAAGAAATCGACGTTGAGGTGGTTGATGACCGCCCGGAGGTGGACCAACGGTCCCCCAAACAGGCTGAGTCGGCTGATGATGACATAGCAACCGATGCAGAGATCGCTAGGTATGGACAACGCGCCCAAAAACGTATTAAAAAGCTGAAATGGGAGTACCATGAAGAGCGAAGGGCTAAAGAAGCGTCGGATAGACTTGCAAATGAAGCTGTCACCTACACTCAGAACCTTCAAACTGAAAACCAAAGGCTTCTTAGGCTTGTTCAGGACTCTCAAAAGGCTTTAACCGACCATAGTAAGTATGGAGCGGAGGCCGCACTCGCCATTGCCGAAGCTAATTTTAAAAAGGCACATGAGGGAGGGGATTCAGACGAGATTGCGGCGGCACAGAAAGCGTTCACTAACGCACAGTTAGCGCAAGCTTCTGCTCCTGCGGTATCAGAGAGGGTTATAGAGAACTGGAAGCAACAAGTGTTGGCTGAACAACGTCAGCAAGCACAGCAGATACAGCAACAGCCTCAAGCCGCTCCTGCGCCAGAACCAGCGGACCCGGCGGCAGTGGAATGGCAACAAAACAACCCTTGGTTTGGTGAAGATGAGGAAATGACAAGTTTAGCATATGGTGTGCATGAACGACTTGTTCACAAAGAGGGTGTTGACCCAGAATCACCAGAGTACTATGAATTAATTGATCAACGTATGCAGGAGAAGTTTCCTGAGTACTTCGGTACTGGCGGCACAGGCTCTTCGGGGCAAGTTGTCGTTGAGTCCGCACCTCGCCGCAGGGCGGGTCCCGTGGTTGCACCAGCTAGTAGAAACAACGGTGTCACGCCACGCAAAGTCACTTTGACTTCGACCCAAGTTTCACTCGCGAAACGCTTGGGACTAACGCCACAGCAGTATGCCACACAGCTTATCAAGGAGATGGTCTGATGGCTGACGAACGCGCCCCACGGGAACCACGGACATTAGAGACTCGTGAAAACGACACTCGCAATGAATCTTGGGAACCCGCATCATTACTTCCAGACCCAGATCCGGCAGACGGCTGGGTGTTTAGATGGATACGGACATCAATGGTTGGCAATCTTGATAATACGAATGTTTCTAAGAAATTTCGTGAAGGTTGGGAACCAGTCCGTGCCGAAGATCACCCGGAACTACAAATTATGAGCGATCATAAGTCGGAATGGGGAGCGAAAGGTGGAATCGAAGTCGGTGGACTACTGCTCTGCAAGGCACCACAGGAACAAGTGGAGAAGAGGCGGGATTATTACAAGAGTCACGCTGAATCCCAGATGCAGGCCGTCGATAACAACTATATGCGTGAGAACGATCCACGGATGCCGGTTCTTGCGCCTGAACGTAAAACTCGTGTGGCATTTGGCGGCGGAAACCGCTAATGCCCATTCATAAAAAACTAATTTAGGAAAAAGTTATGGCTACTTCAGCGGCACCGTATGGTGCGAGGCCAATTGGTACGCTAAGTGCTTCCGGCTCATGGACGGGCAAGGTGAGGCACTTACCGATAGGTAGTACCTATGGCA